>Ga0316204_10000437_pt1 | contig 154003 bp, 138 predicted proteins | sample 6monrhotite_MG_2_FD_205661 | JGI IMG/M metagenome (GOLD analysis project Ga0316204, IMG submission 205661) | Microbial mat bacterial communities from mineral coupon in-situ incubated in ocean water Damariscotta River, Maine, United States -... | ecosystem: Environmental > Aquatic > Marine >... | reverse complement strand
TATCATTAACGCAATCCGGCATGTTCCGCGGAAAACGCATTCGACTGCTAACACATAACCGCTCGGCATCACGCCGCATTAGCTTTCTGCCAAGCCCATTTAATGTGCGCGTACAAATTCACAGTGGAAATATGAGCACCGTACAGATACCGGTGCGTGAAATGTCGATTGGCCTGATTGAATCGGGCAAGCGCCCTAAAGAGCTTTATATCAGTCATCTGAATTGCCCTAGCTGCCAGAAAAAAGAGGGCAATGACAGAATCATGTTGCTACGTCACTGGGTAGACGCACCCGGCCTTAAGCGGAAATAAATTCCCGCCAAACGAAATAGCTACTCAGTCGGTGCTGCTGACTGTTGCTGAGCCAGCGGAAAATAGATTACTTTTTCATCATCGGTATTCTTAACTCGCAGCTTCACCGCCAACACATCTTTTGCCGGGTCATTCACCTTAACAACACGACGATAAACCCCCAGGAAGCCATCCTGAATTGCCTGCTGCCACTTCTGAGAACCTTCCATTCGCAGTGAGACCACCAGTTCATTTTCAGGCTTGCGTCCTTTCGTCACCAACACCATGAATTCGATCATGCCAGCCTTAACCTTTGGCGGACGCGTCTGCACGGTGACGTTGATATCTTTTTCTTTCCAGCTTTTAGTGGGTAACTCATACGAGTTTTCACCACCAACACAGCCTGTTAACAGTAGTGGTAATACCAACAGTAGCCCACCCACTTTCATGATTCTCTTTTGAACACTAGTTTGAATACTGGCAAACATCATTTTGTTCTCTGTTTTAATTTTAAACTACAGGTCTTTTTTATCATTACGTAGCAGGCTATCTAACTCAGCCTCTTTACGCGCATTCTCCGCCTTAGCATCGCTGTCTCGATGACGATAATCGACCATATAATAGATGATACCGGCCATTACCACACACCAGGCAACGCCAATTGGAATACCCCAGTCAAACCATGAACGCTCGTAGCCCGGGCGCACACCCCAGAATGGAAAGGTTAAACCAATTGCCACCAGCAATAGCACGCCAAAGAGCGCAAAAAACCAGTAGGGGATTCGATGCTCTGATGTCTCCATCTTTTCAACCATCTCCCAGTCTTCCAGTCCACGCTTGGCATAGCGCTCCTCTTCACTGGCATAGCCCATCTGATCGCTGTCAATCTTGCCCCACTCCGCCTCTTTCATCGGCTCAAGTGTCTTTTTATCTTTAGAATCATTACTCATCAGTTACCCCCGATCCACTAAATGCTGTACCCGATAATGGGCAGTCCAACCATCATCAGCCGTTACCCGCACAATAAATGTCGTTAGCCCCTTTGACAGGCTGCTACTAAGCTTCAAATTCACATCTTTGCGACCAGCCGTCTCAAATGTAACGTCTGTCGTCTCTAATGAATACATCGATGCAGGCAAGCCTTCAACTTCAATCGTCAGTGACTTCTCATCATAGATCTTATTCGCAATATTCACGCGGTAATTAGAGACCTGCTCGCCATGCAATATCTCAGCACGATAGACGGTCAACTGATAGGGCTGATACGACCACAGCCCCCACAAAAACAGACTTAGACCGAGCATGAAAATTGGTGAAATAAAGAGCACACGCTGTCTACCAGTGGTCATTTTAGCAGTATCAGCAGTCGTCAGGCTTTTGCGCTTACCAAATTTTAATCGTAATAAACCCACACCACCTTTTTTCTCATGTAGCTTGTTACATGCAGAGATGCATTCACCACAGTTGGTGCAACTGTCAAAAGTTTTAGTTTGACGAGGGTCGATACTGACCATGCAGGATGTGACGCACAGATTACATTTTTCACATTCACTCGAGCGTGTTTCATCATATTCGACATGAAGGGTATCGCGCGTTTTAAATAGATATTGCCACATACGATAGATGCACATATAACGGCACATATAGTGACGAATGACAGCCAGATTCACCAGCGCGATAAAAACAAATACGGTATAAATCCAGTGCAGGGAGCCAGCAAGTCGATCATCCTGCTGAAATGTCACAAAGGACCAGACAGCCCCTGGCGGATTAAAATAGAGCATCGGAATTAGCGCCAACAGCATCGACATAAGCAGCAACTTAATACTCAGCAGTATCCAGTTACCCCATTTGTTTTTGGCGCTGGCAATGCGCGCAGACATCTCATTATTCCAGTCAACTACAGCGCGCTTGCCCAGATGCTTTTCAGTCACGCTATTGGCCCAGCTAGAAAAGGTGTTCTGCGGACATGCCCAGCCACAAAAGACGGTTCCCAACATCGAATACATAATGACCAGAAGGCAGGCGGCCGTCAGCCAGAAACCAAACACCAAAAAGAAATCAGCAAACCAGACCTGGCGCCCCAGAATAACAAAACCAGAAGAGACATCGATGCGGAAGATACCCAGTAAGGGTATCAGGATCATCAGCGCAATAAACCCATATCGAACCACCCGGTTCTTCCAGTAAAGCCCCTGCTGTGGGGTTGATGATGTTAGCCCCGTGGAAACCACCGGGATTTTACTCAAAGCTTCGTTGGCACGCATAAATAATACCTTCCTCGTAGCTGCTGAGCTTACCACATGAATGCGGCCTGTTTCAGGCCCAATCAAAGACAAAAATACCCTTAATCGTAGCTTCATTTGAAACAGCTCGCTTTCCCACCACAAAGCGAGCTGTTTTTCCTATACTTATGCAGATAAGCAGTTGAGTTTTGATGGTGGATTGGATATAGTCGGCGTTCGGTCTGGACCAGTGAGGGGACATCAGGCCAGACAATAACAAGATATTTTAGAGGAGAGGGGCTATGATTGAACAAATTGGTGTGAACGTTTTGATTCCACTAGGCATATTTTCATTTCTAATCGTTGGTGCATATCTAGTTTCTGATACTGCATTCAGAGATGTTATCAAGCGTCGCGGTGAAGGCCAGTAAGCCTCCCCCGACAACAGATAAGAAAAAACCCGGTATGACCGGGTTTTTTTTGCCTGAAATTCAGTCCTTCAACATCGTTATAGATCATTACTCAACGGACTCAGCGCCTTAATCCGAGCGCGATACACTTCCGCCTGCGCCTGATTACCTTCTCGTAGCTCAAGCTGCCACATCGCCTTTAATGCCAACTCATGATCGGGGCGCACCTGCAAAATCGCCAATAGCGACTGGCGCTCGTCTCTGCCCTGCGCCATCATCTCCGAAAACGTCACCCACATCGCATCCGCAAGATCGAAGCCGATCCAGCGATCCTGCGGATTAGCCTCATAGGCAAAGCGCATCAAGCGCTGCGCTTCTCTCGCATCACCCTGAATCGATGCCAGCCAACTCTGCACTGCAAGCCCAGTTGCCACATAGCTGCGCTCGAACTCTGCTTTTTGCGCACTCTCCACCTTCAGCAACGCCAGCGCCTCATCCAGTGACGGACGTTTATTCAGCAGCGAAGCCAGCAACTGCGGTAGTGCGCCACCATCGCTGAAACGTAGACGAGGCAGCGCGTACTCCAGCTGAGGCGCCCACTCATCCTGCACCACGCCATCGCCTTCATTGATCGTCCCCCAGAAACGACCGAGCCAGGTCCAACCACCCTCACCACCGGTTACTACCGTCTGCTGCTCAGTCGTTAATCGCTGTAGATTGGCCAACAGTGCAGGTGCGCCGCCAAACTCACCCTTAGGGCCGACCAGGCCAACTCGAAAGCCGTCTACAAACAGCATCGCTTGCGGAAAAACCTGCTCGAAGCTACGCAGCACAATGCTCATCGAGCGTGCATCAAACTGATTCAATGCAAGCCACTGCACAAACAAACCACCATCGTTCAATCGCTGGCTGGCACGTTCAAATTGCTGTACTGACAAGAGCGCACTACGCCCAACAAGGTCCGGGTGAAAAAGATCACCAATAATCACATCATAGCGACCATCATCCGCTCGCAGGAAACGACGTGCATCATCGCGCACGATCGTCATCTGCTTCATCACGCCGCCATTGACCGGCACAAACAGCTCAAAAGCGGCATCAATCGCCCCCTGAGATAACTCCACCCCTGTACGCGCTAAATCAGGGTAGGCAAGCGAGCCCGCAGCTGAAATACCGGTACCGATGCCAAGGAACAGAACCGATTGAGGCGCTGAATGCAGCATTAGAGGCAGACGCGCCTGATTCATCTGAGCCACCACAGCAGCGGGGTCCGATGACGCATCCATCCGCTGCAGATCACCCAGCAATAAACGCTGGCCGTCCTTGCGCTCGATCACATGTGTAATCGAAACCGCATCTTCATGCAGATAAAGGTCTTCTGTATCCACTTGCGAGCGAGGCAGCAACACATTCACGGCTGGCAGGTTAATCACCGGCACTGCCAGTGCAATCACCAGCAAACCAGCAAACCAGAACTTGTTCGACCGAACCCAAACCATGCCGCAGATAAACAGCATTACCGCGGCCAGCACAATCGTTCCCGGCGCACCAATAAACGGTAACAGAAGAAAACCTGTCGCAATCGCACCCAACGCAGCGCCCACCGAATTTGCACCATATAGCTGCGCGCCTACCGATCTATTTTGCGATGCGCCATCCGCCCGATGATACGCCGTCAGTAGCGGTAACCATGCACCCAGTGCCAGCGTCACCGGCAACGTTAACAGCGCCAACATCATCGACTGCCACCAAAGCGCATCAAACAGTGACTCATAATGTGCATTCTCAGCCCACTCTGCAAGGTACGGCAGCCCCCACAGACTTAGCATCGCGAAGGATGCGGCGAACATTGGCAGTACCGAAAGCCATTTCGAGGATGAACGTCGTCGCACCAACGCACTACCCAGCGCGATCCCCACTAAAAAGATTGCCAGCATTACCGCCATCACATATTCCGTTCGTAGCAGTATCATGCCGAATAGGCGTGTCCATGCGACTTGAAGAATTAACGCGGCAGCACCAATCCCTGCGTATGCAATGAGATATCGATTTGCCAACCACGAGGTATCCGCACGATTAGTTTCATCGCAAGGTGTTGCCTTGGTACCACGTGAAAGCAGGAATACCAGCAACGCCACAATAAAGCCGAGGATGGCAATGAGGCGAATCGAAACCGTCCAGCCAAACAACGGCAATAAACCAAGCGGTAGTAGTGCGCCGAATGCGCCACCGAGCGTATTAAATGCATAGGCCTTACTTAACGAAACCGAGCTACCTGAAATCATCGCCAGCACCATCGGAAAGCCGAGGCCTAATGCGAATGCAGGAATAAACAGTACCAAAAAGATTACGAAGCCTTGCAGGCCGTACCACTGCAACAAACCACCACCGATGGTGCTAGCACCTATCCATAGATCAAGCGATTGAAAAAGCTGCGGCGTAAACCAGGCAAATAGTGCCACCGCCGCTTCCAGCAATGCCAACACCAACAGTGGGTTTCGTAATGACTGAACAAAGCGCGCGCCAAGCAAGCTACCACCACCGAGGCCAGCCATGAAGGCGGAGATGGTCACCACAATGCCAAAGATGCTGACACCAAACTGGAGCGACAACATACGCGCCCACAACACCTCATAAGAGAGTGCGGCCATACCCGACATGGCGTAGACAATCGCGAGCGACCAGGCCCACAAAGCGCTTCTTTTTTGAATGGAATACAACAAAATCCGCCCCACTTATCCTTTATACAATGACCACTGTAATCCCCTTAGCGATAAAAAGGGTTAGAGCGAATCACCAAGGGTATCAGCGAGTAGAGGGGAACATCAACCGCGCCGTAATGACGCGGCGAAATTTATAGCTTAAAGGGGAAAAACCAGACGATTGCGGTAACCGCATGTGCGAACGCGAGGAATACGGTAAAACCTGCGCAGATCATATGCGGTACAAATAACTGTTTTCCAAAGAGCGCCATCTGTAACCCGATAATTGCGGTGGCAACAATCAAAATCAGCAATAGAACGCCCATGTAAAACAGGATTTTATGTTTTTGCTCATCATCAATCGCAACCGCTTCACCCAGCACCACTTCTTTATCGATAAAAGGCGCCAGTACAGAGTGAGCGCTATCTGCACCAGGTTCATCTGCAGCAAAGACAGACGTGCTAACGCTGGTCAGCATTACTGAAGTTAATAAAACAAATAACATTGAAACTCGAGAAAATAACTTCATTAGTCAATCGACTCACTGTTGTTGACGCGCGCTTTGCTTGCCGCCAATTTAGCAGCCTCATCTTTTTTACGTGACTCTGGTGTCGTACCAGCAAATTTCCAGTAAAGAATCGCCATCAATACTGCAGGAATAAGCACCATTGGCAGCAAAAAAAGGAAAATCATCCATGGCGTATCGATCGTCACGTGCAACCAGCGATAGCTATCCGCAGCCAAACAGGCAGTCGATGCCGTAGCAAGACCAGAAACAAGAAGGGTAGATAGAATACGTTTCATATTAAGACCTATAAATTACGGTGTTTGGGCAGTCCGAAAACCAAAAAAGTCAGATGCAAAGTTTGGCCATGCATAATTTCGATGGTATGCAGCTGTCGAGAATGGATCACCCTTCCACGAGCCGCCGCGCAGAACTTTATAACGCTCTTCAGTCTCTTCAAACTCAGCCATCTTCATCGCCTTAGCCGGTCCCTGGCGTGGCTCTTTAGCTTTTTTCACTGTAAATAAATCTGCGGGTGCCTCACTTCCGGCGTACGCGGAAAAGTCATCCGCCGTCCACTCACTGACATTACCCGCCATGTCAAACACACCGTAAGGACTCACGCCACCGGGATAAGCGTTGTAAGGCGTGGTGCTGCCAACACTATAATAGGTGTTGAGGCGATCAGCATCCATGGTGTCACCCCAGGGCCAGCGTTGCCCATCAGCGCCGCGAGCCGCCTTCTCCCACTCAGCTTCGGTAGGCAGGCGCTTACCGGCCCAGGCGGCATAATCAGTTGCATTTCGCCATGAGACCATCGTGACTGGGTGTAACTCCTTTCCTTCCCCAATTTTCCCGTCCTTCCAATCAAGCGGAGGACGATGACCCGTTGCCGCAACGAAGCGCGCGTACTGCGCGTTAGTCACTACATACTTATCAATCTTGTACTCATTGGTATGCACTGTGTTTTGAGGTCGATTATAAACATTCGACTGTTTTCGGTCTGTCCCCATCAGGAAATCGCCGGCAGGTACAGTCACCATTTGATTAACATCTTCCCACTGCTCAGGCGTTAACAGCGCCTCTGCCTCTGCAACGGTGTAACTACCCTGTTGCTCATCACCAAACTCAAAATCAACCTGCCTAAATAACTCTTCACCAGCCGCACGAATATGCTCATGCTCGACAGCTAAGTCGATACCCGCCTTATCACGCATATCATGCATTCGATTAGAGCCCAGCTCTAATACATGAATCGTTCCGCCAACAAGCGAGAGCACAATACAGGTTACAAATGTCGCGCCAATATAGCGCTTGCGCACCATGCGCTGCTCATCACTCAACGGAGTTTGGTTCTTTATCATATTCATAATCGCAACGTATCTTATTTCATCATCAGAAAAAAATAATTACACTTTTTCTGATGATTCATCCTTTTTTTGAAAACGCTTGTGGAATTTTGACTTTGCCGAACGGCCATAAACTTTCTTGTTTACAATTTCACCAATCACACCACCAATCGCAGCGGCCTCGACTGCCAGAATCACGACAAGTATCCAGTAGCCTAATGGCAATAAGGTAACGCCATCTGGCAGGTTAAATCGATCATCATAAATCACATTGTATTCATAGACCCTTACGATAATGGGAGAAAAGTAAGCTAATATTTTTCCGCCAAGACCGAATATAAGTGATACCACCATGCCCGCCACGAATGGGACAAAAAACAGCGTGATGATCCACAGTGGGTTAAACGTTTGAACGCCATAAAAGACCTCTAGACTCACCCCCATAATGCGGTCACCAGCAAAGTTCACTGCGGCACCAATGAGTACAGCAAATGTTCCCCACGCGACATCTTTGGGTGTCACTCTAAATACGGACTTAAACGACATAATAATTATCTACTCAGGTTGATACTCTTCACCGGTACGCTTCTCATAAGCCGCTTTACGTGTCTCTTCAAGATACCAGTCTTCCACCTTCAGGCTTGCCATGTAAGCGGCCAGGACCTTGCGTTCGTCCTCTGGTAGATGAGCAAATGAAGGCATCTGAAATCGCGCCTTTAACCTTGAAGGGATAATATCTTGTGGGTTTTCTGCAGAAAAATAATCGTAAAACCATTCTTCACTTCGCAGTGATCCAATCCCGTCAAGTGATGGCGACGGGACATTTTGTGTCAGATTGTTTAGAAAGAATAACTTGTGACAATCTTTACACGAATACTCTCTCAATAGCTTACCAGCTTTACTGCTAAGTTCAGTTGAAGCGGTTGTGTAATATGGAATACCGGGGTCTTCTTCTGTAACATTAGCCGTCTGCCAGCCCTGATTGAGTACAGAGCCTACTGCAATTAAGCCAATCAGGCCAAAAATTATCTTCTCACCCTTTTTCATTATTCTTTTCTTGCTTCTGTTCGGCGCGCTTTCTCAATACGTCTTCACGTAATTTTTCTTGTTTTTCCTGCACTTCTTTATATTTTTTAAAATCTTCATCTGACATTTTATCGACATCGTCATCATCAAAAACGACGTATTTAATGTCTTCATCAAACTGATTATTTTTAAAGCCCCAGCGAAGCAAAAAAGCAGCGCCGATTAAGATTGCAGCTGCAGCCACCATCCATAAGTAAATTGTCCAGCCATCTGGCAATGATTGAATATATTCTTTCACATCCCACCCCTACAATAAGAACCCTTCAATAAGCTGTACCCAGCCCATTCCAATTGCGATAAAAATACCTGATATTATCGCGCCAAACATTACCTTCTCGCCTGTCTTTAGCTTGTCTTTATTATCTCTGCCTCTCGGTAGATAGAAATAAATAATTATCGAGAAGAAAATTAAAGAGACAACTAAAAACACAAAGATGCCAACACTGAATGACTGAGAGCGTAGCCCCTCGATACTCATGTCAATCCCAAGCAATCTATTGTCTGTTACTTCCTGAACGGCAAACATCGCTTCGTTAATAAACAGCCAAAGCTTACCCAGGAATGAATTACTACCTATCAAATCAAAAAGCATTTTATACACACATGTTATTTAGTGGACAGTATCATACTAATGAACTGTAGATTATATCCCATAGACATTTGACTGTCGCTCAAAAAAAAACCGCTCTTACGAGCGGTTTTTCTTTCAACTAAAAACTAACTTTAGTTGAATACGTCATCCCCACCTTCAGAAGCATTATCTCTATGCTCTTTCCAGTAGCTATCTACGAAGAATATTCCGTAGAGCGCTGGCAGGATAAATACACAAATAATAATACCTGCGAAGACTGTAGGCCCGTGATCAATGTCTAACATTACAATACTCCTAATAATTACTTCGCATTTGACATATCAGGCTTACGACTGAAATGTGGAAGACGTTTAGAAACAAAGAAAATAAAGATAGTAAAATAGGCTACATAGAAAACATCAATCGTGTAACCCTTATCCCACCAAGGTTGCTTTCTTTCAGGTGAGCCATCTGCAGTAGGATTACCTTCAAAGTTCGCTAAAACAAGACGATCACCTAATACAGAGTAGTAATCCATTGGATACTTACCAGCAGCCTGAGCTTCTTTGATGTGTGGAGCAAGATTCAAAAGATCGTCCCATGTAATAGGATGACGCTCAAGAGCACCTTTCACACGTCCGTCAGCTCTCTGGTATGCAATATCATGGATCTTTTCCATTTTAGCTGCAGGGTCTTCGATCGCCTGGATTTCAGGAGAATCCATTAGTGCAACATGCTCCAGATAATCAGATGCGATTGGACGCTGCCCCCAAATAGGCATTGTGACCAAAAATGCAGTCAAAATAATCAAAGCCATAAGAAACGTCAGTGGAAATGGAAGGCGATTGTTCCCTTCCCATAATCCGCCGTGTTTCTCGGCCTCCCAAAGTTCAATCATTCTGTTCTGCTCAGCCTCATCAGAGAGAGAGTAGAACGGTTGGTCAAATTTAATAGCCATTTATAATTTCTCCCCAGTTGTTACTTGAGACTCGTTAAGATCCAATCGACGAGTGCGCGTACTTCAGAATTACCTGCATATTCTGGAATTTCAGGTGGATAGATCCTGGTTCCAGCACGATATTCTTTATACTCTGTACGCCATTTGTCGAAATCAATCTTATTACCATGAGCATCCGTTTCACCCCAAAGGTAATCGAAACGCGGCATGATCGAGTTCGGCTGAACAAGACGTGGATTGAAGAAATGCATGTCCATCCATTCTCTTGATGAGTTACGTGAAGCCACATGAAGGATATCTGGAGCTTTACGATCAGAACCAAAAGCAGTAGGCATTTCACCGTTGAAATCGCCTAGCATTGGAGGTGCACCAAAGATCTGCCAATCCTGTGTTTGCTCAGGTAGAAGCGTATGACACCACCAGCAACCCTCGGTGATATAGACAGTCTTACCTTTGCCGACGTAGCGTGTGTTTTCGTCGGTTGCTGCACGCAGTGCATCAGCCGGGGTCCAACCTTTAAGTGCGGTTAAGTTCTCGATGTAATCCCAGTCCTTACCATTCACTTCACCACGATTGATACCGAAAACAGCACCTTGCGCTTCAGTTGCTTCACCCATCTTACCAACATTCAGACTCAACTGACTTACAGTTGGCCCAGTGTTAGCTGGATGACGTACAGCTGGAGCAAATGGTACGCCCGGCTCATATACGTATGCACGCATTGGCGGATCAATCTTCTCACCGGTCTTTGGATCTTTGTCCAATATTACGGTAATCGGCTTGTTTGCACCGGTTACAGTTGGATCTTCATAACTAAAGCCTATGACACGGCCGTTAGATAGTGATTTATCCAAACCAACCCAAGTTGACTCTGCTGAGCGAAAGTCAAAACTTGGGAACATTAGCGTAATACACATCGAGAGACCAAGCATCCCCCCGATAGCCGCCGCCCCTAATTTATGTTGTTGAAATGACACGTTATATACCCTCCCATTTGTCTTTTTTATCCCCCTGCCTCAGTAATCATCTTACTGAGACAGGGGACACGAGTAATGATTACTAGCTACTTTCTAGCGTTCGTAAGCCATTTCGTGGGCATAGCGACCAGCTGGAACTACGGTTCCTTCGCGAGCGGTCATGTACATGTTGTAAAGCCATACCAGGTTACCGGTAAATACCATTGTACCGCCGACCCAACGTGCGATCATGTATGGATGCTCTGCAACCACAACGTCGATGTATGGAACTTCGTAGATCTTACCTGCACCCTGAATCAGACCAGCAATAGTCATAGAGATCCAGTAGATACAGAAACCGATCAGTACAAACCAATAATGGAAGTTAGCAAGCGCCAGAGAGTAAAGTTTTCTTCTCAGAATCTGCTGTAGACCAAAGTAAACAGCTGCAATTTCCAGGAATGTAGACATACCAAGTAGTGCTAGATGAGCATGAGCAACAATCCAGCCTGTACCATGTACATACCAGTTAATTGCGCGAGTCTGCTGGAAACCACCTTGCATGTTTAATGGAATAGCTAGTAGCACACCAGTGATCGAGAATTTTGTCTCGATATTTTCAACAAACATGCTCCACTTGCCTTTCATGGTCAGCAGAATGTTAGCTACGAAAGCTACTGCTGGGATCAGAATCAATACACCTTCTACAGATGCAAATGATTTCAGCCATTCTGGCAGAGGTGCAGACATCAGATGATGTGATGCAGGTGTTGAGTAGAACGCGATGATAGACCAGAAATGCAAGTGACCAATTCTATGGGAATAGAGTGGGTTACCAGTCAGTTTTGGAATCGTGTAGTAAGCAATCGCTGCAGCAACTGGAGTAATCCATAAACCAAGTACGTTATGTGCAAACCAGAAGGTCATATACGCTTCAGTCAATCCTGTCAGATTGAAAAGCTCAGGTGACTGACCTACCGCGAACACTACCATGATAAAGAACACACAAGCGCCGAAGAACCAGTTGGTAATATAGATACCCTGAGTTCTACGATGTGCGATCGTCATCCAGACATTGATCCCAAGCGGTAGTAGCACACCAAAGATTATAGCCAGATCAATCGGCCAGATAATATCTGAGTACTCACGACCAGAGGTAATCCCCATCCACAACAGGAACAGACCAAGACTCAGACCAACATTCCAGATGAATGCGTTCCATAGACCCAGTTTTTCAGACCACAGCTTGGTGTTACCCAGCGCTGGTGTCATGTACATCATGGTCATCGCGAACGCCATTGAAATCCAGCCTAGAATTACGGCAAGTACATGAACCTGACGCATATGACCGAAAGCAAACATTTCCGAACCAGTAACCCAGTCTGGAAATGCCAGCTTAGCGGCATTAAAGGAACCTAGCCCCGTCCCTATTACAAACCAAAAAATTGCAGAAAAACCAAAGAATACTGACGATGAACCCGCCGGTATGTCTTCGTTTTTCGCAAATAAATATTTAATTAGCATTAACCCTCTCCTCTATCAAATAGCAATGTTTTCAATGCAGCCTTACTGGCTGAATTATTCAATGCTTTTATCACTCTGCTGTTTTATTTAGTAGATACCACGAAAGCCACATACTTGAAAATGCCAGAATTATCCCACACGCACCTGCGAATGTTGCCATTTTACCCCCCCTTTCTACTTAACTTTACGAATGTCATTATTTAAATCTAAAAATCAGACTCTACCAAGTACCGGATGATTGACCGCGAGCTTCCATTGCACCGTGTTTAGCCATTGCTAAACCAGTAATAATGGCAAATGCAAGACCAAAAACCAGCATCACACAATCAACAAAGCCAGAGAACGTGTTTGGATTGTATGCTTCCATACCCCATCCGCCCCAGCTTTCATATGGGCCACGACCTACAGCACACATCACAGCAGCACCAAACACACTTCCATTACCCATGCCTGTTGTAAATGCCGCAATTAGCAGCACCCAAAAGGTATTTCCCAGTGACAGTTTATTTTTCATCTCCACCCTCCCATGTCGATCTTTATTATCGTACGTACAATTGATTAATATCGATTGTGTATACGCACACCTTCCCCTCTAAAATGCGCATTACTCTTAAAATTCTGAAAGAGTATTTTCCTACAACGTCAATTTTCAGCGAAGTAGGTAATTAACACTTCTGCCCCGTGACTATAAAAACTCGTCAGGGAGACAGGGAACTTGGTCGAAGATACTGACACATGTCAGTTAATATCGTCAAGGTCTTTGTGACAAATATTCAGATGCGGTTGACGCTATTATTCACGGACGAATCGCACACTTAACGACCATTCTGTTAGTTATAAATACACGCTTATAAGGCATTGTTAGCGCTATATTTTTTCCGCACTAAATCAAACCAATAAAACCAATGCTATCGATAGTGATCAACGAGGACATTTCATATATTATTATGGTCAAACGTGTTTAGTTTTTTAACCGGATACACCAGCTCAAACCAGGACTCGAAATGAAAGAAGCCATCATTTATTTAATCGTTGCCATCAGCTCGTTACTCCTCATGGCATACACTGTCCACATGTTTGTTGGAGGGCTTGTAGAAGAAGAGACTCAAGATATGATCACGATTATTGTGCTAGGCACGTCTGCCACCGTGATGGCATTTTTAGGCTGGGATATTGTAAAGCGCCGCACACGAGGTGAGTAATTTAATGGCGGCTTCATCGCCATAACAGCGATAAAGAATATCTAACCGTAGATTCGAAGAAATTCACGTAGCTCTTTATATTCAGCCAAATCAGCAAACTGGCCTCGATGAAAGACATACTGACATTTCTTACCATTTAGATCTAAACCGGTAATCGCAAAACTTTTACCGGCAAAATCCGGAAAGTAGCGCACGGTCTTCACAAGTTCCACCTGCTCACCATTGCGTAAACCACATAAGATTCGCTGCTTATCAGCATCAATACTGATCGGTGATGAACCTGTCAGCATCATTCGCGATTTAAGTATGCGATTAGAACCCGCCATCAGGAAGAATGTCGCCATAAACATCAGTAGGTACGACCAGTTTTTATCGGCGGTGTACCACATCTTAAGTGCAATCGAGACCAGAAATATTACGGTCGGCACATAAAGCGCCAGATCCCAATACATTCCAGTCTTATCTTGTATGAGCGCCACCTGGTACTGCTTTTTTGCCACTAGAAAACCCCTGCTAACTTAGCTTTTAGCGTCTAATAGAGACTTTAGCGCGATATCAATTTCGCCATAAAGCAAGCGGCCCGCACGTTTAAAGGTCACGTTTTGATTTTTATCAATCACAAACGTCCATGGATCACCTGTAACCTTGTACTCAATGAATGCCTCAGGATTCTGATATTGATCCATATGAACAATGATTATTTCAGACTCATATTTATTCAAAATACCCTTAAGTACCTGTAGTTGCTTATCACACACAGTGCAGTGACCTGGCGTTGCAAATTCAACAATCACAGGCTTACCTTGAGTCAGTGCATCATCAATAGAATATTGATACATCCGCTCATCAGGATAGCGATAAGTAGTGATGCGACTAAAGTCACCATCGACATCGGCAAGCGTCTTAGTTTTCATACTCGGGGCTTGTTCACCGACTCTCAGCGTCGTATCACTGATTGTAAGACAGCCTGAGACCACCGCAGTAATCCCCGCCACCAATATAATACGACTAAACTTTCGCGCTATCTCTAACATAATCTTTCTCCCAGCCCATGCATGTTCGGAAAATATTGTATCCCCAAATAATATTTGCGGATAGCACGAGGAGTCCAAACATCCCCACCGTAATCATTATCGGGCGCACAATTGCACTGGTCTCAGCAGGCGACATGGTCATACTCGCCACACCGCCCATTACACCAGCCGCTACGAATGAAACAACCATTCCCAACAAACCAAAATTATGTATCCAGAAATGTATTCTCACTAACTTAAAACTATAAATAGGTCGCCTTACCAGGCGAGGGATGATGTAGTAGATTGATCCAAATATCGCCATCTCGACCCAACCAAGCAGATTAAGATGCCCGTGACCCAACATAATCAAATTGCCATGCGGGCGCTCATTAATAAATACCCTCAAATCAGGGAACATACCTACAATGACACCCCAGGAAAAACCGATAATACTGTAGATCACACAGGCGTAAATAAACCACAGTGTATATCTACGATAATCCGCCTCTCGCTCATGCGTCCAGGGTCTAGCGCGCATCAGTCGTTACCTCTTCAACAGCTTCACTTTCCACCTCTTCACGCTCAACTCGGTCACGTACATCTTCGTACTTTTCTTTCCATCCTTCTGGAGCCCAGGAACCCACCATATCATCAATAAATTCAGAACGCTCAGGCGGGGGTGTTTTCGAGACAGATGACCCTGCAACAGCCTTTAGTTCGGAAAGAAATACAGCGATAGGCCTTATTTTATCTTCAGAAAGTCGGGCAATAATTCTGCCTGCTTCTTTGTCCATTCCGTGATCAATCGTCGCCCCCTCATAAACCGCCTCAGGATCTAATAAAAACGCCTCCAACCAATCAACACTTCTTTTTGAACCAACGCCATCGAGTGATAAACCCATACTGGTACCACTACGTACCGCACGGTGGCAGGCATTACAGTTTGCTTTCATGTAATAACCATGACCAACCTTCCCCTCTTCGGAGAAATTAAAAAATGTCGTCTGCGTAAACATCGGTTTATCTGACGTCAAACGCACGCTCTCCAGCACCACATAGCCAATCGCAGCCAGACAGAAGAATGCACCAAATATCCCCAGTAAGATCTTCTCACCAGACTTTAAATGTTGTTTTTTTGCCATGCTAGAAAGTTAACCAATTCGTGTAATGGCGCCATTCTGTCGCCATATATGTAAATTCTACAGATAAAAAAAGGGCGGGCAATTTGCCCGCCCTTTCTTCCAACTTTTACTACTTCGTCACTACAAACCTTTTTAGTGGAATGTGTAAGGAGTGTGGATGTTGCCTGGTGTGCTGCTCTTAGCAGTCGTCAGGTATGCAGCTGCATTATTGATGTCATCGTCAGACATTTTTCTTGCAATTGCACGCATCTGACCCATTGGGTCATTTGCACGACTTCCATCACGGAATTTTTTCAGCTGGCTTACCAGGTAGGTGTAGCGCTGGTTCAAGATCACAGGATAAATCGGTGGTGCACCGCGACCCGCATAACCATGACATGATTTACATGCGGAAAGCTCTGGACTACCGATTTCAACCAAAGATTTACCGAAGTTAGTTTTGCCAGTGACAACACCGTTAGCGGTAAGCTCTTTCAGATCAGAACCTGAAAAGCTATTACGTTTCTGTGAAAGATATGTTGCCACATCTCTACGATCCTGTGAGCTCAACCCTTTAGCATTTGTATTCATCACAAACATGGTCTCATCCATACGCTTATCAGTTGCAAAATCTTCCAACTGTTTGAGTAAGAATGTGAAACCCTGCCCAGTCAGGCGCGGTGTACCCATGTTGTCATCACCATCACCATCCACACCATGACACGAGTTACAAGCAGGAACATCGCCCTTACCCTGTGTGAAAATGGTTTGACCATTGCTGACGTTACCATCCCCTTTTGAGTACTGAGCAGCTGACATGGCCGCTGTTGGTGCAAGCGTGCCTGCAACAAAAGCCATGGCTGACATCAATATTAAGTACCTACGCATTTCAAGACCCCTCCCAATTTTTATACATTTTTTCCAGATGATCTTGGAATCGGTCGTACCTACTATTGAGGTTCGAACAGGCCCTCGCCATCAAAGTCATCCGGCTAAACTTATTATGCTATTTTTTTACGAATTCATTTTCAGCATTACTGCTGCCAAGCCAAAAGCCAAGATAAACCAAAGCAGGTACAGTGTTGCAATCGCTGGTGTCTCTAACATTTCAATCCCTCCTAACAAAGCCTCAAAAATAGTTCTAATTGCGACGAATTCTTAAATGATTCGCGCATTATACCCCCCAAAAAATCTTAGAGTAGACCAACCCATGCAAGCGAGCATTTCGGTTGGTAATACCCAAGGATGGTGATATATAACATGACCAATCAATCTAGTTCAAGCACTAATTCCCTTTAAATTCCTGAGCACCCAATAAAACCCTCTATGCCCAACCTGCTGCACCTTAAAATCTTGTTCAATGATTTTAAATAATCACCACCCAAATTATGCACAGCACATTTAAAGTCGTTACAAACTTAAACCCTCATCCCCACGCGCAATATAAACTAAGCATCAAGCCCTGACAATCGAACATTTCATTCAAAATTTACGATGTGTAGAGTTATTGACATCGCGCATGTAATGTAGATACTCTCTGTGTCTTACGTTTTTAAGTAAAAAGAAGGTTTGGCCAAAAGTTTCAGGTCACGCCAAAAATTTAGAATTTATTTGGGAGGGGATTGATCATGAGCGCATTTCCAATGGTAACTATCGGCGTTGTACTAACTATATTTATTATTATACCTTTAGTAGCTGCTAACTAAATCTTGGATAATTGGTTCTTTAAAAAAGAATTTAGAATCAATCCAAAGTAGTTAGACGACACGCCCCACCGGGGCGTGTTCTATTTTCAGCGTCTAGCAAGCCGAACTTAAGCGACAAATCCTCCGCTCGAAACTATAAATATCTTTGTTTTTATTTCCATAGGCACGGGGTTTTGCAAGCTCGTATCGACAAGAGCTAAACCTAAAATATCTAAGTAAATACCACCAGATACAGAATTACTTACTCCGGAGAGAACATGCGTGCCGCCATCCCTGAAAAATACCTAAGGCTGATTATACTCGCCGTCTGGATTGCCGCTCTCTTCTGGGGGTTTAACCTCGTTAACCTGACACCATACGGACTAAATGAAGGCGCTGCCAAAGCACTGCTGTTTCTATGGTCGATTGTCGACCGCATCGCCAATCCAGTCGCCACCTTTGGCACACCTGACATGCGCGCAATTTTGCTGCTGCCCGTCGCCATCTACTGGTCAGGCAGCATACTCGCCACCAAAATATTTACCGCAATGCTGGCATTTTTTGGTGCGCTCTTCCTCTACTACTGGGCACGCAGAGAAAACCACGAATCGGCACTGATGGCCACTGCATTGCTACTGATCTGCCCGCTAACCATCACGCAAATCAGCTCAGTTGGCACGGGGCCGATGCTACTGCTCACATTCGGCCTTGGGCTATGGGTAAGCAATACCTATCGCGCCAAACCACGCCCACTCGGCGGTTGGTTCTTCGTTCAACTGCTCGTTGTGATCACCGCCGTTAGCCTGCACCCGGCAGGGCTTGGCTACGCACTAGCACTGGCCTGGCTCTGGATCAGAGACCCGCTTAACAAACCACAACGCCGCCAGATACTGGTTGGCCTTGCGATCGCCATCCCGCTGATTATGACTTTTCAGAACGGCTGGCAAAAAGACATCGTCTGGTTTAGCAACCCACTCGTCACCCTCTCCAATACTCTGCAGAATGGCGCAGTTGGCTTTGGTGAGCCTGCTGGCTGGATTGGCGGATTCATTCTAGCGCTGCTCTTAATCATCGTCATCATCAAAGACCGCGCATTTCTGCTCAACGACCTGATGGGCAGCTCTCTACTGTTTGCCGTTCTTGTTGGACTCGTCGCCGCCACAGCAGAATGGGCAGTGGTCGCGATTGCATTACTGCTGTACCGCGGCCTGGCGCTGCTTGTTGCCTTTAATCAGTCGTTCAATAGCAAGAGCCTGCTGGGTCAGCGCGGCATTGTTATTGTCGTATTGATGATTGTTAGCAGCACCTTTATGCTGGCAGATAAGCAGTATCGCCAGGTTGTACAAAGCGAACTATTGTCACCAACGGATGACATCATCCAGCAACTCGCTGTTGAAGCGGCAGACCCAGATGCCCCATTTCAAGCAGCAAGCCAATGGCCGGCGCGCACCATGCTGGCGTGTCGTCGCGATGTATTTCCACTACCCTATGCAGCGGATGATAGCGCGGAGTTCCTGAGCAGCATTAAAGGGATCACTCATCTGATCTTTGATCACACGCTCGAAGCGAATCTGGGATTAAGTAAAAATATCTCGGAGCTCAGCGGCATAGCTGAAACTCTCTCGCTACAGGAAGCTGGCGTGGTGATTCGTATTAAAGATATCCCAGTCGAAACCCTGCCACCACCCGCACACTCCACCAATGGAAATAGTGAGACAGCAAAAGCCGACAGCTAACCGGCTTAACGCTGGCAGCGCCCACAATAATAAGTGGTGCGCTGCCCTTGCACTATCTGGCGAATCTCGACACCACATGCCACACACGGCTCGCCGCCGCGCCCATAAACCTGCAGGCACTGTTTGAAGTAGCCAGGCTCACCCGCGCCGTTATAAAAGTCCCGCAACGTCGTACCACCCTGCTTAATCGCTTCAGCTAGCACCGCCTTAATCGCAACCACCAATCGTTCACAACGCGCTCGTGAGATACGTTTCGCCGCCCGTTTGGGGTGAATCCGCGCACGAAACAGCGCCTCGCTCGCGTAGATATTACCAACGCCGACGACCACCTGCCCATTCATAATGAGCTGCTTAATCGCAATGCTGCGCTGCTGCACAATCCTGTAGAGATAATCGACATCAAATTCGGTTTCTAACGGCTCCACCCCAAGCTTCACGATCAGTGGATGCTGCAGCGGATCTTTAGCGGTCCATAACACCACTCCAAAGCGGCGTGGATCACGAAAACGCAGCGCCTGACCACTTGCCAGTAAAAACTCAACGTGATCATGTTTTTCCAGCGGCGTCTCTTTAGCCACCAGACGCAGACTGCCGGACATACCAAGATGAATGATTGCCGTACCACTCGCACTCTTCAGAAACAGGTATTTTCCGCGACGCTCGACCGACTGAATCGTCTCGCCCTTCAGGGCCGCTGCTAACCCAGCGGTCACTGGCTGGCGCAACTTTCTCTGATAGACCTTCACCTCGCTCACTCGCTGTCCCTGCAGGTGCGGCTCGATACCTGCGCGCGTCGTCTCAACCTCCGGCAACTCAGGCATCATCACCCTCCAGCGTCGCGAGTAAACGCTCACCCTCTTCTTCAGTGAAATGGTAACGCACCCCGCGCTCACGCACGCCGAGCACAAACTCCGGCTCACGTAACAGGATATCGAGCTGCAACGTCGTTTCATCAGCCAGGACCAATGACAGCGATTCGACCTCACTATCAGACTCAGACCCAAACTCGGATTCAGGTTCAGATTCGGCATAACGCGAGACACGTCGCGCATGTGCCTCACCCCACGCTGCCAACGCAAGCTCATCATTGATGACTCGATCATCAAAACGTATCGTCAGCAACTCACGTTGTGCCGGCAACAACTCAAGCGCGGCAAAATCATACGGCGACATCAATAGATAATTTAAGGTTCGATCAGACAACAGGTGCACGGTGCGATCAATCATCACATAGCGATAACCGTTTAATGGCTCAACACCACCAAAGGCGTAACGCTCGTCATCGATCGATAACCTCACCTGCGGCGATGACAAACCGTACTGCTTCAAATCGACCTCAACCGCCGGAAAACTTGAACGACTCACCATACGACGCACCTGCAGCAGCGGCTCGATGCGAAATGAATTAGCCGCTAAATTGATCGGTGTCGTTATTTGCCAGCCACCGGCAGCAGCATCACGTACCATTGAAATAGCCTCTCGCCTCGACCGTTCGATTTGAATCCGCTGTGCCTGCTCTGGCAGTGCTGATGAAAGCGTCGGTGGCGGCAGCGGCTCATCGAGCCCGGGACGGAAATAGGCCAAAGCAGCCAGGCCTGCGACAACCAATAACAACAGCAGATTCAATAACCAGCGAGCGCGCATTCAGGCCTTCATCGACGACGACGTCGCCACCAGATAAAAAAACCACTGCCAAACAACAGCAACGGCAACACGACCAGAAAAACCATTCCCACCATTGCCAGCTCAAACTCATCCATCTCAAGCGTGATGTCAGTCGAACTCTTTGCAGGTATCGATAACAAGGTATCATCACGCACCAGCCAGTTAGCGATGTTCATTGCCAACTGTAGATTGCCGCCCACACCCAGATAGCCGTTTGATAAAAAGTCGCCATCGCCAATCACCACCACACGTTGCTGCGCATCATCGCCTTCACGACTCAACGCCACACCGATATTCAATGGCCCGGCGATATCGCCATCATCAAAGCCGATGCTACCGGCGATCTCACCATTCTCAGCCCAGACATTCGACAACGTCATCAACAACGTCGCCGGCTGCCATCCACCTTCCTCGTGAGCCTCAATGCCACGCGCCATCGGAAACAGGGTATTAAAATCAAACCCCGTCACCGCCGGATGTGCGCCGTAACTCGCCACCAACACCATTCGCGGGTCATCCGTTCCAAACAGTTGCATCCCAACCTGCGAGACATTGGGATCAATAATCGTTCCCGGTTGAAACTGAAGCCCCATCTGCTTGCCGATACCCGAGAGGCCAAACAGCTCACCGGGGTCCGCCAGCCACAATAGATTACCGCCGCGATCGAGATAGCCCTGAATCGCCACCAGCTCACCGGGCAGCAGATCGGCGCGCGGCCCCGCAATCACCAGCAATGAAGTGTTATCGGGCACAACCGGCACACTGGCGAGGTTCAACGCGTAAAGCTGCGTACCCTTCGCCTGCAATTGTTGCGCCCAGGTGGAAATGTCATAGCTTGCGGTGCCGAGAAAATCACGCTCCCCGTGCCCCTGCAAAAAAGCGATCTTACGCTCACCACCACGCAACACTTTTTGCAATGCATTGCTGATGCCCTCTTCCGAAATCTGTTTAGTGCGCGCCTGTTGTCCCGCAGACTCAATCATCATCTCGCCTTCAGCGGTGATGTTCATCTCACGCACCTGCAGTGGCGCGGCATCCGGGTTCACAAACTTCAGTTCAATATCCGTTTTGTAACGCTGATAACGCGCCACCAGTTCACTGATATGTTTACGCAACATCGGCGTCTCACGCACAAAGACGGTGATCACCACCGGTTGCTGAATCTCTTTCAGCAACGCAACGCTAGCTTCCGATAGGGTATTGCGCCCATTCTCGGTCCAGTCCGCATGATAGTCATACTGCGTACTCAACCACCCCGCCAGGCCAACGGCACCAAGGAACAGCACCACAAATAGCAGGTTCTGCAACAACATCAAGCGACGAGATTTAACGGTCACCTTCATTAGTTCTGTGTCCGCTCTGCATCAAGCCGACGAATCGAAAGCACCAGAAACACCGTAATAAAGAGCAGGTAATAGATCACGTCTGCACTATTGAAAACCCCTTTCAATAACGCCTCGTAGTGGCGCAGGATCGACAGGTATGCCAGCGCGTTACTGCCCTGCCCAGCATCTGCATTGCTGCCCGCCCAGTCCACAATCCATAACAGCAACAACACCCCAAAGGTGCTTACCGCTGCAATCGTAGGCTGCGCGGTCAGTGATGACATAAACAACCCCAGCGCCGCAAAGCTTGCCAGTAATAGAAACAGACCAAGGGTCGCCGCTGCCAGCACGCCAAAGTCGAGCGAACTACCCAGCAACAACGCCAACGGCATCAGCAAGATCATCAACAACATAATCAGCAGAAAGATCATCACCCCGACGAATTTGCCCAGCACGATAGCACTCATCGAGATCGGTGCCGCAAAGAGCAACGGTAACGTTTGATTGCGACGCTCATCACTGATCAGTCTCATCGTAATCAGCGGCACCACCAATAACAGAATCATTGCGGCATTACTTAGCAGCGGCACCGCCACTATCTCAGTAATACCCGGCGCGCCCGGTATTGTCGGTAGACGCGGCTGTAGCTGCACAAAAAAATCGACCTGAGCCAGAAACATATAGGCCAGAATCAACTGCACCACCGCTAAAATCGACCACGCCAACGGCGACAGAAACAGCCCGCGCAGTTCACGCCCTGCAATCGTGAAGATCATGCCGCCTCACCTTCGCTGCCAACTTCATTACCGGACTCCCCTTGCGCATGCACATCACTACTGGTGATATCAACAAAGACCTGCTCCAGCGTCGTCCGCTCAGGCGTCAGTTCATGCAGGCCCCAACCGTTTGCGACCGCCTGCTCAACAATCATATCTGAGGGGTCGTCACCCGCATCGAAACGAATACGGACACGCCCATCCTCAGTCACCTCAGCATGCTGCACACCTTCAATCGATTCCAGCTCACCCATCGAAGGCATCACACGCAGCGCTACCAACAACGTCGTTGCCTGTAGTTTTTCACGCATCTGTTCAATCGACTCATTCAAGACCAACCGTCCGCGATTAATGATCTGCACCCGGTCACACACCGACTGAACCTCCGGCAGGATATGGGTCGACAACACCACGCTATGTTCATTAGCCACATCACGAATCAGGCTACGAATTTCGCGAATTTGAATGGGATCAAGCCCCACCGTTGGCTCATCCAGCAACACCACCAATGGCGAATGGATAATCGCCTGTGCGATGCCTACTCGCTGCTGGTAACCCTTAGAGAGATTGGCAATCAGACGCCGCCCCACTTCGGTCAAGCCGCAACGCTCTTTGGCAGAATCGATTGCGGCACGTTGTTGCGCGCGCGGAATACGATTGATACGTGCGCAGTAGACAAGATATTCATCAACCGTCAGGTCACGATAGAGTGGCGGCGTTTCTGGTAAGTAACCCAGCTCCGCCTTCGCCAACATCGGTTGATCAAGGATGTCGATACCGTTGATCAACACCCGACCCGCGCTGGGGGCAAGGTTGCCACCAATCATTCTCATCGTGGTTGATTTACCCGCGCCATTCGGGCCAAGAAAACCCAGCACTTCACCGCGCCGCACCTCAAAACAGAGATCATGCACCGCACATAATTCACCATAATAACGATAGAGGTTTTCAACGGTGATTAGACTATCCATACTCATCACTTGATAATACGTTCATACTGACAACAATACAAAATAGAATAGCGCATCGTTTAAACTAACTTCATTATGAAACTAACCACTAAACTACTCGGCGTCGATACCGGCGGCACCTTTACCGACTTTGTGTTGTTCGATGGTGAACAGCTCAAGATTCATAAGGTGCTATCAACCCCGCGCGCACCGGAAGAGGCCATCATTCAGGGCGTCACTGAACTCGGCCTGCTGGATCAACCACTCAATATCGTCCACGGTTCAACCGTCGCCACCAATGCTGCACTCGAAGGCAAAGGGGTTCGCACCGTGTTTATCACCAACCACGGCCTGGGCGACATGCTAACGATCGGCCGACAGACGCGCGAACAACTCTATGAATGGCACCCGCAAGCGATCACACCACCGGTGCCGCGCGCACTCTGCCTTGAAACCGGCGGACGACTGAGCGCGGATGGTAGCGTCATAGAAGAACTCAACGATGAGCAACTCGCCTTATTAAAGAAAGAGATCAAACGCTTGAAACCAGAAGCGGTGGCAATCAATCTACTATTCTCTTTTATTGACGACCGTTTTGAGAAGGCAATTGAAGCGATCATCCCCGATGGTATTTTTATCTCACGTTCATCAAAAATTCTGCCCGAGTATCGCGAATACGAACGCGGCATCACCACCTGGCTTAACGCGTGGGTCGGCCCACTGGTCAAGGCCTACCTGCAACGACTTAGCGATGGGCTACCCAACGCCAACATCACTGTGATGCAGAGCGCTGGCGGCACGATTGATATTTCACTCGCAGGTAGTGAAGCCGTCAACATGCTGCTCTCCGGCCCAGCGGGCGGCCTGGCGGGCGCGCGCTACACCGCCGCGGCAAGTGGACAGCAAAAACTGCTTAGCTTCGACATGGGCGGCACCTCCACCGATGTGGCGATGCTCGATAGTCGCCCCGATGAAGAACTCACCCTCACTAACAACGGCAAGATCGGTCGTTACCCCGTCGCAGTACCGATGGTCGATATGCACACCATCGGCGCGGGCGGTGGCTCGATCGCCTACCTTGATGCCGGCGGCCTGCTGCAGGTCGGCCCCGAATCCGCTAGCGCGCACCCCGGTCCCGCCTGTTACGGCAAAGGCGGCACGGCACCAACGGTCACCGATGCAAACCTGACATTGGGGCGGCTTCAGGCCGATGCGTTTCTCGGCGGTAAAATGCAGCTCGACACCGAGGCCGCACGCCGCGCCGTTGAAACCATCGCAACGCCGCTGGGCCTATCGATTGAAGCAACCGCACAAGGCATTATCGAAATCGCCAACGAACATATGGCGCAAGCACTACGCGTGATCTCAGTACAGCAGGGACATGACCCTCGCGACTTCACACTGATCTCCTTTGGCGGAGCAGGCGGACTGCATGTCTGCGCGCTCGCAGAAAAACTCGGCATGACACGCGCACTGGTACCGATTCACGGCGGCGTACTCTCCGCACTCGGCATGCTCACCGCACCACGCGCGCGTCAGCTATCACGCTCACTGAATAAACCACTACTCGTATTAAATGAAACGCAGATTGAAGAACAGCTCGACCAACTAAAGCAGCAAGGGGTTGAAGCACTGCAACAGGAAGGGTTAACAGAGAAAGAGATCACCACACACCCATCGCTCGACCTCTGCTACCAGGGGCAATCCAGCACGCTGAATATTCCATGGAAAATTTCGAACAGTACGATTAACGACGCCATCAGCAGCTTTCACCAAATGCATGAATCACGCTACGGCCATCGCCTCGATTGTGATGTTGAACTCGTGAATGTACGTACCGGTCTTCGTGGGCCACTGCCAAATCTTACACTGTCCATCCCGATTGGTGGTCAGCGATCAACCGCCAGCGCATCTATCTATACCCCACGAGCATTCTATATCAACGGTACCTTTACTACCATTGATGTCATCACTCGTGAAACACTGACAAAAGGGGAAACAATCAACGGCCCCGTGTTAATCACCGAAACCGTTTCAACAACGCTTATTAACCCTGGGTGGAGCTGTACGCGGGATAAAGCAGGGAATTTACTGCTTGTGAAAAATTCTAGTCAATCAACAACCACCCGCAAAGTGAGTGGTATGATGACAGCCCCCAGAGGGGCTATACCCCGCGTTACCTGTAATGATGCTTAACGTGAGCCTGGCTTTGCCACTCTCTCATAATGGTCTCCTATTGAACTTACCAGTTCTAAAGATGGCCATTTTCATATACGCTCAACGTCACGGCAGAACCTTTTCGTGTCCCACCACCACAAGCGGTGGTTTACCTAAATTGAATAATAACTACAGGTCTACTGAAACCATCCCCTATACAGAACATACGTGCTTAGTGATTCGGAATACATGAAAAAGATGAAAGATAGCATACTGAGAATAACGCACTATCAGGGACTGACTTTGTTGCTGGCATTATTGTGTTTGGCTTCATTAATAGTTTACTGGGATTTTTTAGTCCTTTCAAAGGCATTCCTATTCAAGGATATAGGCAGCGACACCATCAACTACTTATACCCAAAGTATTATAATCTTGCAGAATACCTCCGCACAGAAGGATTCCCTGGATGGTCTTTTAACCAGGGAATGGGGCAGTACATCCTCCCCCGAAGCATTGGCAACCCTTTCGAACTGGCACTTTATCTGATGGGGCCAGACAATCTTATCTACGGACTAGCTTATATAGAAGTACTAAAAATCATCCTGACAGGAATCATATTCTATCTATACCTACGCACGCTATCTTTACTTCCAATAGTCTCAGTTATTGGCGGACTTATGTTTGCATTTTCTGCATTCGTAATACTTGGAGGAACCTGGCATATTTTTTCTATCGATGCGTTATACATGGCAATCCTGCTATACGGATTCGAGCGAATTCTGAAGGACAACACCTGGTGGTACTTTACAATCGGCATAGCATTAGTAGCTTCAAATGTATCGTTTAATCTTTACCCATATACGCTATTTCTGATTCCATACATGATACTCCGATGCAATGACGCAGACAGACATAACATAAAAGACATTCTTAAACTGGGTGGAAAACTACTTTCAGCAGGACTACTAGGCATAGGCATAAGCGCCATATTTTTTATACCAAACTTGCTTGAAATGTTAAATAGCTCACGCGTTCTTGGAGAAGCCTCAACTTTTGATAGCCTCAACGAGGCCTCGCCACTACAACCAGCCGGGGTAGCCCATAATATTACAGCCATCTCACGATTTTTTTCGAGCGACCTCTTAGGAACAGGCAGTAACTTTTCCGGCTGGTATAATTACCTTGAGGCTCCTATGCTTTACTGTGGTTTGCTTTCATTATTATTAGCACCTCAGGTTTTTGTTCAGATCAATAATTGCCGCAAAATCGTCTATTTCTTGTTCTTTTTGCTTTTTACCATACCAATAGCGTTTCCATATTTCAGATATCTATTTTGGGCATTTTCTGGAGACTATTATCGATTATTTTCAATCGTGGTGGCATTCGTATTTATTTTCTTCTCACTACATGCCCTTGATCACGGCTTAAGAGGGAACGCCGTCTCTTTAAAGCTGCTAGTTTTCACGCTAATTCTGTTGTTAATACTATTATATTTGCCTCGTTTATTTATTAATAATCCGGAAATTATCAGTAACGAAATAAGCCTGGTGGCAACAGGATTATTATTAGCATATGCCTCTCTTATATTTCTCACCCAGAAAAGACGCTTCCAAGGACCGGCCATATTACTGCTTGTATCGTTAATTTGCATTGAGTTAACAGGCTTTTCATGGATTACTGTTAATAACAGAGCCATTGTTGAAATAGAAGAACATCATAGCCACACGGGATACAACGACTATAGTAATGATGCTATCGCCAAAATAAAAAGCAAAGACCCAGGGCTTTACCGAATTGAAAAAACCTACAGTTCAGGCCCTGCCATCCATACAAGCCTTAACGATGCAATGGTACAGAACTACTATGGCACAAAGACATATAACTCATTCAACCACATTAGCTATATCAGATTCCTGGATGCAGTCAATGCAATTGACGGCACAAATGGAAATCGCTGGATTAACGGCCTCACCAGCGACCCTCTATTATTAAGTTTTGCTTCTGTAAAATACTTACTTACCAAGAGTGAAGAACAGCTAAGAAATTACATGAGTTTTGGGTTTAGAGGTATAGAAAAAATTGGTGACGTTTATATCATGATCAACACCTTCTCCTTACCTTTTGGATTTGTATACAACTCATATATTGACGAAGATGTTTTTTTAACTCTCTCCAAGAACACCAAAACAGTTACCCTATTGAACGCAGTCATTCTCGATCCCACTGATGAAAACCCTCAAAATGAGCTATTGCCATTTGACTACAAATCAATCTCCCACCCCTACGACTCAAAGTCATATACATCAAACATCAGAAAGCTAGGCTCTGAATCTCTAAATATCAGCGAGTTTAGCCACAATAGAATCAAGGGTGAAGTTGAGTTAAGCGAATCAGGCCTTCTGTTTTTTTCTATTCCTTATGAGAAGAACTGGGGCGTCAGAGTTAACGGGGCGGAGGATAACCTTATTCGCGCAAATGTGGGCTTTTCTGGTGTAATGCTCAAAGCGGGTAAAAACAGCATCGAACTTACATACAATCGTCCATATTTTATAGAAAGCATCATCTGCTCGATTTTATCATTAATTATTTTCTGTTTCGCAATAATCAAAACCAGAAAATTCATCTCTAAAAACGACGATTAATCAAAAACTGCCTATAACTATTTTGTCTGAATTCACCAACCCTGAAAGTCACCCAGCCATAGAGACGGACATTTCAGTCATATGTGGAGCCTGGAGGAAGTCGCTTCTATGCGAAAAACGAGCGAACGAAGAAGTGCGAAGCCGCACAGAAAGAACAATCAAGTTGAGCCACTACCGCCCAGCCTCCTCATTCGCCACTTTACGCATCCCGTGCTACGCCTGATATTAACAAGAGGGGATTTGCACTATGGCTGCGTAAGCAATCGGACAGCGCGATTCACTGACGTGCCATGCCCGAGCCTCCCGAAATCACTACTTTTATCAGCATCTCAGTTTAAAATCAGCGCAGGACAACCTCTAAACTCCTTACGGATGGCTAACCTCCTGGTAAAGCTAAAAGTTCGTTATGTTTCGCGCCATGATGGTTGTTAATTACAGGGTAATTATGACCACCTTGGATTAAGGGTGAAAAATGAAGATAATCGTTTATGGGGTATATCTGTTACAGGTGACGAGCCATCGTCCCAGTGTTAGAGTTACATATCCCCACTGAAATAGCAGGCAGATTGAGAATGAAATAGGGGGGGCATTTTTTACTACTGAGTTTTGTTGTGCGCGATCAATCCCATTAAATGTTAAAGTCTAAATTCTTGACGTGAGTTACTACACTAAATATGCAGTCGTTTCAAAATACACTTCAGAAAGCCAAACTCCGACTGCTTCAGCTACACTATGAAGTGCAGAGCGGTCATATAGGCGGTAATTTTTCTTGTATTGACGCTCTCATGACCTTGCATCATTGCGTAATGGGGGCTGATGATCGGTTTGTGCTTTCTAAAGGCCACTCGGCAGGTGCGCTTTATGTGACATTGTGGAGTCTAGACCTTCTCTCTGATGATGATTTACAGACGTTTACTCAGGATAATTCATTACTTCCCGGTCACCCCAGTGGATCAGGAATCCCGGGGCTTCTATTTGCCACCGGATCTTTGGGGCATGGACCATCGTTGGCTGCAGGACTTGCACTTGCTGCACGGCACAAAGGATCGGAGCATCGGGTGTTCTGTCTTTGTTCTGATGGCGAGTGGCAAGAAGGGAGTTGCTGGGAGGCGCTAACCTTCGCCATTCACCAGCGTCTGGAAAACCTTACCATACTTATCGACCAGAATGGGCTACAGGGGTTTGGTCGTACTGTTGATGTGATCTCCTGCGGTGATATTACTCCCCGTATTACTGCGTTTGGCGCGGATGTGTGCAAGGTTAATGGTCACGACCCCAAGGCCATCGTTGAGGCCATTTCCGCACCCAGCAAGGGTACTCTCCGTATTATAGTTCTCGATACAGTGAAAGCATGTAGCCTGCATTTTGAAAACCAATTGGAATCCCATTACCTACCCCTCTCTGAAGTCGATTATATGAAGGCTCGCAAGAGGCTTGAACAAGGTGATGGAAAATGAGGAAACCCTTCGCGGATGTAGTTTTATCTCTTTGTGATCATAACGATTGGTTTTTCTTAACTGGTGATCTCGGCTTTATGGCTCTGGAAGAGGTTCAGTCTGCTTTTGGCGACCGCTTTATCAATGCGGGTGTCGCTGAGCAAAATATGGTGGGTGTCGCGGCCGGGCTTGCACGAGAATCCCAGAAAGTCATTGTTTATAGTATTGCACCATTTTGCTATGCCCGCCCTTTCGAACAGATTCGTAACGACCTGTGCATGGCTAAATTACCGGTATGTCTGGTGGGCAACGGCGGGGGCTACGCCTATGGTCATATGGGGCCAACTCATCATGCGCTTGAAGACTGTGCGGCAATGAACGCCCTCGGTGTGCGTGTATTGGTGCCAGCTTTTGACGACGATATCCAGTCAATGCTTACTGATCTAGATGCTCCGACCTATTTGAGGTTGGGATATGATGCCAGGCCAAGCGGTGAAAATGTATCGCCATACGCGCCATGGCGTGAGGTGTTGCCTGGATGTAATGGAGCCATCGCGGCCCTTGGACCGCTAGCAGGCCTTGCCTGGCAGGCCATGCAGGGCCAGCCCGAAGCTTCACGACCTTCTGTATGGGCGGTGTGTGAATTTAGCGATGCCGCTATCCCGGCAAGGTTTTTGGATCAGATAAAAGAATACCCTCTATATGTATTGGAAGAGCATGTCGCACAGGGCGGGCTTGGAATGAACTTAGCTCACAGTCTGATTTCACGCGGTATAACGCCGACACATTTTATTCACCGTCCGGCGCTTGGTTATCCCAGCGGTCGGTATGGTTCTCAAGCTTTTCACCGCACCCAATGTGGGTTAGATGTTTCCTCTATACGCACGATGGTTACAAGCATATAAAACATGATCAGTGACGACAAACTCAAAAATCTGGAGGGGCCGATACTTGTTCTTGGTGCAAGCGGCTTCATCGGCTCTAATCTGCTTATTCGTCTACTTTCGGTGCGCAACGATGTTTATGGCACGGTATTTTCAGGTAACACCTGGCGGCTCAATGGCATTTCATCTGGAAATATCGCTTTCCTAAATTTGCAGGATCCGCTCAGTACCACATCTGTGCTACGACGCATTTCGCCGCGTACAATTTTTGATTGCTCATCCTTCGGCGCCTATTCTTTTGAAGAGGACTTCGAACGCATACATAAAACTAATTATCTTAGTTTTATACGCTTGATGGAGGAGGTGGCAGAACTGAATTTGGCTGCCTTTGTTCATGCAGGCAGCTCATCAGAATATGGCCTCAACTCCTCTGCCCCAAGTGAAGATTCTCCCCTGATACCAAATAGCCACTACGCTGTCAGCAAAGCCTCAGCCAGCGCGGCCATTACCTATTACGGTAAAGTAAGGGCGATTCCCGTGATCAATCTGCGTCTGTATTCGGTATATGGCCCTCTCGAAGACAGCTCCCGCCTTATCCCGGTCCTTTGTGAAGCCAGTCTGCGGGGAGAGCTGCCTGCATTTGCCCGTGCCGATGTAAGTCGCGACTTTGTGCACGTAGACGATGTTGTTGAAGCCTTTGTCGATGCTGCCTTGATGATGAGTCCGGATCTCGCCGGTGAGTCTTTTAACATTGGTAGTGGTCAGCTGACGAGCCTCGCCAAGCTCGCAGAAGTCGCTCGTTCATCTTTCAGCCTTACAGCCGAACCCCGTTTTGATCCCTCTGCTGGTCGTGCTTGGGATACAGATGAATGGTACGCGGATCCCGGCAAGGCAAAGCGCCTACTAGGGTGGTCTGCGCGCATTAGTTTGGCCGAGGGTTTGGAACGCACTCGAAGCTGGTGGCAAACTTACCTTACCTCTGCAGATTTTTCGCAGCTTACGAAACGCACTCAACTTCGTAAGGATAAAAATTCAGTCTCGGCAGTCATTGCTTGCTACCGTGATGATCAGGCCATACCGGTCATGCATGAACGTCTGGTGAAAGTATTCCAGAAATTAGAGATCGATTACGAGATCATTTTCGTTAATGATAATTCCCCCGATGATTCCGCTGAGATCATTCGCAAGATTAGTGCCCGTGATCCTCATGTGATTGGCATCAATCATTCGCGTAATTTTGGCTCCCAGGCAGCCTTTCGTAGCGGCATGGAGATTGCCAGCAAGGAGGCCGTCGTCCTGATGGACGGCGACCTGCAAGATCCTCCGGAACTTATTGAAGCCTTCGTTGAACGTTGGCGTGCAGGCGCTGATGTGGTTTATGGTCGACGCGTCAAACGTGAGATGCCCTGGTTCCTAGAGAGCTGTTATCGGGCTTTCTATCGTCTCTTCGCCATCATGAGTGAGGTTCCAATCCCCAAAGATGCTGGTGATTTTTCTCTAATCGACCGTAGTGTTGTGTATTGGATGCTCCAGTGCCAGGAGCGTGATGCATTCCTGCGCGGGCTGCGCGCCTATGTGGGCTTCCATCAGGAAGGGGTGGATTATAAGCGCCCAGAACGAATGTTTGGTGTTAGCACCAACAACTGGATAAAAAACATCGGCTGGGCTAAAAAGGGCATCTTTTCTTTCTCACGCTTGCCATTGCATTTGCTTACTGCAGCAGGAGGAATTGCATGCCTAGCGACTGTTTTACTAGCGATTATTACGGTCATTTTACGTATATATGATGCCGATGCGATCCCTCGTGGCATTACATTCATCTCACTACTAATAATGTTTTTCGGTTCTTTCACACTATTGGGTCTTGGTCTTTTAGGTGAATACATTGGTAAGATTTTTGAAGAAACCAAGGCGAGACCCGCTTTCGTTCGCCGCAGCCTCACTATGCGCGGTGAGATTCGCCCTACTGACCCACGAGGACGCTCGTGAATACTGAACGCCCTTGCCCTGTTTGTCACAGCAATAGCTATACTCCATTTTTAGAAGAGCGCGTCGATCCCAACCGGGTTGGCGCCTTAACTTACGCGTCGCGTAAACCGCCAGAGTTTATGTGTTTGCGCCTAGTGTGCTGTACTGTCTGCGATTTAATCTATGCCCCTGAACCCCCAACTGAGGATTTTTTACATAATGCATACGCCGAGGCAAGTTTTGACTCAGGCCCCGAAGCAGAGGCCGCCGCCAAAACATATGCCAATACCATTGAGTCACATGTGAAGTGCCTTGATGGTCGGCGAGCAGCAGTAGATGTGGGAGCAGGGAGTGGGCCGCTGTTACCCTGGTTGCAGAATCAGGGGTTTTCACCAGTAATTGGCATCGAGCCCTCTCAAGCGGCCATAAATGCCGCCCCGTCGGGGATACGTCCGCTACTGCGCCAGGGGATGTTTTCACCAGGGATACTTGAAAATGAAACCCCATCCCTGATATGTTCGTTCATGACCCTTGAGCATCTTCCAGATCCCGGCGCTTTTTTCTCGACAGCCTATGACTTGCTTGAGCCCGAAGGTATGTTAGCTGTGGTTGTGCATAACTGGCGGGCCCCTCTTAATCGGCTGCTCGGGGCACGCTCGCCAATCATTGATGTGGAGCACCTTCAGCTCTTCAGTCCACAGGCGCTGCGTGAACTCTTCCAGAGAACAGGTTTCAAACGCATTGAATTGAAGCCGCTTCGCAACACCTACCCGCTACGCTACTGGCTTCGGCTAACGCCGCTGCCAGCCCCAATCAAGCATCGATTCATTAGCCTGCTTGAGCGCCTCGGACTTGCTAATATCAACTTATCGATAAACGTTGGCAATATGCTCGCCGTTGGCATTAAACCCAATAATGACCACCACGCTGACCAGCCCACTGACATCAAACAAAATGTCCATCGCTTTGACGATGACGTACGCGAACAAGGGGCCTACGCATACACAGGTGATCGCCTCTCTTCTCGTTTTGCGAACGCACGAATCAGTTGTAGCATCGCCGAGTCCTTCGACTTTCGTAACACCTCTGTGCTTGACCTGGGGTGTGGCGACGGTGCCTATACCCTTGAGTTTGCTGCGCTTGGTGTGCGGCAGGTCGTCGGCATAGATCCTGCTTCTGTAGCCATCGATGCCGCCAGAAGCCGCTCCCAAGCTCATAATGTGGATAATGTCGTGAAATTCGAAGTCGGTAATATCTATGAACTGGACGAATACCTCTTGCCCGGTCGTTTTGACTGTATTGTCATTCGCGGGGTACTCCACCACCTCCCAGATCCGGCCCGCGCGCTGGCTGGATTAGCCGCTTTTCAAGGTACAGTAATTGTATTAGAGCCCAACGGCAATAATCCTGTACTTAAACTACTGGAGCGTTTTTCACGCTACCACATTGAACATGAGGAACGTTCTTTCCGGCCTCGCCAGATCCGTCAATGGCTAACTGACGCCGGTTATCCAGAGCAGAGTTGCAAGCTCATTAATCTAGTACCCTTTTTCTGCCCCACGCCAATGGCTAAGGTTTTGCGGCTAATCGAACCAATCGTTGAGCGAATTCCACTATTGCGGGATATCACCTGTGGTCAAAGTATCATTGTTGCCCGGAAATGAACCCTACGCTTTTCCTTGCGGGAATGATCCTATGCATGACGACATCCCAAGTACTTCTTAAATACGCTGGGATATATGCAGCTACATACGTAAACCTGGTCGACAGCTTTCTATTCAACCCCTGGCTGTGGAGTGCTCTGTGTGCGTCTGGCGTAGGTATGTTCTGCTGGATGCTGACTTTGCGCCATCTGCCACTATCGGTTGCCTATCCCTGGACTGCGCTTATCTACGGCATCACTCCTCTACTAGCTGCCTGGCTATTTTCCGAGATACTCACCGGACGCTACGCTATTGGTTTGATGCTCATTTTTGCTGGTGTACTCCTTACCAGTCGCGGGGTAACCGCGGAATGACTCCTTTAGAACTCGGACTGTGTCTGTCATCACTTGCTTGCAGCAGTGTTTCCCAGCTATTCATGAAGGGGGCGGCGTGTGCTTCTGGCAATAGGCAACGGCTATCCCAACTCAGTATGGCTGGCAGCTTGCAACTACTGTCGATTGGGCTTGTGGTTCTTGTTCTTCAAACGCTTCCATTAACTCAGCTCATACCATTTGCTGCGGGTGCATATGTTCTTGTCCCCCTCGGGAGCCAATATTTTTTTAGTGAAAACCTTAAACCACAATTCTGGTTGGGAGCGCTTTTTGTTGTACTGGGCATCCTATGCACACAGGTATAACTGTTGTATACACACTGGCAGACATCTTGACGATTTCTATTAGCAATAATGCCCGATGAAAAGGCTTATGCGACTTATCACTATCAATTTTCTTATTTGTTCCCTCTATTGCACGAGCAACACAATCAGCGAGAACACGCTTAATTTCCTCCATCACCTCTTCTTTCAAGCTATGCCACCCCTTACGTTATGAAGCGATAAAACAAATCTAACAGTACACAGAAACATACCAAGTCTCATGCTTTGAAGTCGCGATTATGAGCCGAAACTAAAAAACCATCTTGATCACGCCTTCTTATAAATCTCAGCACCATCCTTAACAAACTGCACGGCCTTCTCTTCCATTCCTTTCTGTAACGCTTCTTTCTCGGATACACCCTGCTTCGCAGCGTAGTCTCGCACATCCTGGGTGATCTTCATTGAACAGAAGTTAGGGCCACACATAGAACAGAAGTGAGCAACCTTGCCGGAATCTTTTGGCATGGTTTCATCGTGGTATTCACGTGCGCGGTCAGGATCTAAACCAAGGTTAAATTGATCTTCCCAGCGGAATTCAAAACGCGCTTTAGATAGTGCATTATCACGCACCTGCGCGCCGGGGTGACCTTTGGCAAGATCCGCCGCATGCGCTGCAATTTTATAGGTGATGATCCCTTCTTTCACATCGTCACGATTTGGCAAACCGAGATGCTCTTTCGGTGTGACATAACAGAGCATTGCGCAACCGTACCAGCCGATCATCGCGGCACCGATGCCGGAGGTGATGTGATCATAGCCCGGTGCGATATCGGTCGTCAGTGGACCAAGGGTGTAGAACGGTGCTTCGTCACAGCACTCAAGCTGCTTTTCCATGTTCTCTTTAATCAGATGCATCGGCACATGACCCGGTCCTTCAATGAAGGTTTGCACATCGTGCTTCCACGCGATCTTGGTCAATTCACCCAGCGCCTCTAACTCACCAAACTGCGCTTCATCATTGGCATCAGCGATCGAACCGGGACGTAGACCGTCTCCCAATGAAAAACAGACATCGTACGCCTTCATGATTTCACAGATATCTTCGAAGTGGGTGTAGAGAAAGTTTTCCTGATGATGCGCCAGACACCACTTCGCCATAATTGAGCCACCACGTGAAACGATACCGGTCAGGCGTTTTGCCGTTAGCGGTACATGGCGCAACAACACGCCCGCATGAATGGTGAAGTAATCAACCCCTTGCTCTGCCTGCTCGATCAACGTATCGCGAAAGATCTCCCACGTCAGGTCTTCGGCTTTGCCATTGACCTTTTCCAGCGCCTGATAAATCGGCACCGTACCAATCGGCACCGGGCTGTTGCGCACAATCCACTCGCGTGTCTCATGGATATTTTTACCGGTAGAGAGATCCATAATCGTATCGGACCCCCAACGGATGCCCCACACCATCTTGTCTACCTCGGCTTCGATATCAGAGGTGACCGCCGAGTTACCAAGATTACCGTTAATCTTTACCAGAAAATTACGCCCGATGATCATCGGCTCCAGTTCTGGATGATTAATATTGGAAGGGATAATGGCGCGACCACGCGCGATCTCAGAACGAACAAATTCAGGTGTGATCACTTCCGGCACACTGGCACCAAACGACTGCCCCGCATGCTGCTGCCTCAATATCGCCACATCGATATCGCCATTAAGGCGCGCCTCTTCCAGCTTCATATTTTCGCGGATCGCGACATATTCCATTTCTGGGGTAATGATCCCTTTACGCGCGTAGTGCATCTGCGACACGTTTTGCCCTTTTTTGGCTCTACGTGGCGTGCGGATATGATCAAAACGCAGGTGATCCAGCGAGGCGTCGGCAGCACGTTGGCGGCCGTATTCAGAACTCAGGTCAGTCAGTAACTCAGTATCATTACGCTCTTCAATCCACGCTGCACGTACATCGGGCATCCCTTTACGCGGGTCGATAGAAACCGCTGGATCGGTATAAGGCCCCGAAGTGTCATAAACGCGAATCGCCGCATTTGGCTCAATGCCACCATTAATAGTGGTATCTCCGACTGAAATCTCACGCATCGGCACACGAATATCCGCGCGACTACCCTCAATATAGATCTTTTTTGAATTAGGGAACGGCGAAACCGTGTCCTGCTCCAGATGGGCGGTTTGACTCAAAAACTCTTCGGGGATCGCACTCATAAAATCTTTCCTTAATATACAACGGAGCGCCGGTCACTCACCTGGTTAAGCCGTAAAGCATAAAAATGGCTTGTTGAGCGATAGCGTGAACCCGCGAATTTAAACGATACGTGCGCTAGATGCAAGCTGGCATGCCAGATCGAAACATCATATTCCCATATAAAACATAATGTTACACCTCGACAACAGATATTAGTCCCCACCACTATCAATCACCGCGACTTGCCATCACCCGCCAAAACGAATAATCTTTGCGGTTCCGCTCGCCTTTAGATTTAAAGTCGAGCGACTGGATTGCTAAAACCAGAATAACTAAAACCAGATTGATGACTTCGAGGATAGCGGGCGATGAACACGGCATTTGAAGAGAAAGCACGTTTCAACATGATCGAGCAGCAGATACGCCCATGGGACGTGCTCGACCCAGAAACCCTTGAACTGCTTGAGAATATTCCTCGAGAACAGTTTGTACCTAAAAGCCATCGCGAACTCGCCTACGCCGATATCGGTATTCCACTGGCGCATGGCCAGGTGATGATGCACCCGATCGTCGAAGCCCGCATGTTACAGGCGCTGGAGCTTAACAAAGGCGATAATGTACTGGAGATCGGCACCGGCAGTGGTTATGTCACCTCAATGCTGGCCGCCGCCAGCAGCCACGTCACCTCGGTGGATATCAACCCTGACTTCATCAGCGAAGCTGGCAAGCGACTCGCCGAGCACAATATAAAGAATGTCACCCTCGAATGTGGTGATGCCTCGCAGGGCTGGAAAAGCGATCAGGCGTTCGATGCGATTGTGATCACCGGCTCACTGCCAAACCTGCCAGAAAGTTACGCCGGACTACTGAATCGCGGCGGCCGTATCTTCGCTATCATCGGTGAAGCGCCGGTAATGCACGCAACGCTGTTACGCCGCACCGACGATGGCGACCTGATCAGCGAGCAATTGTTCGAAACCGAACTGCCAGCACTGATCAACGCCAACAAGCCTTCTGCTTTTGTCTTTTAGGCTGTCGTAGTCACGTAAAAACAACACACACAGCAGAGATCAAATCGGCTAAGATACTCGCCATGCAGAGAACATTAGCCACTCATCTAGCCGGTTTGATCCTGATCAGCAGCGCGCCTTTTATCAGTACCAACGCCGCCGCTACTACCACCCTGCTCGATATCTACCAGCTAGCAATTGAACACGATCCGCAATACCGCGGCGTTGATGCGGCGTACCGCGCGACCCTGGAAACAAAATCACAGAGCCGTGCGCAGCTATTTCCATCGATCAATCTAACCGCCGATCGCACCAGCAACAAACTGAAGACCATCAGCTCCAGCTCTTTTCCTGTTGGTACGCGCGATTTCGATAGCAGCGGCTATACGCTTTCACTCAACCAGCCGCTGCTCAATTACGACTACTTTATTCAACTGCGCCAAAGTGACGCGGCCATTGGCGAAGCCAGGGCCAATCTCTCGGCTGCACAACAGGCGCTGATGGTGCGTATTTCAGAACGCTACTTCGATGCACTGGCGGCACTCGACAGCCTTGAATTTGCGCGCGCCGAAAAGCGGGCGATTGATCGCCAGCTAGAACAGACACGCCAACGTTTCGAGGTGGGCCTGATTGCCATCACCGATGTACACGAAGCGCAGGCCGCCTACGACCTGGTTACCGCACAGGAGATCCTCGCCGAAAACCTGCTCGCCAGCCAATACGAGGCACTCGCCGAGATCACCGGCCGCTACCACAAAACGCTGGCCACATTATCAGCAGAGACACCACTGATCACGCCGGAACCTGCCGACATCGGCAAATGGGGCGATACTGCACTCAATCAAAACTTTCAGCTAATCGCCGCCGAATTTGTCTACAACAAGGCGCGCGAAGAGATCAAACGCCAACGCGCGGGACACCTGCCAACACTGGAGCTTAACGCCAGCCATACCTATACAGATTCGGAAGGTGGCAACTTTGGCAGTAACGAATCGGAAAACCAGAGCATCGAACTACGCCTCAACTTGCCGCTGTTTCAGGGCGGGGCGACCAGCTCGCGCACCCGCCAGGCAAAGCGCCTCGCCGATCAATCACGCGAAGGTTATGAACAGCAACGCCGCGCCACGCTGCGCCAGGCGCGCGATGCCTACCTCAGTGTGCTGGCCGAGATCAACCGAGTGAAGGCACTGGGGCAAGCGGTTGTTTCCGCGCAAAGCGCGCTCGATGCCACAGAGGCGGGGCTTGAAGTCGGCACCCGCACCACCGTTGATGTGCTCGATACACGGCGCGAACTGTTCCGTGCACAACGCGACCACGCCCGCTCACGTTACGACTACATCCTGCATACCCTGCGCCTGAAACAGGCGGCGGGGATTTTAACCACAGCAGACCTTGAACTGATCAATAGCTGGCTTCAAACCAGGGCAGCACCAGTGACGCAAGCGATCGAACCATCACTGGCCGATGCCCCAACCGCTATCGATACTGAGTAACAAAATCACGGCGCCCGCTCACGCTGACCATGTTAAAATCAGCGCTGCTAAACAGATGCCAACACGATGACCAGTCAATTCGCCGATTTCCAGCTTAAACGTTTCCTTGCTCCACGCTTCTGGCCTACCTGGCTTGGGCTTGGCGCGATGTGGCTTGCCGCACAACTGCCGTATTCAGTCCAATTATGGCTCGGCAGGCAGATCGGCACGCTGGCGTTTCATCTACTTAAAAGCAAACGCCATGTGGCAGAGGTCAATATCGCACTCTGTTTTCCCGAGCTATCAGAAGTTGAACAGGCAAAGCTGGTCAAAGAGACCTTTCATTCCGTCGGTGGTGGCATCGTCGATGCGGGCTTTTCATGGTGGGGTCGTGACCGCCGCCTACATCAACTGTCCCATATCGAAGGGGTTGAGCATGTCACCGCTGCCTTCGCACGGGGTAAAGGGGTATTGCTACTCGGCGCACACTACACGTCACTGCTGATGTGTGGCCGCCTGATGGCGACCGAAGTGCCATTTAATGCGGTCGCCAAACGGGCGCACAATCCACTGTTCGACTCGGTACTGAACCACTATCGGCGCAAACATTTTGCCGGGCTGATCAACCACACCAATATGCGCGGCATGCTCAAGGCGCTCAAAAAAAACCAGGCCTGCTGGTATGCGCCGGATCAGGACCTCGGTTATGAAAGCACCGTGTTTGCACCCTTTATGGGAATGCCCACCGCCACGTTAACCTCAACTGCACGTATTGCGCGCGCTACTGGCTGTGCCATTATCCCAATCGATTTTGAACGTCTGCCTGGCACTCAGGGCTATCGCGTCAAGTTTCGAGCCGCGCTTAAAGACTTTCCATGCGGCGATGACGTTACCGATGCCGCTACCATCAACGCCGCCATTGAGGAGCAGGTACGACGCCATCCCAGCCAATACCTGTGGATTCATCGACGCTTTAAATCGCAGCCCGATAGAATCAGTCCGTATGAATAAATCACCAGCGAACCGTGGATAAACTATGTGGCGCTACCATCTACTATTAACGCTGTTTTCGATCCCGGCTATCCTCTTCACCACCTGGCAAGCGTGGCAGCAACGCGACATGCGTTTTCTGCGCGAGCGCCTCAGTTTCATCCGCACCCTTCACAAAGGCAGCATCTGGATTCACGCCGCCTCTGTAGGTGAGGTTAACGCGGTGATGCCGCTGATCCACGCACTGCTCAAACGTTACCCAGATAAACAGATCACACTCACTACCAGTACACCGACAGGAGGCGAGGTTGCGCAAAAGCAACTGCCGACTGGCGCGACACACTGTTATCTGCCAATTGATTTCAACTGGGCGAGCCGACGCTTCATCAACAAACTTCAGCCCTGCTGTGCACTGATCATGGAGACCGAGCTATGGCCTCACGTCTACCGCCACTGTGTGACCAGCGGCGCACCACTGCTGATCATCAACGGTCGCCTCTCTGAAAAGACAGTTGATGCGCCCGACTGGCTGCGTGCGCTTTGCCCGTATGTATTAGCAAATGTCACCGCGATCCTCGCCCGCTCAGAGGTTGATCACGAACGCTACATATCACTCGGAGCGGCGGCCGATAAAGTCAAAACCATCGGCAATATCAAGCTAATCACGCCGACAGATGCAGCCGTCGAACCGATATCACTCGACCGTCCATTTGTACTCGCCGCCTCCACTCACGACGATGAAGAGCTGCGCATCGCAAAGATATGGCTGGAACTTAAAGAGAAAGACAGTCGACTACTAGTGATCGTACCGCGCCACCCCAAACGCAGTGCGACGATTCAACAACAACTGGCAAACCTGAATTGTAACGTCGCGGTACGAAGCCATCACGATGCAATCGATGAAACAACGGACATCTACCTCGCCGACACGCTCGGTGAGCTGCCATCTTTTATCGCCGCCGCCGATTTTGTCTTTATGGGCGGCAGCCTGGTGCCAACAGGTGGCCATAATATTTTAGAGGTGGCCCAGCTTGGCAAAGCCGTTTTATTTGGTAAGCACATGGAAACCTTTAGTGATGAAGCCGCGTTATTTATCGAGGCAAACGCAGGCATTCAGGTAACGGACGACGAGATGTTACAAGAGAGCATCGCCTCGCTGCTGGCCAATCCAGAGCAGGCGCAACAGCTAGGTGATAACGGGAAAAAGTTAATCGCTAAGTGCGGCCATATCCTGCCGGACTATCTCAGAGAGATCGATCAGTACCTCCACCACTCCTAAGACGCGTTATAAATCCGCAGTAGCAGCGACCAGTCCGCGTCAGAAAAAGCAAAACTATCACCTTCCAGTCGCTTCAGCTTATTGAGCGAACGTAACAACCGCGCCAGGTTTTTCTGCTGCCAAGCTGCCGCAGGCTTACGCATCTCACCTTTATCAAAATCGATCAGATAGATTTCATCCTGTACATCGAGCAGGATGTTATGCGCATTTAGATCCGAGTGATAAACACCCAATGTATGAAAGCGATAGATACAATAGGCGATCTTCGACCACACCATCTCATCCAGAGGCCCCTGCCGCAGGCGCTGCGCCAATGAAACGGTATTAGGAATGCACTGCGTCACAAGATCGGCACGGTAATACAAGCCCTGTCGAATCACGCGCGCTGCCACCGGCAGCGGCACTGGCAAGCCCATCGCGTGCAGTTTTGCCAATAGATACCATTCACGCCATGCGCGGCTGCGGGTCAATCCCGTCCAGAAATAGCGATCTTTACCCATCGCAGCCACCTTCCCGCCGCGTCGAAAATGGCGCAATACCAGCTCAACCCCTTCGCACTGAAAAAAGAAGGTGTTACCGCGCCCCTGCGCAGTGCCGCTCAATTGCCCCTGGCTATGCAACACGTCGGGATCAAAACTAAACGCCGCAATGTTTGCGATACGCTCAACATCGTATAGGATGTGCTGATTATCGATTTTGGTTTCTAAGGGTTTCATTGCATGTCGCTGCCATTCACTTCGGCACCTACTCATATTTGTCTGCTACGTCTTTCTGCCGTGGGCGATGTCTGTCACGCGTTGCCAGTGGTGCGCACTATTCAGGCACAATGGCCTGAAACGAAGATCACGTGGATTATCGGCCGCCTTGAAGCGAGTCTGATTGGTGACATCCCCGGAGTGGAGTTTATCATCTTTGACAAGTCACGCGGTGTTGCTGCGTACCGAGACTTCAGACATCTGATGAAAGGACGGCGTTTCGATGCGCTATTGCATATGCAGATGTCACTGCGCGCCAGTCTCATCAGCCTGTTAGTGCCGACCAAAATACGCCTTGGCTTTGACCGCGAACGCGCCAAAGACCTGCAGTGGCTCTTCACTAACCACAAGATTGCACACAAAGCACAGCAGCATGTGGTCGATAGTTTTTTCTGTTTTGCCGAGGCGATCGGCATCAAAGAGAAAACACTCGCATGGGACATCCCGCTTTCCAATGAGGTTCAGCAATTTTGTGAACAACAGATTAGTGATGATGGCCGCCGCTTACTTGTCATCAGCCCCTGCTCCAGCATGAGTTACCGTAACTGGAACGTGGCAGGCTACGCCGCAGTTGCCGATTACGCCGCCGAAAAACATAACATGCAGGTGATCATCAGCGGTGGCCCGGCGGCCATCGAACAGCAGTACGGCGACGAGATAACACAGCTGTGCCAGCACAAACCGCTTAATCTGGTGGGTAAAACAAATCTCAAACAACTGCTAGCACTGCTTGATCGCGCCACCGTGGTGGTCGCCCCCGACTCTGGCCCGGCACATATGGCAACAGCGGTTAACACCCCGGTGATTGGCCTTTATGCCACTACCAATCCCGATCGTGCACGCCCCTACCTGAGCGCTGAATTTGTCGCAAATCGATACCCTGAGGCGATCGAAAAAAAACACCATAAACCCGCCGACGAACTACCATGGGGTACCCGTGTGCGCGACGAGGGAACGATGGATCTGATCACCAGTGATGAGGTGTGCTCGCTGCTCGACAAGGTACTGGCCCAATGACTAAAACACCACCGCGCAAACTACTCGTCATACGCAACGACAAACTGGGCGATTTTATGCTGGCGCTACCGTGTCTGAATTTACTGCGCGCAGGGCTACCCGATTGCGAAATCCATGTGTTGGTGCCCAAATATACGGAATCGATTGCGCTGACATTTCCGGCAGTCGATGGCGTGATTATCGACCCCGGCGACGACGCCTCTTTCGCGCAGCAACGTGAACTGTTCAATGAGATCAAGCAGCAAAAATACGATGCCCTGCTAACACTCTACTCCACGCCTCGTATTGGATTGATCGGTTGGCGCGCAAAAATCCCGTACCGCATCGCGCCCGCCAGCGGCATCGCCCAGATTTTATATAATCACAGGCTTACACAGCGCCGCTCGCGCTCAGAAAAGCCAGAATACAGTTATAATGTAGACATTGGTTTTCAGCTGCTGGGAGATTTTGACATTCACAGCGCCACGCTGCCCACTGCACCACACCTGCGCTTTGATGACGATGAAATTGCGACACTTCGCAGCACGTTCTGCGCTGAACACAACATTGACGCCACTCACCAGCTTATCTTCATCCACGCAGGCAGTGGCGGCTCAGCCAACAACCTTAACACCGACCAATATGCCGAACTCGCAAAACGCCTTCGCTCGCACAGTGGTCACACCATCGTGCTGAGCGCCGGGCCTGGCGAAGAGGAAGGTGCCGCACAGGTCGCAGCAAAACTAAGTTGCGACAGCGATGTGTCGCATACCGTCTATATTTCACGTGATGGCCTGCCCGCCTTTGCCAAACACATCGCCTTTGCTGACCTCTTTATCAGCGGCTCCACCGGTCCACTGCATATTGCTGGGGCACTTAACTGCCAAACGGCGGCCTTTTACACCCGTCGCCGCTCCGCTACCGCGCTACGCTGGCAGACCTGCAATAGCGGCGAACGACGCCTCGCTTTTTCAGCGTCAGAGGACGCTGAGGCCGAAGACATGTCGAGTATCGACATAGAAAGCGCCGCCACAGAGATAAATCGCCAGTTTTTAGCGCGAGCGCCCTCTGAATAAGCGCAATTACTCACACATTCGGACAGAAAAGCGTTAAAATTGGCGCGATCTGGATTTAGCGCTTTTTGAGCGCATCGACGGCATGATGTCACCGTCATAGCAGATGTCACTAACATCATTTTTTTATTTATTGTAGAACTGAGCGATGACCCAAAAAAAACACGTACAAGTTGGTAACGTCGATTGCGGCGGCGATGATCTTTTCCTGATCTCTGGCCCCTGTGTAATCGAAGATGAATCTCTGATGATGCAGACCGCGGAGAAACTGAAAATAATCTGCGAAAAACTCAATATACCGCTTATTTTCAAATCATCCTTTACCAAGGACAACCGCAGCTCACTTGAGTTTCCAATGGGGCCAGGCCCTGAAAAAGGGCTAAGAATCCTTGAGCGCGTGAAAAAAGAGTTTGACCTGCCTCTGTTGACCGACGTGCACTACCCGGATCAGATCGCCATGGCCGCAGATGTGGTCGACATCATCCAGATCCCAGCCTACCTCTGCATGCAGACCACGCTGGTGACTGAAGCAGCGAAGAGCGGCAAAGTAGTCAACATCAAGCACGGTCAGTTCCTGGCGCCAGAGAACATGGCGAAGCCTGCACAGAAGTGCGTCGACTCCGGTTCTGAAAAAATCCTGCTGACCGAACGAGGCTACACCTTTGGCTACAATGATCTGATTGTTGATCCTCGCAGTTTTTATCTGCTACGTCAGATCGGCTATCCAGTGATCTTTGACATCACCCACAGCATTCGTAAATACGGCATTCCAAGCAAAGATCCAAAGGGCAGCACGCGTGAATTTTTGCCTACGCTTTCACGTGCCGGTGTGGCCGCTGGTGTTGACGGCATCTTTGTTGAAGCCCATCCAAATCCACCTGAAGCGCATTGCGATGCCGCTAGTCAGTACTACCTGGATGACATGGAAGAATTCCTGAAGCCGCTGCTTGAGATTCATGCCGTCGCTAGACAGTACCAGGATTAAGCACAGCACCCCGTAATTTAGTTTATAAAATTTTAAATCATTGAGGACCCCTTAACATGGATCTATATCTTGACTCGGTTGACCTGAAAGAGATTGAAGAAGCGTTTCAACTTGGCTTTCTGAAAGGGCTGACCACCACTCCGACTTTCATGCATCGCCACGGTATTACAGACATCGACGGCGCGATCGTGAAGCTTTCAGGCATGGTGCCAGAAATTCAGGTGGAAGCACTGGGTGAGACTCACGACGAGATCATCACAGAAGCGCATCGTCTATTAGAACTGCCGCTGAAGAGCAAGCCAGTCTTTAAGATCCCAGTTTCAACCATCGGTCTGCAGGCGTGTAACACGCTAGCAAAAGAAGGCCACAAGGTTAATGTTCACCTGATCTACACCTTGAACCAGGCATATATGGCAATGGCAGCCGGTGCCGCTTACGTCTGCCCACTGGCAGGTCGTTTGCAGGATCAGGGACACGATGCGATCACCCTTTACGAGCAGGCTGCCGGCATCGTCTCTAAATATAACTATGACACCAAGATCATGTTCTCTTCGGTTCGTTATCCTGAGCATGTACGCCAAGCGATGCTAGCAGGCGTTCATGTCTGCACCGCACCATGGAGCGTCATCAAGCGTCTTTGTGACAACGAGCTAACCGCCGTGGGTTCAAGCCAGTTCTTTGAACACACCCGCCTGATGACACTGAAGGTTAAGGATGTGCTGGGCGATACCAACCCAACTTGTGAACTGTCAGAAACCGTTTCTCAGGCAATGATCAAGATGACCGAATCAAAACTCGGTTCAGTCACACTGGTTGATGGCTCTGGTAACATCGCAGGTATCTTTACCGATGGTGACATCCGCCGCATGTTGCAGGATTCAGGTAGCGCGCTGCTCGACAAAAAACTCTCTGAGCTGGACTTCACTGCATCACCGATCACTGTCAATGCTGAAAGCCTGCTGGTTGAAGCGGTTAATATTTTCAACGAGCGTGAAGTGGATAACATCATCGTGGTTGAAAACAACACCCCTGTTGGCATTCTCGACATTCAGGATCTGGTGAAAATGGGCCTACTGGGTTAATACCCGTTACTCCATTGCAAACAGACACACCTGATGTTCAAGGGCTCGCCGAGATCTTTACTGATCTCGGTGGCACCTTTGTTACCCCACCAGCTGCCATCGCAGCCAGACTAAAAAAGATCAAAGCAATCGTCTTCGACTGGGATGGCGTCTTCAATGACGGCTTCAAAGGCGAAGGGCTACCCAGCATCTTTAGTGAAGCGGATTCAATGGGCACCAACATGCTGCGCTATGGATTGTGGCGTCAAAATAGCGCATTACCAGTCGCCGCAATCATCAGTGGCGAACAGAATTTAACCGCTCATCACTTTGCGGCACGCGAACATTTTCATCACGTCTACCTCGGCATTCCAGATAAACGCACCGCATTGCAGCACCTCTGCGCGACACAAGCGATCGAACCTGAAAACGTCGCCTTTGTCTTTGATGACGTGAATGATCTCGGCATGTCAGCTCAATGCGGCCTGCGCTTAATGGTCAATCGTAACGCAGGGCCACTGCTGCACCAATATGCGATCAAAAATGATCGCTGCGATTACATCACAGCCAACTGTGGATCTAACCATGCCGTACGTGAAGCAATGGAATTGATGCTCGGTTTTATTGGCAATTTCGACAGCGTAATTGATTCACGCACCCAATATGATGCCAACTACAAAGCGTACTTTGAACAACGCCAACGAGTCGAAACACAAAACTTCAAAAACGATGATGACAAAATCATCGTATCTGACTAACCCTATTTGACACGGCGCATAGACCTCATCATGGATACCTTACCAGCGCCACGCCTATCTATCGTATTGATCGTTAAAAATGAGGCCGACACTATCGCAGAGTGCCTTGAACCACTGAGCTGGGCTGATGAGATTGTCATCCTCGATAGCGGTAGTAGTGATGCAACCATTGAAATCGCCAAACGCTACACCGACAAAGTCTTCGTTGATGCCGACTGGCAAGGGTATGGAGTGCAACGCCAGCGCGCGCAATCAATGGCGAGCGGTGACTGGATACTGATGCTTGATGCCGACGAGCGCTTCACGTCTGAGCTTGTTGAAAGCATTCAACAGGCAATCAAAACCGATGATAGAAACAAGGTTCATGCGCTGCCCCGACTCTCATACTGTTTTGGTAGTTTTATTCATCACTGTGGCTGGTATCCAGATTATGTAACTCGCCTCTATCCCCGCGAAAAGGCTGCGTACAACGATGTACGTGTACATGAGAAATTGAGTTACCCAAAAGAGATGCAGTGCGTAAAACTAAAGGGTGACATGCATCACTACACCTACAATAATATCGAGCATTACTTAGTGAAGTCAGCAAAGTATGCAGATGAGTGGGCGACGCAAAAAATGGCGCGTGGTAAGTCTGCATCGTTATTTCAAGGCATACTGCACGCCCTGGGTTGCTTTATTCGCATGTATATTCTCAGAGCTGGTTTCTTAGATGGTCGACAGGGCTTTTTATTGTCACTGTTGTCCGCCCATTCCACTTTCGTTAAATATGCAGCACTGTGGGAAAAGCGCTTATAGCCGTCCCTCACCCACTTTGAATTAAGATAGCTAAACAACAGCAAGAAGACTGATACCAATGTTAAAACCATTAAACAAATTGAAGCGTGAGATTGCACGCACGCTTTCCAATATTGGCCTGAAAACTGTCAAAACTAATTATTATGGATTAAGCCTTGTCGTACCCATGCTCAAAGGTGTTGGTCGGAAATTAATCGTGCCCGATGACCCCTGGATGTCACGCTGTCTAAAACAACAGCTCGCATTAAAACCAGGGGCTGTAATCGACATCGGTGCCAATGCCGGGATTTATCTGGTAAAGCTCCGCGCGCTTGATAGCGAACGCCAATACATTGGGTTTGAGCCAAACCCTTTATGCAGATATTATGTCTCAGAGGTCATTCGCCTTAATCATTTTAAAAAAGCAAGCTGCTTTCCCTTTGCAGTATCGAATAAAGATGAAGTACGTATCCTCTACGCCAGTAAAGCAGATGATGCCGGTGCCTCTATCATTCAGGAATTTAAAAATGAAAAGGACCTGTCTTACTCTACTGAAGTAGTCACTGTGATTGGCGACCAGTTTTTAAAACTGTTAGAGCTACCCGATGGTGTATCCACCATTAAAATTGATGTGGAAGGAGCAGAGCTTGAGGTACTAGAAGGACTTCGTGAGACCATCAATCAATTCAAACCCACCTTCTACTGCGAAATCTGGAATCCAGTAGATGATGGAACACCTGGCTGCCAGGAACGCCTATCTCGCCTTAAAGCATTGTTTAAATTACTCGATGACTACGGCTATGTTGTTTATGGTGCAAGTCAAAATGGCGCGTTAAATGAGATAAAAGAGAGCGATGCCATTAATAGTCGTTACCGGCCAGAATACATGCTTGTACATCGGGATGATGCCAATGCGATGTTAAAATCATTTGAACAGGAAATTGGCATCGACGTAAATAGCCCAATTTAATAATTGCTATCAATCGCCACTATGCCCTTTGACTGCACGTACTTCCCTTATATGCCATGAGAAAATCACTGCTAAAAATAGTAAAAATACTGAAGAAAAATTACCTTTAATAAAAGTCGAGGCGTCAGTCAACGAAAACACCATAAAGCCAACAATATACACGACACCTAACAGTGCGGTGTATTGAGCCTGACTACGCGTACTAAAAAAATAGTAAAGCGGATAGAGCAGCATCAACAGAAAGGCGCATAAACCAACCGCACCCCTTGAGATCAGCGCCTCCGCATAGGCATTATGGGGATGCGCATGTTCACCCACATCTGGATGAACTATTCCCGCTCTTATATACTCATTTGCTACCGACACATAGTTACCACGACCAATGCCAAAAATAGGCTCGTCAACAAACACCCGCCCGACAAAGCGCCACATTTCAAACCTCACAGCAGTACCATCTAAAGGGCGCTCATAATCAACAGATTCTGTTTTTGAAAGATAATCACTCACCTCAACGACAGCAATATCGACGCGACCTTTCACCTCATCAATCATCACGTAAGTGAGAGCCAAACCAACAACCATAACAGCGAGAACCGTATATCGTCGCCAATTCGACATTGTCATCATAATAATAACAAACACCATCATCAGCAGTCCGAGGTACGCACCTCGTGAACCAGAAAGCGCGACAGCAAGTAATGCTGATATACACAACGGTATCAGCCACCACTTTTCTTTTAACTGGAATCTCAACTCAATCAACAGCCATACTGCCAAAATAGCAGCATATGAACCCAGTAAATTTGGACTATAGACCCCCCATGCTCGTGCCTTATTAAGCACAGACACATCACAATATGCCTGCGCACCCACAATTAACGCAGCAATCATTACGCCAGCCAATAACCAACGGGAGGCATCACTATAGTTCCGTAACATCAAATATATAGGGATCACAGCCAGGTAACGAATTTCAACACCCAGATAGCGAGTCTGCAGCTCCGCCCACTCATTAGCCACAGCAGACAAAATAAACGTCAAGAAATAAGCCATCATCAGATAGAGAAAGGTCCGCTCTTCTCGACAAAGCACAGGACCTTTCTTTTCCATAAGACAGGTGAGTGAAACAATAAAAACCAGGGCATATATCGAACTAAACCAATGATTCAAACTGATACCAAGCAGTGGGAACAAAAACAGTAGCAAATAGACTAAACGCTCTCTCCACAATGAAAAGCTGCTAATCGCCAAAGTCTTGTTCACACCCTCTATCACTCAACTCTCCGGCAGCAGTCAAACACACTATCAACGGTAATATCACGCAAACACTGTAGATTTTGGTCAGGGACACTTCGATGACAATGACGCTCAAAACAGGGACTACAATCCAGTGCCTTGTAACAGACATCGGCAGATAATGTCAGCGGGGGAGTATAATCAGGCGTTGAGGAGCCGTAAAGCGCCACCACATGCCGGCCTGTTGCCGCTGCGATATGCATCAATCCAGAATCATTACAGACCACCAGTTTGCACAGTGCAATCAAGTCAACCACATCCACCAGCCTGGTTTTTCCCGAAAGATCGACTACCTCTGGCGCGATTTTAGCGATCGCCGCGCAACTCACCTGATCTTTGGGTGAACCAAACAGCCATACCTGCTGGCCTTCGGCAATCAAACGATTAGCCAGCTCACCGTAATATTCAATCGGCCAACACTTTGCGGGACCGTACTCGGCACCCGGCATGAAACCGACAACGGGCGTATCGCAGTTCAGTAAAAACTGTTCCATTAGCGCCGCCTGATTAACAGTATCCACATTCAGACTCGGCAATGGAATAGTCGTCGGAGGAAGTGCGTCATCAGCAGACAGACCCAGCGAGACATAACGCTGCACTGTCTGCGTCAATATCGATTTATCAAGTGGCCGTATATCGGTCAATAGGCCGTACCGCATTTCACCACGATAACCGATACGTTGCGGTATCCTGGCCGCTGCAGGGACGATTGCCGATTTCCATGAACGCGGAATGATAATCGCCTGATCATAATCACGTGCCAGCAACGACTTACCCAATCGATAGCGCACGCCTAATTCAAACTGCCCCTGCCCCAGCGGCATCTCAATATAATCGTTCACCTCCGGCATACGCCCCAGCAGGTCACCCGACCATTTCGGCGCAACCACATCGATTAATACCCCCGGATAACGCTGCTGCAATGTCATAAACAGACTCTGCGCCATCACCATATCGCCAACCCAAGAAGGGCCAACCACAAGAATGCGTTGAGGGGCAGGTGATACCATCGTTAATCTATCGGCTCAGATACAGCAAATGATCAACGATTCAACCAGGCCAGATAGGCGTGCACACCTTCTTCAACCGTTTTAAATTCAGCGTTATATCCCGCTGCACGCAGAGCACCGATATCGGCCTCAGTAAAACTCTGGTAGCTGCCCTTAAGGTGATCAGGGAATGGAATATACTCAAGCTTGCCCTTGTTGTGATAACTGATCACTGCATTGGCGACATCGTTAAAGCTCTGGCTACGCCCAGTACCCAGATTAAAAATACCGGAACAGCCAGGGTTCTCGAAACACCACAGATTCACATCGACCACATCACTGACATAAACAAAGTCGCGGCGCTGCTCACCATCGCCGTAACCATCGCAACCCTCAAACAGGCGCACCACCTCATCACCCGCTAACAGCTGGTTATTCAAATGGTAAGCGACACTCGACATGCTGCCTTTGTGCTGCTCACGCGGCCCGTAGACGTTGAAGTAGCGAAAGCCAACCACCTGACTCTCTGCGCTCGGCAAGATGCGGCGCACATATTGGTCAAACAGAAATTTTGAGTAGCCATAGACATTCAACGGCTCTTCAAACTGACGCGCTTCTTTAAAGTTAGGGCCGGCACCATAAACTGATGCAGATGATGCGTACAGGTATGGGGTTTTATGCTCCAGGCAATAATGCAGCAGTGACTTCGAATATTCAAAGTTATTTTGCATCATGTATTTACCATCCCATTCGGTGGTCGATGAACAAGCCCCTTCATGGAAAACCGCATCAACGGTAACAGGGAAGTTCTTACCGCTTTTGATGAACGCAAGGAAATCATCTTTATCCCAGTAGTCTGCAATTTCGCAGTCAGCAATATTACGAAACTTAACCCCTTCCTCCAGGTCATCCACTACTAAAATATCTTCGCGGCCACGTTCGTTCAGCGCCTTTACAATATTGCTGCCAATAAAGCCTGCGCCACCAGTCACAATAATCATTTATGCCACCCTCAAAACTTATTCTGCTTGCGATGATTCGACACCATGTCGAATCGCATCAATTACATTGCTTGTCGAGCAGCCTTCAATAAAACCGAGCACCTCAACCTTGCCGCCATTATCAATCACGCATTGACCACCAGCGATCTCTTCCGGGCGATAATCGCCACCCTTCACCAGCACGTTAGGGATAACATGACAGATCAATCGTTCTGGCGTCTCTTCAGAAAATGGCACCACCCAGTCAACACTTTCAAGCCCAGCCAGTACCGCCATGCGCTGAGCGAGGCTATTCACTGGACGTTCCGGGCCTTTCAATCGTTTGACTGAGGCATCATCATTCACCGCGATAATCAGTCGATCACCCAGCTTACGCGCCTCGGCCAGATAAGAGACATGGCCAGCGTGCAAAATATCAAAACAGCCATTGGTCATCACCACCGTTTCACCATGCGACTGCGCATCTCTGACAAAGGCCTCAAGACGGTGTTCATCGACCACACCTCGCTCAACCTCATCCTGCGCACGCATCGCCAGCTGCAATTCTGCGACGGTGACACTCGCGGTGCCCAGCTTACCAACGACAACACCAGCACCAAGATTAGCGAGTGTCGTGGCATCCGCCAGTGATTGCCCCGCAGCAACTGCTGCGGCCAACACAGAAATAACGGTATCACCGGCACCGGTCACATCATAAACCTCCTGTGCACGTGTCGGCAGATGCAATGCTGGCTTGCCGTCACACAGCAGTGTCATCCCTTTTTCACCCCGCGTAATCAGCAACGCATCCAACTCCAGTTCGGCACGTAGCGCCTCACCTTTTGAAACAACCGTTTCATCATTCGGGCATTCGCCCACCACCGCCTCAAACTCAGAAAGATTGGGCGTTATCAATGTTGCACCACGGTATTTACTAAAATCGGCCCCCTTTGGGTCGACCAGCACCGCCTTGCCAGCAGCGCGCGCCGCGCGAATCAAACCACCCACTTCACTCAATGTACCCTTGCCGTAATCGGATAAAACCACCACATTGATATCAGACAGGTGAGACTCATAGCGCTGCTGCATTGCAGCGTAGTCATGCCCGCTAAAAGACTCTTCAAAATCAAGGCGAATCAACTGCTGATGACGGCTCATAATGCGCAGTTTGGTCACGGTGGTATAGGCTGCGTCCTCTTCAAAGGCACATTTCACGCCGGCGGACTCAAGCCGCGCCTGTAGTGCGCTGGCCACTTCATCGATACCCGTGAGGCCGATCACCATCGGGCTGCCGCCTAATGTCGCAATATTCAGCGCCACGTTACCCGCGCCGCCGGGGCGCTCCTCTGCATTACCCACCCGCACCACGGGTACAGGGGCCTCTGGCGAAATACGTGAAGTATCACCGTACCAGTAACGGTCAAGCATCAGGTCACCCACCACCAGCACTCGGGTGGCATCAAAAGAAGGAATCTTCACTTTCATATGCGTTTCGTAATTGCTCTCTTTTCATCTATAAATATCGACATATGATACCAATCCACCGCACAGATTGCAGGCGTATCTACGATAACCGGCCTGTACAGCAGCACACGGCAGTATATAATCACCCTTTTAGCCAACCGAACTCAGGAAACACATGGATATCCGCGTATCAGTCTCAGCCGGCGAATGCCTCGACAAAATTACCATCCTCGAAATCAAAGCAGCCCAGATCAAAGATGAAGCCAAACTGGTCAATATCAACCACGAACTCAAGATTCTGCAAGATATCTGCGCAGCAACACTACCCAAAGAGATCGATATCAGCGCCGAGATGGCAGAGCTGAAATCGGTCAACGAAGCGCTGTGGGAAATCGAAGATGATATTCGCGATAAAGAGTTCGCCGGTGAATTTGATCAACGCTTTATTAAGCTTGCGCGCTCAGTCTATGTAACCAATGACAAACGCGCCGCGCTTAAACGCGTGCTCAATGAAAAACTAGGGTCTGAGCTGGTCGAAGAAAAATCTTACTCCGACTACCTGCAGAAATAGCCTACTTCTTTAATACATACTCTGCCCCGCAGTAGGGGCAAGCTACCTCACCTTTATCTTCAATCTGCAAAAAGACGCGCGGGTGCGAATTCCATAGACTCATGCCATCCATCGGACAGTGCAGCGGCAGATCCGCCTCTGTCACTTCATAACGATTTTGCGCATTGGCTTCGATAGTGCCTTCAACTGCATTACTCACTGCTTATCTCCTCAATTGTTAAACAAGCGTTAGCCATTCAGGATGGTCATCACGACGACCATGCACATAATCAAAATAGAGTGACTGTAGTTTTTCAGTGATCGGCCCACGGGTACCACTGCCGATATCACGCCCATCGACAATACGAATCGGCGTCACTTCTGCTGCGGTACCGGTAAAAAAGGCCTCATCAGCAACATAGACCTCATCTCGCGTGATCTGCTTTTCACGCACTTCGAGCCCCTGCTCATTCGCAATTTGCATAATCGTTGCACGGGTAATGCCATCAAGCGCTGCCGTTAAAGTCGGGGTATAGAGCACACCATCGCGCACCAGAAAGATGTTTTCGCCACTGCCTTCAGCCACATAGCCTTCGGTATCGAGCAACATCGCCTCGTCGCAACCACACTCCAGCGCCTCATTCAGCGCGAGGATTGAGTTGATATAAGCGCCGTTAGATTTCGCTTTGCACATGGTAACGTTAACGTGATGACGGTTGTACGAAGAGGTACGGACTTTAATACCGTTCTTCATGTTTTCGTCACCCATATATGAACCCCATGACCAGGCAGCCACCATGGCATGCGTTTTCAGATTATCGGCACGCAGCCCCATCCCTTCCGCACCATAAAAACACATCGGGCGGATATAGCCAGACTCAAGGTTATTATCACGTACTGCCGCACAGGTCGCAGCGTTGATGGTGTCTTTATCAAACGGCATTGGCATTTTCAGAATATGCGCCGAACGAAACAGACGATCGGTATGCTCCTTGAGCTTAAAGATCGCCGGGCCTTTATCGGTTTTATAAGCACGCACACCTTCGAAGACCCCCAGACCGTAATGAAGCGTGTGGGTTAACACATGCACCTTGGCCTCGCGCCACGGGACCATCTCCCCGTCGAGCCAGATTACCCCATCACGATCATCCATATTTGCCATGCTCATAAACGACTGCCCATCACTAAATAAAATCAAAGAGGGCAATTGTAGCCAAATCGCCGCGGCTTTTCACCGCCTGAACCACTTTATTCACTGTTTTCTTACAATTAACCGGCACATCTCAGCTATTTTTTCATCCACTGCTGCCACAGCGCGGTGACGCCACCTCGAAAATCACAAAATTCGCTCGCATCTACCAGTGCCTTTTTCTCCTGCAAGGCAAAGCGATGAATGGCGCAACGATAGGCGCGATAGGCATCACTCAACAATAGAACATCTTTCTCAGACATCAATCCACAACGTCCAAATCCTTCCAACAGGCGGATATTGTCGGTGAACTCGAGCAATTCATCGTGTTCATGCGCCCAACGCAACACACCAAACTGCACCATAAATTCGATATCGGCGATGCCGCCCGCACCCTGCTTGATATCAAATCGGTCAGCACTACTACGATCCAGCTCCTGACGCATCTTTTCACGCATCTCACGCACTTCCTGGCGCAATACTGCTTCATCACGCGCTTGAGCAAGTACCTCATGCCGCACCGCCTCAAATTGAGCTGCCAATTCTGGATCACCCGCCACCACCCGCGCACGCGTCAACGCCTGATGCTCCCAGGTCCACGCCTCTTCTCGTTGATACCCCTCAAACGCGGCAATATCACTCACCAGCAGCCCCGAAGCCCCATTGGGGCGCAACCGCATGTCGACCTCATACAGCATCCCGGCGGGCGTCAATGTGTTCAACATATGAATCACACGCTGGCCAAGACGCGAATAAAAGATGCCATTTTGACCATCCTTTGGGCTCGCATGAATAAAGACCAGGTCGAGGTCCGAACCGTATCCCAACTCAATCCCGCCCATCTTGCCGTAAGCCACCACAATAAAACCGCTCGGCATCCCTTTGTGCAGAGACGTCTTACCTTTTTTACGATTGTTCACCCGCAGATGCTCTGCTGTCAATGTCAGCGCCTCGTTCAACAGCGCTTCGGCTAACCAGGAGAGGTGGTCACTCACCACCATCAACGGCAACGCATCCATCAAATCTGCTGCGGCCACCCGCAACACATTGGCCTGTTTATAATCACGCATCACATCCATCTGGCGCTCAAGATCACCCTCAGGCACCACCGCCAGTTCAGCACTCAGCTGTCGCAGCATCTCCTCTCTTGATGGCGGTGCATAGAGGGTTCGCGGGTCAAGCAATTCATCCATCAAGATCGGATGCTGACTCAACAACTCAGCAATCCACGGGCTGGCCGCAAACAGGCGTACCAATTGCGACAGCGCCACCGGGTTTTCCACCAGCAACGCCAGATAAGCCGTACGCCGCGCCACCACTTCAATCAGGTTTAACACCCGCACCAGCGCCTCATCAGGGTTGGCGACCTTCGCCACCGAGCCCAACATCAGTGGCATCAACTGGTCCAGGCGCGCCTGCCCCTCCGGACCAGACATGCGACAGGCATGACTTTTCCTGAGCTGTGCAATGCGCCGTAACGCCTCAACGCCATCGTCATAGCCGTGCTCACTCAGAATCGCCACCGCCTGCTCATCATCAACACGCTCAAACCAGACAGCGGCAAGCGTCTCATCATCGTGGATGGGCGCTGCTTCTGTTTGCGGTGCCGCAAAGACCTGTTCAAAATGCGTCTCCACCAGACGGCGTTTTTTAGTCAGCGCTGCTGAAAAACGCTTCCAGTCAGGAAAGTTCATCGACAGTGCCAAACGCAGGCGCGCCTCATCATCAGATGGCAATAGATGGGTCTGTTTGTCTTCAAATTCCTGTAGCCGATTTTCAACATCGCGCAGAAAACAGTAGGCATCGATTAGCCCATCCACCACATAATCGGGCAGGTAATCGCTAACCGCTAGCTGGCGCAAAATGGTCAGAATTGGCCGCTGCTGTAGTTCCGGCTCCCGTCCACCGCGAATCAGCTGAAACGCCTGGCCAATAAACTCTACCTCACGAATGCCACCAAGCCCCAGCTTAACGTTATCCTTCGAACCCTTGCGCTCCAGTTGCTGGCGAATCATCAGCTTCATTTCACGCAGTTCAGCAAAGGCACCAAAATCAAGGTAACGGCGGTAGACAAACGGGCGCAACATCGCCAGCACCTGCTTACCCTGCTCAAGATCGCCCGCCACCGGTCGCACTTTGATCATCGCGTAGCGCTCCCACTCGCGCCCCTGCGACTGATAATACTCTTCAAACGCATCAAAGCTCATTACCAGCGGACCACTATCGCCATAAGGGCGTAGACGCATGTCGACCCGAAAGACAAAACCCTCTTCGGTGGTTTCATCGATCACACCAATCAACCGACGACCGAGCTTGGTAAAATATTCTTCATTACTGATGAGACTACGTTTACGCCCCGGCTTACGCGTTTCACCAGCTTCGGCAAAGGCAAAAATCAGATCAACATCCGATGAGAAATTCAGCTCACCGGCACCCAGCTTGCCCATCCCCAACACCACCAGTGATTGCGGCTGCTGTGACAGCTCGCCCAGCGGCACACCATACTCTTTGGACAGCCACTTATCCAAGGTCGTTAACGCGCCATCCAGGCAGCTGTCTGCCAGCGCCGAAAGATCGCGCAATGTCTCCGCCAACGGTGCCCAGCCAACAAGGTCACGCCATGCAATACGCACCATTTCATAACGCCTGAAACGGCGTAATAACCGCCCTAGCTCTGCATCCGTTTTGACTTTGGCCAGTGAAATCGCCAGCTTACGCGGGTATTCATCGGCACGATAATCAACCAGCAGGTCACCGCTATGCACCAGCTCATCGAACAACTCAGGATGGCTGACACAACTAGCCGCAACAAACTCACTGTAGGCCCACACCCGACACAACACCTTAAGAAAGTCATTGTTGAGCAGTGGCTCCAGCCCCATCTCTGCAGTGCTCTCCAGGTAACACTCCCAATGATGCGTCACCTGGCGCTGTAGATGAACAGGGAAGTTTTCAGGAAAAAGCGCTTCCAGGCGCAAATTCAGATCAGTTGTGTCAGGAGTAACCATAATTTGACCGTCTTAACAAAGGATTGAAGATGCAGATAAAGCATCACTATACACCCCATCATACACGACATAATCTATTACAAAACAAACGACTCAGACAAAATAAGTGTCGTAATCAAGTGCGCTTCACACTCAAGTTAGCAGCACATTTGGTCGATAAATTTTTGCGTAACCACATAACAAACACATCTATTGCCTGGGAAAAAGAATGGAACTGAATGACTACCTCAAACTGATGGTTGCAAAAGATGCCTCTGATATCTATATCGCTGTCGGCGCGCCTGTCAGCGCCAAGATCCAGGGAATGCTAACGCCACTGGAAAAAGTCAACATCAATCCATTGCGCGCAAAAGAGATCGCCTACCAGATAATGAATCCCGATCAACAGGCAGAATTTGAAAAGACACTGGAGATGAACCTCGCCATCTCTGAATCAGGCATTGGGCGCTTTCGTATCAACCTATTCCAGCAGCGTAACCAGATCAGTATCGTCATCCGAAATATCAAAACAGAAATTCCACAGGCAAGCGATTTAGGCCTGCCGCCCATTTTAAGTAAGCTGGTGATGCAAAAGCGCGGCTTGATTCTCTTTGTCGGTGCAACAGGTTCCGGTAAATCAACTTCGTTAGCCGCACTCATCGATTATCGTAATACCAATAGCGCGGGCCACATTATTACCATCGAAGACCCGATTGAATACCTGCATAGCCATAAGAAGTCGATCATCAATCAACGCGAGGTCGGCGTTGATACACATACCTACGAAGAGGCGCTCAAGAACACATTACGCCAGGCACCGGATGTCATTCTAATCGGTGAAATTCGAGATCGTGAAACAATGGAACACGCCATCGCCTTTGCAGAAACCGGTCACCTTGCAATCTCAACCCTGCATGCCAATAACGCCAACCAGGCGTTTGACCGCATCATTAACTTTTTCCCGGAGGAGCGCCGCAAGCAACTATTGATGGATCTATCGATGAATGTACGCGGCATCGTTTCACAACGCCTGATTCCTACACTTGATGGCAAGCGCGCAGCAGCCATTGAAATTCTACTCGGCACACCGATGATCAACGACCTCATCCTGAAAGGTGAAATTAATCAGATCAAAGAAGTGATGAAGAAATCTGAAAACGTCGGTATGCAAACCTTCGACACTGCGCTCTACAAACTCTACAAGGAAGGACGTATTTCACTTGACGAGGCACTCCGTAATGCCGACTCACAAAACAACCTGCGTTTACGCATCAGCCTTGAGGAAAATGATCTTGGTAGCAAGGATGATGCGCCAAGCCAGTCTGGCGGCCTAAGTATCGAAGTATCAGATGACGGCAAAGGCTCGCTTCTCAGATAAACAAAAGCCCCCTACGATGTAGGAGGCTTCAATTAAAATAAAAAACGATTAACTGGCTACGATGCCAATTGACGCGCCATCGTGTCCAGCCCCTCACACCCCTCCATCACACGATTCACTATCATACGCGCCTGATAGTCACCAAGCTCTAACGACTGCAATAGTGATTGAGGAATGCTGCTATTGGGTGCATCACCAATATTGTATTCCTTCAACAATCTATCTGATAAAGCCACCAGCTGGGGATAAACCGCATGTTCACCTTGATAGGCCAGATTATTATGCTCACGAGTCGCGACAATCAGCTCCCCAGGCAGTTTCCACACGTCCATTAACCACGCGCCGATCTGTCCATGTTCATAACCAAAGACCTGCTTTTCAATGTCAACCAGGTCCTTTTCAGGCTCGGCAATAATAAATTTGTTGAGGATTAAAAACTCTTTACGAAACAGGTGCCCGACCAGCACATGACCAAAGTTATGCAATAGACCCGCAAGATAGGCGAGCCCGGCAGGTGGACGTATATCATCAGCCAGCTCACTGCTCAGCGCCTGAGTCAGCGCAGCACTGAAAACAGCGTGGCGCCAGAAGGCTTCCATATTCAACGGCACATTTTTGGGCAGCTTAAACGGCCTGGCAGTGGTCACACCTAATGCAAGGTTCATTACCATGCTAAAACCCAGCACACGAGACACAGCAGTCTGAACCGAATCGACCTTACCGCGATAACTGAAAAATGGAGAACTCGCATAACGCATAATCTGTGCAGCCAAACTCGGATCCATCTCAACGATTTTCACCAAATCGTCAATCGAGGCCTCTGGATTAGCACCCAGCTGAATCACCTCCTGCGCCATCGCAGGCATAGTAGGCAGGCGATCAAGCTTCGCGATGCGGGCCTTGATATTCAACAATGGTTCAGCAGTTTTTTCAGCAATCATCGCAACACATCCTTCATCTCAAACAAACACAAATTCCAGTTTCATACAGTGTTACCAAGGTAATCACTCTTATTTGTGCTATCGGCGCTAGCACTGAAACCACAACAGTCAGTTTAAGAATTCATGATCACGATCAACTAACCCTCGAGACCTTCATCACACTTTACGACAAACCCATCACATCCTCAGATAACCCATTGAAAAATAATATTTTTTACATCAACTAAATCAGATGCTATTGCTAGCTCGATTGGGCTTTAGCAAACGATTTTTTCTCCCCAAGGCGCAGCAGACTCGGCAGCAAAATCAGGGTAAAAATCGTGCTTAACACCATCCCACCGACGATCACCGCGGCCAGGCCACGATACAACTCTGTGCCCGCCCCCGGCATCACCAGCAACGGCAACATACCGAAGATGCTGGTCAGGGTGCTCATCAAAATCGGTCGCAATCTCAACTGAACCGCCTGCTCAACCGCATCGCGCCGAGCAAACCCTTCGCGCTCAGCACTACGGGTCTGATGCACCAGCAGAATCGCATTATTAACCACCAGGCCAAGCAGGATCACAAAACCGATCATCGTCAGCAGATCCATCGCCTGCGCAACGCCAAACATATTCATCAGATAGAGCGTTGTAACACCACCCACCGTCGCCAACGGGATCGTCAACAACACCAACAGGCTATCTATAAACGAACGAAACAGCGCACTAATCAACAGATAAAGGATCGCGATTGCCAACAGAAAGGTTCCCGCCATATTGGTCAACGTTGTCTTCAGTTTATCTGCCGAACCGGCATAACGGATAAAACCATCCTCAGGCAATGCCGCCTCAATCACTGGCGTCACTTTGGTTTTGATCAGCGTCATCCCCTCCTCAACCGACATCCCCTCAGGCAGCCGCACCTGCAACGTCACGGTGCGACGACGATCGATCCGTCTTAGCTGATCTGGACCTGCCGTGCGCACCACATCCACCAGCTCACTCAGTGGCTGAATACCGCCATCGGGCGTGGCCAACGGAATCGCCTCCAACTCTTCTGGCGTCAACCACGGCTCGCTACGCAGGATCACATCGAGGCGTTTCTCACCATCAAAATAATCTGCCACATAGAGGCCATCACCCAACGCGCGGGCAATGCCACCCATGTCACCACGGTTCCAGCCCACCTCTGCGATACGGCGCTCATCCGGCACCAGACGCAACTCAGGCTCGGCCAGATCAAGTCCGGGATAGGGGCGCGGCATCGTACCAAAGGCCTCGCGCACCGCCATAAAACCCACTCCACCCGCCTGTAATAACGCCTCCAGGTCACGCCCCTGAATATCGATATCGATCGAGCGACCCCCGCCCAGCCCACCAAACAGCGACGCCTTAAAGGCAAAACCAATGGTATCGGGGAAGCCAGCAATAATGCCGTTAATCAGTGGCACCAGTTGCCCGGTCTCCTCCGGTATCACAGTACGTGCGCCCATAAACATGCCGCGTGGGAAGGCGACAAAAAAGTAGTTATCAACGTGGGGCTGCTGTTCGCCCGTCAGATGGGGGGTCATCGCATCGGCCACCTTCTGCCCCATCTCATGCTCCAGAAAATCGATATTGGCACCCGGCGGCGGATTGATAAAACTAAACACCAGATTACGATTTCCCTCGGGCAGATAATCGGTCTTCGGCTTTAACACAACCGCCACGGCAATCGGTATCGTGATCAGCGAGATAATCCACACCAGCCGCATCTTTGGCCCAGTGATACGCATAACCCCCGCCGTCATCGCCGCCCACCAGTGGGCATGCGGGTCTTCCATTTTCTCATGGCGCAGCCAGCTCATTGCCGTCGTTGGCAACACCGTCACCGCGACGACCAATGAAAAACAGACCGCCACTGCGATCGTTAAAGCAAGATCTGCAAACAGCTGCCCCGCTTCATCAGCGAGAAAAACCACCGGCAGAAAGATCGCCACCGTGGTTGCAGTCGAGGCCAGTAATGCGCCCCATACCTGCTGCGTACCTTGCGCCGAGGCCTCAGTAGCCTCTACCCCTTTCTCACGCAGGCGAATGATATTTTCCAGCACCACGATCGCCGCATCGAGCACCATGCCAACCGCAAAGGCGAGTCCAGCCAGCGAAATCACATTTAACGAGCGACTCGCGGCATCCAGTAATATAAAGCTACCCAGCACACAGGCAGGGATCGCCAACGCCACCATCATCGTGGCGCGGAATTTACGGAAGAACCACCACAACACCCCCACCGCCAGCAAGATGCCAAGCGCCAGATTACTGGTCACCATCGAAATAGAACGATCAATGTAGATGGTCTCATCATAGACCTGTTCCAGCGATAGCCCCGCGCGCAGCAGCGGCCCTTCGCGCAACTCTTCTACCGCCTCGCGCAGACCATCCATCACCTGCAACACATTCACCCCGGTCTCACGATGCGCATTAACTGCCATCGCTGGCTCGCCGTTCTGAATCACAAAGCTAGCGCGATCGACCATCGCCACTTCAACTTTTGCCACATCACGCAGATAGACTGGGTTACCCTCACGCCACTTAACGATCATCGCGCCCAGGTCGGTTGCCGTGTAAGCACCGGTGTAGCGCACCGTATAACGACGTTTACCGACATCGGCAAAACCGGCCGAGGTATCTTCAGCACCCACCAACTTCACCACATCGGGCAACTGAATATTGAGATTGGCGGCTTTGTAGGGATCAAAGGTAATACGCAGTTCGTTTTCACGTCCGCCGCGTATCTCGGACATCGCCACTCCTTGCACTCGCTCAAAACGGCTCTGCACCACCTCTTCAATATAGTCCTGATACGAGGCGATCGGGCGCTCATTGCCATCGACTGGCTTGATGATAAACCATGCAATCGGGCGACTATCGCCACCGACCGAGCTGATCACCGGCTCATTCGCATCAGCCGGGTATTTAGCCACGCGGTTGAGACGGTTCAACACCTCCAGCAGCGCGCGCTGCATGTCGGTGCCCACCACAAAGGTGAGCGTGATCTTGCCGCTACCACGGCTCGCCTCTGAAAGGATTCTGGTCGCCCCTGGCAGACCGCGCAGCGCATCCTCCTGTGGCTCAATAATCTCGGATTCAACCTCTTCCGGGGCGGCGGCACGCCACGCAGTTGAGATACTGATCTCCGGTGCCTGCACTTCAGGAGTCAGTTGAATCGGCAGGCGATCCAGACTAATCAGCCCAAACAGCACCACCAGCAAAAAGGCAACGGCAACCGCGACCGGATTGCCAAGCGATAGACGTGTCAAATTCACTCGCGCACTCCGCCTTTCACACTAACCTGCTGGCCAGGACGCATCCGCTCATTACCGACCGTCACCACCCGCTCACCCGCTGCCAGCTCACCAAACACCTGAATATAATCACCCGATGCGATCCCCAGCGTCACATTGACCCGCTCGGCGCTATTCTCGGCATTCACCCGATAAAGATAAGCACCGCTGCGACGCAACACCACCGCGTCACGGTGTACCGTGATCGCCTTCACCGCCTGCGCCGTCGGCACCGCAATCCGCACTCCTTGCCCGGCGGGCCAGGGGCTACCCTCAAGATCCAGTCGCAGATCCATCAAGCGAGACTGCAAGTCCCCCACTGGCACCAGTGAACGCACCGTCGCCTGATTTATAACGCCATCCGCTCGCACCTGTAGCTGGGTGCCTTTGGTGACAAATTTAAGCGCTGCCAACGGCACCATCGCACGCACCTCAACCAGCTCGGTATTCACCAGCCGCATCACCTCAGTACCACTCTCAGCCCACTCGCCAGGCTGTAGCAGCCGATCTGCCACGATGCCACTAAAAGGGGCACGCAATACACTTCTCGCCACACGATCCTGCGCCAGCTTCACCCGCACCTGCGCGGCGGCAAGATCGGCACGTGCCACATCGCGATCAGACTCGGTCTGTTCCAGCATGGTCCGCGCCGCATTATTCTGTTTGGCCAGGCTGCTCAGCCGCTTTAGCTCTTTTTCAAAAAAGGTGAGTTTTGCCTTCACCTGCGCCAGCTCCGCGCGGCGCTCATCCACTTCGAGCTTACGCTGGGTATCATCGATCTGCGCCAGCTTCTCGCCTTGCGCAAAGCGATCGCCAACCTCAGCCACCCACACCAGCCGCCCCATCATCTCCGAAGCCACCGCCGCATCAAGGCGACTCACCACGCTGCCCGCCACCATCACCATTGGTGCCATCATGCGCTCACTCACCTCATCCACCACCACCGGGGCCGCCCGCGGGCCACCTTTGGCAACAGCATCAACAGTTGCCAGCATCGATAGCAGTATTGTCGCCGCAATAAGCCCTTTAACTGTCGGTTTTATCGGGCCACTTACGTTACCGGCCAATGTATGCGCGCGCATGTTTTCACTCTCTTTATCGTTGTTCATCATCCGAATCGTACTGTACTCGCTCGATACATTGATTGGGAACCCCAATCTGTTCTATTCTCTATATAATTAACATCACATTCTTAAGATTAGCACAGGAAAGCCGCTGTTCGGCGCGCACTACCATTCATCAGCAGCAAGGATCGCAGACACTCGCCATGAGTAATCACACCTCAGTCCCAGCCACCAGCAGCGGCTTCAGCCAGCAACAACAGTCAAGCAGCGCCGACACCTCCCCAGAGGTGATACGTCGCTGGATTCGCGCGCTGCCCCTTGCCGATCAGCGCGCCACCATTCAACTTACCACTGACGCACTGCGCGATCTCAACCGCGCCGAAATGACCATCAACCAGCGCGCACGTGCGCTCGCGCTATTTAGCCCGCTCATCAACACCCTGATAAAGCGTATCGCGCAATACTATGAGCACTCACGTCGCTCATTCGCCGCCAATAAACGCGACCATTTCGACAACATTCAGGCGATGCTGAATGAAGCCGTCAACGGCTACCTGATCATCATCAACGAATCACCCTTTCCATCGCCGCTCAGGACACATGGCAGCGAACAGACTCGTCACAACGAACGCCGAGTGCCAGCGGGTAGCGATACCCACCACCTCTGCTGCGCGCTGTATCAGGCGATTGAACATCTGTCGCAGCGTCTGCTACACAGCTATCTGGTCTATACCGCGCCAGCAGCCGATGTCTGGGCCGAGATCCATCGCCTCTATTACATCGCCGAGACTTATAATATTCCCGCTACGCCTTTTAGCTTTGGTTTTAATAATGCGACACCATCAGGCAAAGCCCTCTCGATTGAGCGCACGTATAAACGCATACTCCTATTTTCACTCGCCAATCCTTTTCATCTGATGCCGCACGAAATGACCCGCGCCTATCAATCACTGCGCAGCTGGGCACAACAATGCAACATCATTCGTAGCGATTCACCTGAAAAGTTACAGGGCCGTTTTTATATCGACCTGGAGAGTGATCTGCCACCCACGCACCACAGCCTCAATCGACTCGACCTTGAACTGCCCTCGCTACGACTACTCGACATCGCAGAGATATTACCCACTGAAAAATATCAACGTGCCCTCGACCAACGCCTGGCACAGGCATTGATCATACGGCCAGAACGCCTTACAAAGCGCACCAAAACAGATGCAAAGATCATGATCGCCAACGGCCTGAGCGCCTGTCACCATCAGATCAGTCGTGAAAATAACAGCAGCATTACCAATCCACGCAATCCAATTGAAATCAAAATTGATTCACCGGCAGCCGCCAACACATTTTCAGCACGACAAAAAGACAGCAGCCTTGGCGGCCTTGCACTGCGCTACAATGACGCCACTCAATACCTCCCTACCGGCGCACTCATCACCTATCGCCCCACCGTCGATACACTCAGTGATGGCTGGAACATCGGCACTGTAAAATGGAGCCGAAACAATCTCGACAAAGGGTACGATCTTGGCATTCAATGCCTCGCGGAAGATGGCACCGCAGTGATGTGCCGCACACTTGATGAAGAAGGTAACCAGCGTGAACTGCACCCATCACTACTCACGCCGTATACCGATCCATTCACCCATCCTACAACCCTGCTCACGTCCATCAACCAATTCCAGTTGGGCGACAAACTGGAAGTCCATATTGAAGGCAAACAGTTCAACGTTGAACTGACCCACCTCATCGACACCACCTGGGCCTACGCCCACTACCGCTTCAACATTATTACCAGTCCGCCACATTAAGGTGACAATCAACACGCATTCCACAAAAGGTTAAACATCATGACGCAGCAACCTGAAATGAAAAATGATGAACCACTCTACCGCCTACTGCGAGAAGGTCACATTGAGGAATTCAATTCACAACGTGCCGCAGGCATCAACGGTGATCTCACCAGCAGTGATTTCCGCAGCATCGACCTACGCGGCATCAACGCCGACAACATCGATTTCAGTGGCTGTTATTTCAGACAGGCCGATCTACGCGGCATCGATTTTACATATACAAATTTGAACGGTGCCAGCATTCATGCCGCTAAAATTTCCGGCGCCTATTTCCCTGAAACCTTTAGCGCCGATGAGATTACAATGTCGTTATTGCACGGCACACGTCTAAGATTAAGATAGCGCTACTGCTGGACAGACGAAGCCAGAAACACTAACGCTTAGCGTTTTTTATTGCCTCGCTTAGATGGCAATGTCCGCAGCCATTTACGCCAACGCGCATCAAGATTTTCCAGCCCGCCAGGATAGTTTGCTGAAAACCGCTCAGGCAATGAAGGCCCGCGCCGCCACGGTGTCTGTCGACCCGAATTGATCACCGCACGCAGTGTCTTAAAGACATCATCGTTCGTCATCATAAACATCATCATCGACCACGCAATCATATAGTAAGAACGTTCTATCCTTGCAGACTCTGCTCGCCACTGCTGGTTCGTGATCGCGAGGTATTCGCTCATCGGCCGTAACGAACCCTCACGTAATTTATGCTGCATAATCTCAACCCATGCCATGTTATAGCCAAATGAGATCTTTCCTTTTTTCACCTGACTATACTCAAAGGTCTCTGCCAACCCTTCATTTATCCAGGTCGGCGTGCCTCGCAATCCCATGTGAATAATCGCGTGCGAAACCTCATGAAATAACACCCCAAGTGTCGCATCCGTAAACTCGGTACCTTTCATCACCACCTCACGCCGTCTCGGCGAATAATGACTACGACTGGTCACATGACCATCAGCATTAGCCTCCTGATACGCCTCAAACGCTCGATAGTTACCAAAAATTCTAATCACAATAGGACGACGAGCCTGATGCGGCCAACCAAACAACTCAACGTACACACGGTAAATCTCTTTGACCTGACGCTGGATAAGCGCATGTGATGCTTCTGATAGCGGGTAATCAACCAGCCTTACGTCAACTTCAACAGAAATCGGTATTTCATCTGGTGATGGCCGATAATACTCAAACTCTTTAACCTCGCTAAACTCAACAATGTTACTTGCCTTCTTTAATTTCTCACTAATCTCAACCGAAGGCTTACCCGTTGGTGGCTTAGCGCCAAAATGAGTGACGCCATTGTCATCTGTCCATTTGTAGATCTCTCCACCCATCACAAGCGGTGATGCCATAAGAAAAACCAGCAATGTAGCAACGGCTAATTTACACAACGTAATTTCCCTGTCTTTTAAAAATGGATAACCCACCTTTTTTATAACGTCGTCACCCCGGCATTCGTTAATCTCCCCATTAAATGGCCAGCACATTAATTTAATAGTTAAATCCTCTTTTCAGCCCCCTGAAACGCCCCATTCCCGCCATTACGCCGAGCACCCGCTCAACAGAAATGTTAACCCACTGAAAAACAAGAGTTTAATAACAAGTATCTGATTTGCCTCTTTTAGGGGCAGCTCTTAAAATATCGGTTGTATTACTACCCAGTTAATCGAGGTTCTCACTGATGAAGAAGTCGAATCGCTACACGCTACTAGCCCTACTGCTTGGGGCTATCTTTACCCACAACGCGCAGGCGCTCGTGATCAATACCACAGTCGCCGGAACAGACAACCTCTACTTCAGCGATTGGGGGCACTCATATACTGGCACCCTTAGCTCAGACGGAAACGAGGCATCAGGAGTCGGACGTGGCAATGCCGCCAGCTCAGTTAACTATGCATTCTCATCGGGGCAGGCGCTCTCTATTAGTGCGACAGGTTCTGTTATCGATTTAGATGGCAGCACATACACCGACCCAACCGGTGACAATCAAGGATGGGATTTTCGCGGCCTACCGGTCTATTCATTGATTGGCCTGTGGAGTACCAGCGCAACTTTGATTGACCCAGTTGATTCACCTTTTTACATCGGCTCATCACTAGACCTATTTGCACCAACAGCCCTTGGTAGTCTCTATTTATTTATGGGCGAAAATGACGGCTACTTCAGTGACAACTTTTTCGATGACAAATACAACGTCTCGATCACCGTCGCCAATGTGCCAGCACCATCAACAATAGTATTAATGGCATTGGGAATGTTAGGCATCATGTTCGCGCGCAGACGCAAACAAAGCTAATACTTCAAACCACAATCCAAATCAATGTAGGGTGGCGTTAGGCGCGTCTTTTTGCGCCGTAACCCACCGAGCATTGCGCAGCAATTCATCAAATATTTTTCATGGGATGTGCGGCGTGATTTTTTACCGCCCCTAAAGATCATTGGTATTTACTGATTATTTTCTTAAAGTCTTCATCTTCTACAAAACCAGCCCAATCCTCATCCTCAATCACAAAGGCCGGTTCTATTTCCTTATTTTCCAAACTCTGGCTTAAATACAATAAAGCCTGTTCTTTCTCTGATCTCAGGGAATAAACACATGCAAGATTATAGCTTTGCCCGCCTAAAGCGACCGCTTGATTGAGCTTTTCTAAGGACTGCTCAAACAATGCCTTCGCTTCGACGCCTGATTTGGTTTTTGCCCAATTTAGTAAAGTAGTACCCCAGTTATAAAGTACCTGATGATCATCCGGCTTAATCTCGATCGCTTGCCGATATTTTTCAAAGGCCTCCTGATACAGTGCTTCAGCTTCATCGCCCGACTTAGTCGCTGCCAAAGCGCCTAAACCATGACCCCAGTTATTAAATGCCTGGTGCTTACCCGGCTTGATCTCGACCGTTTTCCGGTATTTTTCAAAGGCCTCTTGATACAGTGTTTCAGCTTCACCGCCCTGTTTGGTCGCTGCCAAAGCGCCTAAACCATGACCCCAGTTATAAAGTACCTGATGATCATCCGGCTTAATCTCGATCGCTTGCCGATATTTTTCAAAGGCCTCCTGATACAGTGCTTCAGCTTCATCGCCCGACTTAGTCGCTGCCAAAGCGCATAAACCATGACCCCAGTTATTAAATGCCTGGTGCTTATCCGGCTTAATCTCGATCGCTTGCCGATATTTTTCAAAGGCCTCCTGATACAGTGCTTCAGCTTCATCGCCCGACTTAGTCGCTGCCAAAGCGCCTAAACCATGCCCCCAGTTATTAAATGCTTGGTGCTTACCCGGCTTGATCTCGACCGCTTGCCGGTATTTTTCAAAGGCCTCTTGATACAGTGTTTCAGCTTCACCGCCCTGTTTGATCGCTGCCAAAGCACCTAAACCATGACCCCAGTTATAAAGTGCCTGATGATCATCCGGCTTAATCTCGATCGCTTGCTGGTATTTCTCAAAGGCCTCTTGATACAGTGTTTCAGCTTCACCGCCCTGCTTGGTCGCTGCCAAAGCGACTAAACCATGACCCCAGTTATAATAAAGGCCAACAATTAATTCAGTTATTTCTTCATCCTTCAGTGATTCTGACCTGCTTACTATTCCTGCTATTTTTTCTTCCTGATAATCCTCAGCTATTATCAAATCAATGATTTCTTTCTTCAGCAAATCTATTTCAGTTTTAGCATTAATTTCTACAGAGGACTCGACCTTCCCTTCTTCAAACTTCAGAATCGATTCAGCAACTTGTTCTTTCACTACCTCCAGCCGCTCTTTTACTCCCTTAAAATGCTCCTCATCATCGATATCAACTATATTGTTTAACATCGAACTTAAAGATGAAAACGGCTTATCAATTATTTGGGGCTGGCCCAACCCCAATTCAGAATTTAATCTAAGCATAAATGAGTCTGAATCATAGTCCTTAATAACAAAAGCATTCGTATTGCTTTTATCTAGCAAATCACTGCAAACAGAGCTGCATGGGTCGTTGTTATTATAAGAGACCCAATAAAGGCCATTATCAAATCGTCCTAGGTCTTTTATATGTTGAAAAATAGGATCTTCCCCGCTATACCCAATAAAGACCCATGGCCTCTCATTTTTTATACTGTGTAATATAGGCGGCACAATCTCCTTTACTTTGGCCATTTCCTCTTGAGTATTTAGTAGCCATAAACCGTGATGTTGCCCATGCAGATATATCACTGACTTTTCTTTAAACGTAGTGGTAGTTAGATCTTTGAGAATTGCCATATCATAAGTTGATGGGAACTCATCAAACAGTGCCAGCGCCCTAAGCATCAAATTATCAAAATTAACGGTTAACACATAATCTGCATAACCCTGCTTCATTAACTGCGCAAGATAGATGTGAGTAACATTAATTTTACAAGAATCGATATACCCCTTAAGCAACTTATTTCTTCCATGCGGCCCGAGGCACTCCATTAGACTCGGGTAAGTTTTATCTTCATCTTTAATATTTTTTATTCTCGGATTATTCGAATGATTTTCGAGTATGTCAGCAACAATCTCTGCTGCTAAAGGAATACCACCAGACCTGGACGCCCCAGCACCTAAAAAGAATATCGGGCTAGAGCCATTTTCTTTTGCCTCATTAATGACATAAGCCAGCTCTTCTATCGTTGCAGTTTTCATATTTTAATTATTTTTGATTAAGCGTAGTTACAAGCAATACATTACCAATCAGGTATAAAAACAACCTAGCATGCGCGACCACACACATCAATGGCCATTATTAAAGCTAGAGGTAAGTTAAGAGCAAATGGAGGCTTCGCACTCCCCGGGTTATCACCCGGGCTACATTTATAAAAGCGGTGTAACTAGGTTTTTTAGCACGCTACGCTCAATCAACTGCGCAGCCTTTTCAATATCCGGCGCGAAGTAACGATCTTTATCATAAAAAGTCACTTCATTACGTAACAGTGACTTTGCCTGCTCTAATGTGGCAGAGCTTTTTAACGGCGCAAGAAAACCCAGCCCCTGACTCGCGGCGAGCCATTCTATCGCAAGAATGTAAGTAGTATTTTCATTCATGTCACGTAGCCTACGCGCAGCAAACGTCGCCATCGAAACATGGTCTTCCTGATTGGCTGAGGTTGGCAGGCTATCGACACTGGCAGGATGAGCAAGGGTTTTGTTTTCACTGGCGAGTGCGGCGGCGGTGACCTGCGCCATCATAAAACCAGAATTGATGCCGCCATTCTCAACTAGAAAGGGAGGCAGGCCACTGAGCTTGGAATCGATCAACAACGCCATGCGCCGTTCAGATAATGCTCCGATTTCTGAAATGGCTAACGCAAGATTATCCGCCGCCATCGCAATCATCTCCGCATGAAAATTACCACCCGATAAAATCTCATTTTGATCAGCAAACACCAGCGGGTTATCGGAGACACCATTGGCCTCGATGAGAATTGACTGCGCGGAATTTCGAATCTGTTGCAGACAGGCACCCATCACCTGCGGTTGGCAACGCAACGAATAAGGATCTTGCACACGATTGCAATCACGATGACTCTCTTCAATCTGCGAATGATCCAATAGACTCCGATAGGCACTACCGATATCGATCACCGCCTGATGCCCCTGCGCACGATGCAACCGCTCATCAAACGGCGCACGCGAACCCTTGGCCGCCTCAACCGATAACGCGCCAATCACAATCGCACTACGCAACGCATTGTCTGCACCAAACAATCCTTGTAGCGCCAGCGCTGTTGAAGCCTGCGTACCATTCAATAGCGCCAGCCCTTCTTTGGGTGCAAGTACTACGGGTGCTAAACCCGCGAGCGTTAACGCTTCGTTCGCACTAATCAGCTTACCCTGATAATGCGCATACCCTTCGCCCAATAGCACCGCACTCATATGTGCCAGCGGTGCAAGATCACCCGATGCACCGACTGAACCTTTTATCGGAATACAGGGATAAATCTCTTTATTCAACAACGTGATCAGCGCATTGATCACCTCAAGCCGAATACCGGAAAAACCACGTGCCAGCGAACTCACCTTTAACACCATAATCAAACGCACTGTTGCATCCGACATATACTCGCCCACACCCGCGGCGTGAGATAACACGATACTGCGCTGCAATGTTTCCAGCTCATCCGTTTTAATTTTAGTATTCGCCAACAGACCAAAACCGGTGTTGATACCGTAAACCGTACGGCCCTGTTTAATCACATCCTCAACCACCGCCGCCGCGCGCTTGATCGCCACCTCACTCTTTTTATCAAGCGTGATGAGCATCGCTTCATTATTTATTTGGCGCAGATCATCAAGGCTTAGTTGCCCTGGTTTTATTTCGAAGGTATTCATATTTAAACCCCGTTCAAAATGACAACCCCGTCATTCCGGCGAAGGCCGGAATCCAGAGGGTCTCGTACAAGCTAAATTTATTGTATTTGATTTCGGCAACTTTGCAGTAATGAATGGAAATACAGATACAACAAAGGACAGTGGTTAACTGGATTCCGGCCTGCGCCGGAATGACGGCGCATTATTTTTCATCGCTATCACCCACCATCGGCAAATCTAAACCATTTTCTTTGGCGCACTGCTTCGCAATCTCATACCCCGCATCGGCATGTCGCATCACACCTGTCGCAGGATCATTCCACAATACTCGCCCAACTCGTTTTGCTGCGGCATCGGTTCCATCACACACCACCACCAATCCAGCATGTTGACTAAACCCCATACCAACGCCACCACCATGATGAAGACTGACCCACGTTGCGCCACTCGCGGTACTGAGCAGCGCATTCAATAGTGGCCAATCAGAAACGGCATCTGAGCCATCCATCATCGCCTCGGTTTCGCGATTGGGTGATGCGACCGAACCGGAATCGAGATGATCACGCCCAATCACCAGCGGTGCCTTCAACTCACCACTGGCAACCATCTGATTAAACGCCAGCCCGATGCGTGCGCGATCTTTCAAACCGATCCAGCAGATACGCGCCGGTATGCCCTGAAACTGAATCCTCTCACGCGCCATGTCGAGCCAGCGATGCAGTTGTGAATTATCAGGAATCAGCTCCTTGACCTTGGCATCGGTTTTATAAATATCTTCCGGGTCACCGGAGAGTGCAGCCCAACGGAACGGGCCAATCCCTTCACAGAAAAGTGGGCGAATATAAGCGGGGACAAAACCGGGAAAATCAAAGGCATTTTTCACCCCCTCTTCAAAAGCCATCTGACGGATATTGTTGCCGTAGTCGAGCGTTGCGGCACCCTGTTGTTGTAGTTGCAACATCGCCGTTACCTGCAATGCCATCGACTGCTTTGCTGCCACTACTACCGCAGCCTCATCTTTAGCGCGCATCTCAATCGCCTGTTGTAACGACCACCCCCTGGGCAGATAACCGTTCAACGGATCATGCGCGCTGGTCTGATCGGTCACCACATCAGGCGTGATACCACGCACGACCAGTTCAGGGAAAATATCGGCGGCGTTAGCCAGCAAGCCAACACTCACCGTTTCACCGTTGGCACAGGCATCGTTAATCACTACCAATGCTTCATCGAGTGATATCGCCTTTTTATCGAGGTAACCACTCTTGAGTCGAAAGTCGATGCGACTCTCATCCACCTCGACCGCCAGCATTGAAAACCCCGCCATGGTTGCCGCAAGTGGTTGCGCACCGCCCATGCCACCAAGCCCGCCGGTCAGAATCCATTTACCTTTTGCATTACCATCAAAATGTTTTTGGGCAATCGCACCAAAGGTTTCATAGGTGCCCTGCACGATCCCCTGTGAGCCGATGTAGATCCACGAACCGGCCGTCATCTGGCCGTACATCATCAAGCCCTGTTTATCGAGTTCGTTAAAGTGCTCCCATGTCGCCCAGTGCGGTACCAGATTCGAATTAGCGATCAGCACACGCGGTGCATCTTCATGTGTTTTGAATACACCCACCGGCTTGCCGCTTTGCACCAGCAGTGTTTCATCATTCTCTAAACGTTTGAGGGTTTCGACGATTTTGTCATAACAGGCCCAGTCCCGCGCTGCTCGGCCAATGCCACCATAGACAATCAACTGTTCCGGGTGTTCAGCCACCTCGGCATCTAGGTTATTCATCAGCATCCGCAGCGGTGCTTCGGTCAGCCAGCTTTTGGCGTTGAGAATTGTGCCGGTTGGCGCTTTGATTTTACGAGATGTATCAATACGGTTTTTCATCATCCGACACCTCTATCATCATTTGTAATACTAGGGTCTGTTGACGCTTCATTTATCACACTGCTGGAGCCCATTTTTTCATCCCACATACCCAGGGGGCACACCGAGGCGGAAGAAGCGCAGTGTAGTTATTCTACATAAGCGACTGACAACGCAGTGGGGTGGAAAAATGGGCCCAGCCCTGCGGGTTGCGTCTGAAAAAGCGCCACGCTGCGTTGCTCGTCGCTTATTTGGAGTAACCAAACTGCGCTCCTTGCGCCTTGATTGGCGCTTTTTCAGACGCAACAGTGAGATAAATGAAGCGTCAACAGACCCTAATCTATCGGCCATTACAGGCAGGCTAGCAGATTAATTACCCATTGGGGTCACATATCACACTACAGGCGACATTAGTCCACTGTGGTTCAACATCAATACGCAGCGCAGAGAGTGTGCCACCCCAGACACAACCTGTGTCGAGCGCGTGCACATTGCGAGGCTGGCGCATGCCTAACGTCGACCAGTGACCAAACAATATCTGTTGCGGATCACGCTGGTGTTCGCGCAGATCAAACCACGGCTGATAACCGACCGGCTGACTGCCGGGCGCACCTTTTTCGTTAAGTTCGAGTCGCCCCTGTTCATCACAAAAGCGCAAACGGGTAAAACAGTTAGTAATAAAGCGCAGCCGATCCCAGCCACTCAGGCAATCAGACCACTGCGCCGGTTCGCTGCCATAAATATTATTAATAAATTCAGCACTATCATCTCCACGCAGGGCCAGCTCAACTTCTGCCGCACGCGCACTCGCATCATTAAGCGACCACTGCGGTGGTAGCCCGGCATGTAACATCACATAACCGAGTTGATCATCTCGGTGCATCAACGGCTGTTGACGCAGCCAGTCGCACAGTTCATCACGATCAGGCGCACTGAGTATCGCCTCCATCTGATCTTTGGCATGTGGTTTGCGTCGACCCTGCACGACGCCAAGCAAGTGAAGATCATGATTGCCCAGTACAGTGACCGCTCGATCACCAAGCCCCTTTACAAAACGCAATACCTCTAGTGACTTTGGACCACGATTGACCAGATCCCCTGCAAACCATAAACAGTCCTGAGCCTGATCAAATTCAATTTTATTAAGCAGCGCAAGCAACTCATCGAAACAGCCCTGCACATCACCTATCGCATAAACTGCCATTGTTATTGCTGCAATCGTCCTTTAGGGAATTTCTTCGGCTTGACACTCCGACCATCAACATCACTCGGCATCACTTGCAGTAGAAAAGTCGCCGGCCCATCGTTTGTCAGAGTTACTTGCATATCAGCACCAAAACGTCCCTTCTGTACATGGCCATGCGCCTTTACTGCCCGTTCATACATATAATCAAACAACTGTTCGCCATGCTCAGGCAAAGCCGCCTTATCAAAACTTGGGCGCAACCCTTTTTTCTGAGTATGCATCGCCGCCAATGTAAACTGAGGCACTAGCAGTAATTCACAACGCGTGTCTTTTAGTCCCCAGTTCATCTTGCCAGATTTATCGGTTAACACGCGGTAGCCCAACATGCGTTTCAACAGTTTATCAACTTCATCTTCAGTATCATGTTTTTCGACCGCAACAAAAGCCAAAATGCCATAGCCGATCTTTGCAATCGTTTCATCATCGACAACCACACTGGCATGGTTAACACGCTGAATCAATCCTATCATAGCAGGCGGCGCCCCATCGCCGCCGTCGCCTGCACCAATGCGCGCGTGATTCCTTCTTCTGAGGCTGAATGGCCCGCATCATCGATCACTTTAAACTCAGCCTCAGGCCAGGCTCGATGTAATTCCCATGCGCTTTCCATTGGACAAACAACATCATAGCGCCCCTGCACAATCACCCCACCGATATCCTTCAGACGATCGACATCACGTAGAATCTGATCCGGCTCAAGAAATGAATCATTAATGAAATAATGGTTCTCGATTCGCGCCATACTCAGCGCAGTAAATGGATCAGCTAGATGATTAATCACACTCGCTTGAGGCAATAAGGTGGCAGCTCTCCCCTCCCAGATTGACCACGCCTTCGCGGCCGACATACGCACCAGCTCATCATCACCATTTAACAGACGATGATAAGCGGACACCATGTCATCACGTTCCTCTTCGGCAACCACTTCGATAAACGACTCCCAGTAATCGGGAAAGAGACGGCTTGCACCACTTTGATAAAACCACTGAATTTCACGCGGGCGACATAAAAAGATCCCGCGCAAGATTAATCCATCCACTCGCTCCGGGTATGTCTGCGCATAAACCAGACTCAAGGTCGATCCCCACGAGCCACCAAACAACACCCACCGCTCCACAGCCAGCTGCTCGCGAATCACTTCGATATCGGCGACCAAGGCCTGTGTCGTGTTATTTTCAAGTGATGCATGTGGCGTGGAACGACCGCAACCTCGCTGATCAAACAAAATGATTCGATATAACTCCGGATCAAAAAATCGTCGATGATAATCTTCACAACCGGCACCCGGCCCACCATGCACAAACAAAACGGGTATTCCTGAAGGGTTGCCACACTCCTCGACATGAATCACATGAGGCGACTCAACTTTGATCGAATGCTGCACAAATGGCGCTATCTCTGGAAAGAGTAAACTCATCCCCCACCTCCATAAGCTGTCTGTTTATTATATAAATATCATAGGTTGAAAAATTTATCGCCATATATACAACCAGCAATAGGTCGCCTCATATAAATAAATCAATTCCTACAAATAAATTCAACTTTGACGACTATCGCTAATTATAACTGATTGATAGCGTTGATAGTTTGCTGAACTTAGCGATTAAGGTTAAACGCAGCCTCTTCCGCCCTAGATGTAGACTCGCCGTTTCGCCAGGTTCTTTTTTCGACCTTCAACTTTCCGCCATTCACTCAAGACCTTAAAACTGCGCACGATTACTGTAGCGTTCAGACTGGCCACATCTAACCCCTCGCCACTCAAACATCCTGTCGCAACCCATGCTATTTCAAGCGAGCACCGGCCCCTTAGTATCCCTAATATTTAGGCGGCATATCATATTTAAAACATATTGTTATTTGTTAATACAGGAGATAAAAATGACACAACAACCGCGATGGATATCTATCCAGCAGAGTCGCAAAGAGCAGCGAAAGAAACAAGTGGTGGGGCCGCCAAAGTAAACAGAGCGGCAGCTAACGCTACCGTACTATGATGGGGAAGCCGAGTTTACTGTCATGACATTGCTAATATCTGATATACACAAACAAGGAAATACTGACATCGCATACACACCTTAAACCTAGGGTTTCTGCGCAACAATCAACGCCTCATCACGATAGCCTTGCTGAAGATCACCCACACGACCCTCTTCGCGGTAAGCCAGCACCTGATAATCACCAAACAACTGCAACAACTCATTGTCTGCAAGGCGAAAGTCTCGGCTGCGCGGTCCGCCTTCATTCACATAAGTCTGCGTGAATGTCTGGTAAAAAACCAAACCAGAGGGTTTTAGTGCCCGCTTAATATGGGGAATAAGTGAACGGTCAAGAAAGTAGCTCACCACAATCACATCGAAGGACCCCTCCTCTGGTGGCTGCTGCACAATATCACGCGCCTCAAAGGTGATTGGTAAATCCTGCATTGCCGAGGATGCCTGTAGACGCTCAATCACCACCGCCGAGATATCCCATGCCGTTGTGCTCAACCCCTTGCGCGCAAGAAATGCGGCGTTGGCCGCCATCCCACAGGCGAGTTCCAGTGCACGACCACTCTCTGGTAATAGATGCTGATTCTCCTGCAAAACGCGCACGGCTGTATGCTCGCCCTCTTCAGCCTTTTGGTAAATCGCATCCCATTTTTTTTGTGTATCGCTAACGTCCATCACATCCTCACTATCAAACCGGGTAACATCATTTACGCCAAAATGCCGGGGTTAATAAAACCAACAAGGTAAAAATCTCAAGCCGACCTAACAACATCGCAAAACATAACACCCATTTAGCCGTGTCATTAATACCGGCATAATTGAGCCCGACGTCACCCAGCCCTGGGCCAAGGTTATTCATACAGGCCGCTACCGCTGAAAATGAGGTGACAAAATCAAGCCCCGTTGCGGCAAGGATAACCGACATCACACAAAAGCAGACCACGTAAAGCGAAAAGAATCCCCATACCGCATCGATCACTCGGCTCGGCAACGGCTTGTTACCCACCTTAACCGCAAACTGTGCATTGGGATGAATCAGGCGTTTAATTTCACGACCGCCCTGCTTCAAAAGCAGCAGCACCCGAATCACCTTTAAGCCGCCACCCGTTGACCCGGCGCAGCCGCCAATAAAACTAGCCAACAGTAACAACACCGGCAAAAAAAGCGGCCAGGTATGATACTCCGCCGTGGTAAAGCCAGCCGTCGTGCCGATTGACACGGCCTGAAAGATACCGTGATGTAATGCGCTACCAGCCGTCTCGAAAGTACCATTGGCATACAAAAAATAGCTGGTGATTGCTGACACAATAAACAGTATCGAAATATAAAACCTGAACTCTGGATCATTCAAATAAGGTCGCAGACTCAACCCTCGCCACGCCAGAAAATGCAGCGCGAAGTTGACCCCCGCCAACAACATAAAAACAATCGCAACAGACTCAATCAAGGCGCTATTGAAATGACCAATGCTTGCGTCATGTGTTGAAAAACCACCGATCGCAACCGTCGAAAAACTATGGGCAACCGCATCAAACGGCGTCATTCCCGCCAGCCAGTAGGCTAGTCCGCAGGCAACCGTCAAGCCCAGATAGATGTACCAGAGCGCCTTGGCCGTCTCTGTGATACGTGGTGTCAGTTTGTTATCTTTCATCGGGCCGGGTGTTTCGGCACGATAAAGCTGCATACCACCAATCCCAAGCATTGGCAGGATCGCAACCGCCAGTACAATGATCCCCATCCCGCCCAGCCATTGCAACTGCTGGCGATAATAGAGCACCGACAACGGCATCTGATCAAGCCCAAAGATCACCGTTGCGCCGGTAGTGGTTAACCCTGAAATCGACTCAAAAACCGCATCCACAAACGACAGTTTGGAACTTAAGATAAAGGGTAGCGAGCCGGACATTCCCAACACCACCCAGAACATCACCACCACGATAAAACCATCCCGTAGGCGTAGCTCCTTACGATGCGCATGGACCGGCAACCAGAAAACCAGACCGGTAATCATCACCAGCGCAAACGCATAAAGAAAGGCGTGCAGCGATGCCTCGTCATATATCCATGCCAATATCGCAGGCGGCAACATCGTCAAACTGAACAGTGCCAGCAGTATCCCGATGATGCGTTGAATAGCTTTAAATTGCATGAGTATCAGTGAGCAGAAAAATAGGGTTAATGAATAACATTCGGTTTATCAGTACGGGCCGCACCAACATTACAGAAATGTCACGCCCACTTGAAACAGGCGCTCAACTTCGGTGATACGCTTTTTATCGATCAGAAACAGAATCACATGATCCTCTGCTTCAATCACCGTATCGTGATGAGCAACCAATACCTCTTCACCGCGCACAATAATACCGATACTCGTTCCTTTCGGCAGTTTGATATCTTCGACGGCACGCCCCACCACCTTAGATGAATTTTTATCACCATGTGCAATCGCCTCTATCGCCTCCGCCGCACCACGGCGCAACGAATGGACGACCACCACATCACCCCGTCTAACATGAGCCAACAGGCCGCCAATCGTCGCCTGATGTGGCGACACCGCGATATCAATCTCGCCGCTCTCAACCAGATCAACATAAGCGGCACGATTGATCAATGTCATGACTTTTTTTGCGCCCAACCGTTTCGCTAACATCGCAGAGAGAATGTTGGCCTCATCGTCATTGGTCATCGCACAGAAAATATCGGTGCTTTCGATATTCTCTTCCAACAGCAGCTCCTCGTCAGCCGCATCACCTAGCAATACTAATGTATTATCAAGCTCTTCAGAGATCCGTTTGGTACGTTCGGTGTTGTGATCGATCAGCTTCACCTGATAACGATCTTCCAGGGCTGCCGCCAGCCCTTTGCCAATGTTACCGCCACCAACAAGAATAATGCGCTTGATCGGCTTATCGAGTTTACGCAGCTCACTCATCACCGCGCGGATATCATCTTTCGCCGCAATGAAAAAGACCTCATCATCGACCTCAATAACGGTATCGCCCTGCGGAATAATCGGCGTGCCGCGACGGAAGATCGCCGCCACGCGTGATTTACTCCCCGGCATATGCTCCTTCAACTCGCGTAACTCATGCCCGACTAACGGGCCACCGTAATAGGCCTTAACCGCAACCAGCCGTACCAGCCCATCGGCAAAATCGAGCACCTGCAACGCGCCCGGATACTCAATCAATCGACGCACATGATCAATCACCACCTGCTCCGGGCTGATCAGCATATCGATCGGCAGCGCCTCCTGGGTGAAGAGCTGCGAATAGGCAAGATATTCACGCGCACGCACACGTGCAATCTTGGTTGGCGTATGAAACAGGGTGTAGGCGACCTGACAGGCGACCATATTGGTCTCATCGCTATTAGTCACCGCGAGTACCATATCGGCATCTTCTGCACCTGCGCGTCGTAGCACATCGGGATGAGAGGCATGACCCACGACGGTGCGTAAATCAAACCTGTCCTGTAGATCCTGCAGCGCTTTGGCATCCACATCGACAACCGTGATGTCATTCGCTTCTCTAGCCAGATTCTCCGCAACGGATGCGCCAACCTGCCCAGCACCAAGCACTATAATTTTCATGACTTTAAATCCAGAGTCGCCATTGGTGGACGAACATAATATAAATAAAGGTCTATTTTGCGCATAGGATAACAGAAAAGTAGTCCGCAACTCATCGCTACTTATCGCCCGTCTCTTTCTTTTTATCGATACCCAGGGCACGAAATTTTCGGTAAAGGTGCGTCCGCTCAATGCCGGCCTTACGCGCCACCTGCCCCAGATTACCTTGCAATGCCTTCATCTGATATTCGAAATAAGCCTTCTCAAACTGCTGACGCGCACCGCGTAGCGGCAGGTCAAATTCAATCGGATGCTGGATTTCACTCTTTTCAAGCGTGAGCCCCAGGGTCGCCTCCACCTCAGCAACACCAACCTCACTGCTGCCACCAAAAATCATCAAGCGCTGCACCAGGTTTTTTAACTCGCGCACATTCCCCTGCCACTCATAATTCATTAAACGCGATATTGCCGCGTCACTAAAACGACGCTTTACCAAATGTTCGCTCTGCGCAAACTGCTCCGCATAAAAATCGAGTAACGCCGCCACATCATCGGCATGTTCACGCAGCGGCGGAATATCGAGCGGCACTACATTAAGGTGATAATAGAGATCTTCCCTAAACTGACCTTCAGACACTGCCTGCTTTAAATCACGATGAGTTGCCGCGATAATGCGCACATCAAACGCCACCGGCTCAACCCCACCAACCCGTAAAAATGATTTGTTTTCCAGTGTACTAAAAAGCTTCGCCTGCACCCCCGGCTCCATGTCACCAATCTCACTCAGGAATAACGTGCCGCCATTTGCCTGCTCAATACAACCATAATGAATGGCACCCCCCTCTTCGCTACCGAAGAGTTCCGCCGCCGAATTGGTATTCGCCATCGATGCGACACTCACATCAATAAATGGCTCATTCGCCCGTGAGCTACTGGCATGAAGATAACGCGCAAAAAGCTCTTTGCCACTGCCCGCCTCACCACTGATCAACACCCACGCACTATGCTTTGCGATGCGCTGGGTGCGTTCACACAATTCACGAATAATTTTACTATCGCCAACCGGCTGACCTAGCGGCTGTACTTTACGTCGCAGACCAACATTTTCACGTTGCAGGCGATCGGCCTCTAATGCGCGCGCAACCACCAGCAATAACTTGGCTAACGACAGCGGCTTTTCCACAAAGTCATAGGCACCAAGGCGTGTCGCTTCGACCGCCGTTTCGACCGTGCCGTGCCCTGAAATCATAATCACCGGGATATTGACATCGCCCTCTTCCGACCACTCACGTAGTAGCGTAATACCATCAACATCAGGCATCCATACATCGAGTAAAATCAGATTCGGACGGCGCATTCGACGCATCTTGCGCGCCTCTTCACCATTCGCAGCAAGGTTGACTTCATAGCCTTCATCTTCAAGGATATCCTTGACCAGCTCGCGAATATCACGTTCATCATCAACCACTAAAATATAGGGTGCGCTCATACCTTCTCATCATCATGTTGTTTAAATGGCGTTACGTCATCTTGCACAGCATCACCCATCTCGTTTTCCACCTCGCTTACATCTGCTGCATCATCAAGACTACTTTGCGCCACTGGCAAACGAATCGTCATACAGGCCCCATGTTCACTGTTTTCAGCCCAGATCACACCACTGTGCTCTTCAACAATCTTCTTCACAATCGCCAGCCCCAATCCACTGCCCTTCGGCTTGGCCGTCACGTACGGTTCAAAAATGTTTTCCAGTATCGCGGCAGGAATACCAGGCCCGCTATCCAGCACCAACAGTTCGACCATTGATACACCACGCTCACTAAATGCACGCGTCACTAACTCGATTTTCATCGAGTCATCCACCATCGCTTCCAGTGCATTTTTAATCAAATTATGTAACAGCTGCCGCATGCGACCAGAATCAACAGAGACCAACGGCAGATCATCTTGCAGATCCGTCACGATTATCACACCAACGCGGTTATTTCGATAAAGATCTAACACCTCATCGATTAAATAATTAAGCGCCAATGGGCGCAGCTCTAACTTCGGCGTACGTGCATATTCTGAAAAGGCCTGCACCATCTCCTTCATCACCTCAACCTGTTGTACGATCGTATGAGTCGATTTATCCAACACCTCGGCATCTTCCGCATTCATCGTCTTTAAATACTTATGGCGTAAACGCTCGGCTGACAGTTGAATCGGGGTCAGTGGGTTTTTTATCTCATGCGCCAGACGCCGCGCCACTTCACCCCACGCCGCATCGCGCTGCGCCTGCACCAGATTGGTGACGTCATCAAAAACGATCACATAGCCACCTTCATCTCCTGGCAACGCGGCGCCACCACACGTCAACACCTGACGACCAGTTGCACCGTAAAAGATCACCTCTTCACGCCAGTCACCCTTCCCTTTTTTATCACTGCTTAACTCTGCTAAATGAGGAGTAATTGCATTCGCAAAATTTTTCAGGTATTCATAACGCTTAACAATCTCATCCAACTCATAGCCGATACACGCCTTCGACTCCACTCCAAGAATATGGCCGGCTGCCACATTCACTGTATACACAGTTCGATTCACATCAAGCGTTAATACGCCTGATGACAGACGCGCCAGTACCGCCCATAAATAGGCGCGCTCCTGCTCAGCCCGCAGCTGACTGTTACGCACATCCTCTTGCGCATGGGCAATTTTAAGCGTCATGTCATTAAATGATTCCACTAAAAAACCAAGCTCATCGCCCGAATGCATCGGCAGGCGTTTAGTATAGTCACCGGCTGCCACCGCGCGCGTACCAATTGCCAGCACTCGAATCGGCGTGACCAGTCGACGTGCCGAGAAAAAGGCAAGCCATACCGCCATCAACACACCGAGTAGCAACACCAGCGATAACATCAAAATAAAACTATTTTTTAGCGGGTCACGTAACAGCAGCAGCTGTTGATACTGTGTGTAAGCAGACTCAACACTGTTTGCCAACACACTGACACGATCTGAAATCGGATAAAGTGCCTGTAAAAACCGAGTATCCAATAACGGTGTGGTCGCTGGAACCTGCGTCACCACGCGCACATAAAGCCCACTATCACTCATCGGATCTAGCGTGACATAAGCACTACCGCTCTGTCGTACCTGACGAATCACCGACTCATCTGGTAAATCAGGCACAATATCCGCCGGGTTGATACTGCTCGAGGCAACCACATGACCACCGCCCATAAACAGTGTTAACTCCGACGCGCTGTCACTCATGCGCAACTCATCAAGTAATTGCGGCAGTCCCGCTTCATCCGACAGTTGCAGCTTGCTGCTCATCTGCTCAGTGCGCTTCATCAGTTCTCGCGAGCGCGTCTCCAACGAGGCTCGACTCAATGCCAATGCATCGTCAAGCGTACGTTCGACACGCACATCAAACCAGCTATCGATACCACGCTGAATAAAACCGAGTGAAAAATAATAGACCAGCGAAACCGGCGCTAATGACAGCAAAACAAACATCAACATCAGGCGAACAGTGAGCCGTGATCCCGTCGCACGATTACGATACTGGCGCCGTAACCGCAACAGGTTAGAGGTGATCAGTACCAGTAGCGAAATCAATCCAAGCAGATTGACCACTAATAACGCCATATAAAGGCGACCAAACTGCTCTGAGTTCTGTGTTGCGGCACTCATCAGAAAAAGCGACGACAGCAGCAGAATCGATAACAGCGCTACCGGAAGTGCGCCAGAACCGAACCGCCTCAGTTTGGCAATATCCACGAATACCACTCACTGCTTAAGTGCCAGTCGGCAGAAAAATATGCGCGCAGGCGTAGTGGTGTTGGCAGCTCTGCCACATCCACCGATGCCCGCATCGATCCAGTATAGCGTCCGCCTTCTTTTACCAACTGCTTATCAAGCACCGGCAGATCAACCACCGTGCCCAACAGTGCCAACGCCACTTCCAAAGTCGGAAAGCTATGTTGAGAGCCGCTATTAAGATTCGTCACCAGGTATTGTCGCGCCAGGGCGTGATACTCCAGTTGATAGCGCTGCACCAATTGTGCAATGTCATCATCCCAGATCAGTTTCCGACTGCGCTGGAATTCAATATCGAGCACCACCACAATGGGCACCCCTTTATGCATCACCTCTAACACCTTATCACTTAATTCAAAATCAATGCGCGCGTTAAGGTAGTAGACCTTATCCACCAGTTTGACCTTTACCTCGGTGATATCAAAACGCGCCTCAGCCGAGGCAACATTTGAAAACAGTGACAACAACACACCAGCAAGTCCAGAGATCACCAAACACAATACCCGGTTCATCATCCCCGGTTGACTCACTGTGGTGTTTAAATACATTCTCTATCCAATATTTTTCAGCAGTGACGCATAATAAAAACCATCCATGCCATCATCACCAGGCAGGATCTGCCTCCCCACTGGCATGGCGCGCCCCCACGAAGCCTGTACCGACTGTGCCGTTGCATCATGATGGGTTTGCAGAAATCTTTCAATCTGAAGATGGTTTTCCTGCGGAAAAATAGAACAGGTGGCGTAGAGTAACAGCCCACCCGGTGCCAGCAGCGACCACATCGCCTCAAGGATTTCACCCTGCAGAGCCACCAGCGCGGCAATGTCTTCTTCTCGACGTAGCTGTTTGATATCAGGATGACGACGTATCACACCCGATGCGGAACAGGGTGCATCCAGCAAAATACGGTCAAACGGCTTGCCATCCCACCACTCATTGGGACGACTGGCATCGCCACAAATAACATTTGCCTGTAATTTTAGTCGCGTCAAATTTTCACGCACACTCTGCAGACGTTGCTCATCGATATCAATCGCCACCACCTCCTTCACTCGCGGCGCTAGCTCAAGGATGTGGCAACATTTACCGCCGGGCGCCGAACAGGCATCCAGTACACGCTGCCCCGGTTGCAGATCCAGCAACCATGCCGCCAACTGCGCAGCACCATCCTGTACTGAGAGATGTCCTTCACTGAAGCCCGGCAGACGCTCCACATCCACCGACTGCTCCAGCATGATGGCCGATGGCACATGCTCCATTGCAGTCGCTGCCATGCCTTCATCCTGCAGGCGCTGACAATACGCTTCTCGTGTCCCGTGCAGTGGATTGACCCGCAGCACCATCGGTGGATACTGATTATTACCTTCAACAATCGTTTGCCACTCATCAGGCCAGCTCGCCTGAATCATCGTGAGTAACCACTGCGGATGGGCGTATTGCCCCGCTGGGGTGCTGTCCGCCTTCGCCAATAGCTTTTGTTCGCCGCGCTGAAAATTCCGCAGCACCGCATTGACCAGCCCCCTGGCCCACGATTTACCCATCGTATTGACCGCCTCAACCGTCTCAGCGACCACTGCATGCGGCGGGATACGCATATAGATCAGCTGATAAAGGCCTAATAGAATCAGGCACTCCACATCGCGATCTTTACGTTTGAGTGGTTTATTTAATAACTGTTTTGCAACCGCCTCCAGGCGTACCCCGTAACGCATCACGCCGTAACAGAGTTCCTGCGTCAACGGTCGCTCACTCGGATCGGACAGTTTGGGCAGCTGCTCTGGTAACGATACACTCAATGAGCGGCCATCAACCATCACCCGTAGCAACACCTTGACGGCTACTACGCGCGCCTTCATCTGTTTTTTCATCGACTGCGTTTACTCGCCTAACTGAGCGCTGATCTTCAGCGCATAGGCGTTCAGAAAATCACCACTACTGACCTGTCGCCCACCCGGCAGCTGTACCTGTAACAGGCGTAATATTCCATTGCCCGTCGCGATATCAATGCCCGCTTTATTGGCTGCAACCACGGTTCCCGGCGAAGAACCACTTTCACTCGAAATCGCAACCGCCTGCCAGAGACGCAGACGCTGACCGTCCGGCAACAAGGTGTAGGCCACCGGCCAGGGGTTGAATGCGCTCACCAGACGACGAATCTCAACGGCGGAACGACTCCAGTCGACCAACGCCTCTTTTTTATCGATCTTACTGGCATAACAGGAGAGCGCATCATCCTGCTCCTCTCCACTGACGGTGCCATCGCTTATCTTTGCCAATGTGCTTAACACTGCCTCAGCGCCGAGTGCAGCCAACCGATCGTGCAGCTGACCACCACTCTCCTCCGCCGAAATTTTACAGGTACGCTTTTCCAGCATCGCACCGGTATCGAGCCCTTCATCCATCTGAATAATCGTCACACCGCTCTCGGTGTCACCCGCGATAATGGCGCGCTGAATCGGTGCTGCACCGCGCCAACGCGGCAACAGAGAGGCGTGAATATTGATACAGCCGTAACGCGGTGCCTCTAACACTTCCGAGGGCAGGATCAGGCCATAAGCCACCACCACCATCACATCTGCCTCATGCGCCGCCAGTTCTGCCTGTACATCGGCATCACGCAGCGTCAGCGGCTGATAAACCGGCACATCACTGTCCAGCGCAGCCTGTTTAACTGGCCCGGCGGTCAACTTACGGCCACGCCCAGCCGGGCGATCGGGTTGCGTGTAAACCGCACACACCTCATGCTCGGACGCCAGCAATGCACGCAGAGCAACCGCCGCAAACTCTGGGGTACCGGCAAAAATAATTTTCAGTGGTTTCAACTTCTCTCTCCATCAACCGTGCTGGCTGATCAACTTGCCTGATTACATCGAAAAGCGACGCTGCTTTTCCATTTTCTTCTGAATACGCTTACGCTTGATCTCACTGAGGTAATCAACAAATAACTTACCATCGAGGTGGTCCGTTTCATGCTGGATACAGACCGAGAGCAACCCCTCTGCCTCCATTTCAAATGACTGCCCATCACGATCCAGCGCACGCACCTTAATCTGGTCAGCACGCTCAACATTTTCATGAAAACCAGGCACCGAAAGGCAGCCCTCTTCCATGATCTCCACCCCTTCTAGCGAAATAATCTCTGGATTAATCAGGCAGACAGGGGTATTTCCTTTGGGAGAGACATCGACGGTGATCACCCGCTTCGTCACATCGACCTGCGGCGCGGCCAATCCAATGCCTGGTGCGGCGTACATCGTCTCCAGCATATCATCGAGCAGCTGACGAATTTCGTCATCTACAACCTCAACTGGTGCAGAAATCAGCCGTAAACGTGGGTCGGGATAACGTAAAATGTGAAGAAGTGCCATGAACTGTCCGTTAACCTATGAAATAACATTAATTTTAAAGCGATCGAAGGGCGTGATGATACAGAATTTTACCCCATTCACGCCATATATTGGCGCGTATTAAGGTTTCCGCTAAACTCGGTCGAAAACAGGGTGTTGCCATAATGATGGTCATTGATGATAAAAGGGGCGTTCATGTTTAAAGGATATATCTTACCTGGCCTGTTAGCGCTATCGCTGCTAATACCGTCGTCAGCGACGCTCGCGGACAGCGTAAACCTCAAAGAAGGTCATCCCGACAGGCACACCGTCGTCAAAGGCGATACGCTATGGGACATATCAGCAAAGTTCCTGCAAGACCCGTGGTTATGGCCAGAGATCTGGGAGGTCAATCCTGAACTTGAAAACCCCCACCTGATTTACCCCGGTGACATCATCTTTCTTTCGTATGTCGATGGAAAGCCCGTGTTAAAGGTTGATCGCGGCATACCTGAAAGAACCACTGCCGACTCAAATACCGTCATCCTCTCACCGTTTCCGCGCGCCTCCAAACTCGATCACGCAATCCCCATGATTCCGTATGACGCGATACGTCAATTTCTTGATCATCCGACGATCATGACACCAGAAGAGCTTGAACGCGCCGCCTATATCACTGCCAGTGAGGAGGGGCGACTCGTTAGCGGCGCCGACCACAAGATCTATGTGAGAGGCATCCCCAACACCTACTCCGAATTCGATATCATTCGCCCCGGAAAGCCCTACTACAACAACCCAAAGCGCAAAAAAGACATCCTTGGCTATGAAGCAGTCAAACTTGCCACCGCAAAAGTGGAGGCATTTGGAGACCCAGCGACATTGCGCATCACTCACTCAACGAAAGAAGTGCTGGTCGGTGATCGTATAGTACCCAGCCGCCAACAAGCGGTCAGTCAGAACTTTTACCCCAAATCGCCCAACCAACAAGTCAGCGGCCAGATCATCTCTGTCCCCTCCGGCATCACACGTGTCTCGCAGTTTCAGGTTGCCGTGATCAATATCGGCACCGTGGATGGGCTGAAAGCAGGCAATATTCTCGCTGTGTTTCAACGAGGTGCTCAGGTGCGTGACCCGATGACACGCAAGTCCGTTCAGCTACCCGATGAACGCGCAGGGGTCTTGATGGTAGTACGCACGCTAAACCGCTTTAGCTACGCGCTTGTGATGGAAGCATCGCGCGATATTCGCCTCTATGATATGGTGAGAAATCCATAATCCAGTATTAAAAAGGGTTAAACCATAATAGAGGAACAGCACGAACACAAAGCCGTTCGCGCGCACAGATATCGCACAAGATGAAACCAGAAAAAGGAATTTCTGTTTCTGAAGATGAGCTGGCCTATTGGCTGGCACTGCTTCTCACCCCCGGCATCGGCACACGCCGCTTTCAAGCGCTGTTGAGCAAAGTTGGCTCGCCGCTCGAAATATTCAACACCCCCACCCAACAGCTGATCGATAACAAGATCATTCCCCCGACTATCGCCACGCGCCTATCAACCCCAGACTGGCCGCAAGTCGAAAAACAGCTCCACTGGCAACAGCAGCCCGACAACCAGATCATCACCTGCTGCGATGCGATCTACCCGGCATTATTAAGGGAGATAAGCGACCCACCGCCGCTACTCTTTGTTCAAGGCGATATCGCGACACTCTCTCGACAACAGATTGCGATCGTCGGCAGCCGTAATCCCAGCCCTGACGGCACAGAAAACACCTTCGCCTTTGCACGAGAGCTCGCACGTCATGGGCACGTCATCACCAGCGGTCTTGCGCTGGGTGTCGATACCGCCGCCCACAAAGGTGCGCTGGCGGGCAAAGGCAGCACTATCGCGGTAATGGGCACCGGCCCAGACCACCGCTACCCCAAAAGCAATCGTCACCTCGCAGACAACATTCGCCAAAATGGCGCGCTTGTGACCGAATTTCCAGTCGGCACCCCACCACTGGCCGAGAATTTCCCACGCCGCAACCGAATTATCAGCGGCATGAGCCTCGGCGTTTTAGTAACAGAAGCCGCCCTGCGTAGCGGCTCGTTAATCACCGCTCGCAGCGCACTGGAGCAAGGGCGCGAGGTCTTTGCAATCCCCGGTTCAATCCATAACCCACTCGCGCGAGGATGCCATTCTTTACTGCGAGATGGCGCAAAACTCGTTGAAAGCACTCAGGATATCCTCGAAGAGCTCGGTGCACTCAGTAGCCTCATGCCAACACCACAACAAGCCTCTACACTACCGCTCTTTTCCAAGCCGCTAGACCCTAGCGAGCAAAAGGTTTTATCCCATCTCGGCTTTGACCCCTGCTCAATCGATACCTTAGTCGAACGCACCGAATTGACTGCGGAGGAACTTTCGGCCATCCTTCTAGTCCTTGAACTGCATAATTACGTAAAAACGACCCCCGGTGGCCACTACATACGCAGTGGGATCAACTCCGGGAACTAAAGGCCTTATTTGATGAAAGAAAACATGCTGGACGTGCTGATGTACCTCTTCGAGCACTATATTAATGAAGAGTCAGAAATCAGCCCGGACCACGATTCATTAAAGATCCGCCTCGAAGAGGCTGGTTTTTCTCAAGGCGAGATAGGCAAGGCCTTCCGCTGGCTTGAAGACCTCTCTGATCAGCGAGAAGCAGGTGCCCTTGGTCAAAAAGAGATCCAGTCAACCCCTGGCACGATGCGGGTTTACAGCCCTTCTGAGCTTGAGCGGCTTGAAACCGAAAGCCGCGGATTTTTGCTATTTTTAGAGCAAACTAGTGTTTTGACGCCCATCTCCCGCGAATTAATCATTGATCGCGCACTGGCGCTTGAAACCAGCACCATTGACATCGACGATATGAAATGGATTGTGTTAATGGTGCTCTTCAATCAGCCTGGTCAGGAAGCGGCCTACAGCTGGGTCGAAGATATCGTCTTCGACGGCATGGAAACAACACTCCACTAAAGTCAGGTTTAATCACACAGCGAGATATGCCGCTAACCGGGATACATGAGCATCCGGCGCGAATCGCCAGATTTTTCACCGATTAATCAACCTAATAACGTACGGCACCTGAATGAGCAAAAACCTTGTCATCGTCGAATCACCGGCCAAGTCAAAGACGCTTAAAAAGTATTTGGGCAAAGATTTTGAAATTTTGGCCTCATACGGCCATGTGCGCGACCTGCTGCCCAAAGAGGGCGCAGTCGACCCTGAAAATGACTTTGCGATGAAATATCAACTCATCGAAAAGAATGCCAAACATACCGATGCCATCGTTAAAGCGCTAAAAAATGTCGACAACCTCTATCTCGCGACTGATCCGGATAGGGAAGGTGAAGCGATCTCGTGGCATCTACTGGAGATTCTGAAAAAGAAAAAGGCCTTCAAAGATATCAAGGTCTATCGCATCGCCTTCAATGAAATCACCAAAAAGGCCGTTAACGACGCGGTTGCCAATCCACGCGAGCTGTCGATCGACATGGTCAATGCACAGCAGGCGCGGCGCGCACTCGACTATTTAGTCGGCTTCAACCTATCACCACTACTGTGGAAAAAGATCCGTCGCGGACTCTCTGCTGGTCGCGTACAAAGCCCAGCACTGCGCATGATCGCGGAGCGTGAAGATGAGATCGAACGTTTTGAGAAGCGCGAATACTGGACCATGGAATCTGATCTCCAAACCAATAACAAAAAGAAAAAAGAACTCTTCAGCGCCAAGCTAACCCACCATAAAGGTGAAAAACTGGAACAGTTCAGTATCACCGACGAAAAAACAGCCACCAAGGCTGAAAAGGCGATCAACAAGGCCGCCGCTGGCAAACTGACCGTCGAAAAGATAGAAAAGAAACAGCGTCGCCGTAATCCAGCCGCGCCGTTTACTACCTCGACGCTGCAACAGGAGGCGTCGCGCAAGATCGGCTTTACCGCGCAGCGCACTATGCGCACCGCACAGCAGCTTTATGAAGGCATCGACATCGGAGACGAAGCGATTGGTCTGATCAGCTACATGCGTACCGACTCGGTCAACCTTGCCAACGAAGCGATTGAGCAGCTGCGCAAACTGATTACGGAACGCTACGGTAAAGAAAACCTGCCGGATGAGCCGAAGACTTACAAAACTAAATCCAAAAATGCACAGGAAGCGCATGAGGCGATCCGCCCTACCGTGGTCTCGCTTGACCCAGATTCGATCAAAGATAAATTAAGCGCCGATCAATACAAGCTCTACAGCCTGATCTGGAAACGTACCGTCGCCTGTCAGATGGTCCACGCCACCATTAATATGGTCGGCATCGACCTCAACGCAGGCAAAGGCAACACCTTCCGCGCCACCGGTTCAACCATCGTCAAACCCGGTTTTATGGCGGTTTATCAGGAAGGGCTTGATGACAGCAAAGAGAAAGAGGGCGACGATGAAAAACTGCTGCCTCCACTAAAAGAGGGCGACGAGGTCGAGCTACTCGAACTACGCCCAGAGCAGCACTTCACCGAGCCACCACCACGCTACACCGAGGCAAGTCTGGTCAAAACACTGGAAGAGCACGGCATCGGCCGACCATCGACCTATGCCAGCATCATCTCGACCTTGCAGGCGCGAGATTACGTTGAACTCGACAAAAAACGCTTCAAGCCGACCGATGTGGGCCGTGTGGTGAATAAATTCCTCACCGAGCACTTTACCCAATACGTCGATTACAATTTCACTGCGAACCTCGAAGATGAACTCGATGCGATCTCGCGCGGTGAGAAAGAGTGGATCCCGCTGATGAGGGATTTCTGGACTCCCTTCAAGGCACTGGTGGTCGACAAAGAAGAAAGTGTTCAGCGTAAAGATGTGACACAGGAAGCGATGGATGAAAAGTGTCCCAAGTGCGAAAAACCACTTTCCATCCGCCTTGGACGACGCGGCCGCTTTATCGGCTGTACCGCCTTCCCGGAATGCGACTACACCCGTAACCTCGGCGACGATGATGGCGAAAGCACTGAGCCTGAAAAAGTCGAAGGACGCAACTGCCCAAGCTGCGAATCAGACCTGATCATCCGTCACGGTCGCTACGGCAAGTTTATTGGCTGCAGTAACTATCCTAAATGCAAACATATCGAGCCGATCGAACAGCCCGCTGACACCGAAGTGGAATGCCCGGAATGTAAAAAGGGCACCATCCTGCAGCGCAAATCGCGCTACGGCAAGATCTTCTTCTCCTGCAGTGGTTACCCGGATTGCAGCTATGCGATCTGGAACAAGCCAGTCGCCCGACCTTGTCCCGACTGTGGCTGGCCGATCCTGTCACTCAAGACCACCAAGCGCAAAGGGACTGAACTGGTCTGCCCGCAAAAAGAGTGTGGCTATACAGCACCCGCCGATGAAGAAGGGAACCCCACCAACGAAGAGTAACCATCGCACACCACTTTTCAGTGGTTAAACGGTTATTGCATACAAAATGCCAGCGGGTTTTTAATGCAGGGGGATTTGAATCTAACCTTCATCCTGCTGTGGCCAGCGTGCCTCAATCATCCTCTGTAACTCAGCAATCCCTCGCGAATTCGGGCTGAGCGCCGACAGTTGGGATAGTTTTTCACGCGCCTTTTGCTGCTGATTACCAAAGACATAGGCCGCGCCGATCATAAAGTGTAGATGTGGATCGTTGGGACGTCCCCCTGTCGCAGCCTCAAGATAGGCAAGCGCCTCCTGTGACCTGCGCTGCTGCATCAACACCTGACCGATCCATTTGTTGGCGATTGCGCTGTTCTTCAATTTCAGCGAACGATGAAGCATTGTTAAAGCGGCATCGAACTCGCGAGTATCAAGCATCCCTTTCGCCGCGATCAGGTACTGCGCCGCGTCATAGGGTGCGGCGCTGATCAGGGTCCGGTATTCACGCAATGCCAATCCATGCTTCTCATTCGCCGTGTAATGCATAGCAAGTTCGACATGCGCCTGCTTAAAGCTCATCTGACGCTGCGCAACCTTGTAGGCAAGGGTCTCGGCTTCATTGCTGGGCTGATAACGTTCAAAAGCATTGCCCGGCGCATCCAGTGGCGAGAACGGCCAGTTGTCCATCAGATGAATCACACGCAGGTGCCCGATCGCACGATCAAGCTCACTGACGGGCCAGCGTGCTGCGTAGAACGCTGTCGGTCGGATGCGCGACTCATCCCAGTGGTCGCTGATGAAACGATGCTCGCGCAGACTGTCAAAAAAGGCCTCGGCCAATAGATGGTAACCTTCGACCTTTGGATGCAGATGCTCAAGCATTAGATTATTCCCAATAAGGCCATTCGGTGAGGCCTGCTCGAAATAGCGTTTCATCGGCACAACCGGCACCTCAAAGGTGGCCGCCACCTGATGAATTATTTCATTGAACTCCTCTGTCGCACGAAAGCGCAGCGCATCGAGATCCTTCGCGCGGTAGTATGCTGTCCGCGCGAGGTCATATCGCCCCTCACCTTCCAGTTGACGCGCATGTTCATACACCGCATCTGCCTGCGGGTAGCCCTCTGTCTCAACCGAAATGAACGGCGCCTGGTCACGTACATTGCTAACCAGTTCGCTAACCACCACCGGCACTCCCACCTCATGGGCACGCTGCAAAATATCATGCATATTCTCCCGGTAATGCGCTCGAGCTCTGCGATAAACGGCATCATTGTAGGGCACGCGCTGCTCGCCGATCATCCGCCCCATCAATGTTGGGTGGCCGCTGAAGTCGATGGTCTCCACATTTAGCCATTGTCCCAGCGTGATAAAAAGATCACGCAAGCCCTGCACCGTCTTGAAATGCAATAGCGACAGATAGGTGTTAACCAGCCAGCGCGACTGCCCCAGTGACTCGGTTGACGCTGCCCCCAACGCACCGTAGAACTCATTATGCCCTGCGTAGATCAGGATCGCGTCGGGCTGCAGGGCAATGATCTCGTCGATAAAATCCAGCAGGGTAAAACTGTTGACTGCGGCAATCCCGGTATTGATGACCTCGAGATGACGAGTGGGGAATACATCCGACAGACGTTGTTTCAGGATGCGAGAAAACATCGCATTGTTCGGATAGGGCCAGCCGGCCGCCGTTGAACCACCCATCACAAAGATGCGATAGCTGTTCGCAGGTTTCTCTTTCAGAAACAGCTCATGCGCCGGACGTGGCGTTCGCCCAACCCGTGAGAAGTACCGTTTAGCCACCGCTGGGTTAACCTGCAGATAGGCGGCATCGGCATGCCCCTCAGCAACCGGCACAAAAAGCGCCAGCTCCTCGCCATAATCAAAGTAGCGCAGCCCACTCTCCAGCAGCGCAAAAAAAAGTAGCGGAAAGCAGAGCATCAAGATGCGGAAAACATGCAATCTGGTTTTACTGATGGCCTGCGACATGACTCCCCGACGATGCTACATTAGATTTAGAAACATTGATGAGACCGGTCAGTTTCCCGACTCGCTCGAATATTGTAGCGGTTCGCCGCGTCAAATATTTATGGCATGATAAACTGCATCGAGTGCAGTGCCATTTAAGATAGCGCTCACCGTACCGACATATCATAAGACATCCAGCCACCAATAAAATAGCTATGACACACCATTACAGACAGGAACGGCAGTTTGCTATCGCGCTGTCCATCATCTTAGCGATCATCGCCCTGTGGCCGCTGATTAGCAGCGAGGCACCGCGTTGGGGCCTGCTGTTCATCACCACGGTTGTTATCTTAGCTGCCGCATGCATGCCGCGCGTGTTTAGCCCGATACTCAAGGTCTGGCTGCCACTCGGCCATCTGCTGGGAATACTCAACACCTGGCTGCTGCTAGCACTGATCTTTTTCCTGCTGATCACGCCGATGGCACTGCTGTTCCGCCTGCTGCATCGCGATGCATTAAAACTACGACACGGCACCAGTGGCGACTATTGGGTGACGCGTCACGACACCATCACCCCGCAATCATTCCGGAACCAGTACTGATGGAATTTCTCAGCGAACTGTGGGGCTTCATGAAGGCCCGCAAAAAATTCTGGTTGCTGCCAGTCATTTTAATGCTCCTGCTCCTCGGCGGCCTGATCGTCTTTGTACAGGGCAGTGCCCTCGCGCCTTTCATCTACACGGTTTTCTGAGATGTGGATACTGGGCATCTCTGCCTATTATCACGACAGCGCTGCCGCGCTGATCAACGACGGCAGGATCGTCGCCGCCGCGCAGGAAGAGCGCTTCTGTCGTCAGAAACACTATGCAGGTTTTCCACAGCAGGCGATTCAATACTGCCTTGCTGAAGCTGGTCTGACACTCGATGAAGTCGATAATGTCGTCTTTTACGACAAGCCGTTCCTGAAGTTCGAGCGCCTGCTGGAAACCTACCACGCCTTTGCACCGATGGGTTTCCGCTCCTTTGTGACCGCGATGCCGCTATGGCTCAAAGAGAAGCTGTTTCAAAAACGCCAGCTTATCCGCGAACTGCAAACGCTGGCACCGCAGTTTGTAGCGGAAAAATTGCTGTTCTCGGAACATCACCTGTCGCACGCCGCCTCGGCGTTTTATCCCTCGCCGTTCGAGAAGGCGTTGATTCTGGTGATGGATGGGGTCGGTGAGTGGTCCACAACCTCGGTGATGCTTGGTGATGGCCGCACCATCACCCCACTTAAAGAGATCCATTTCCCGCATTCGCTGGGGCTGCTCTATTCTGCCTTTACCTATTTCACAGGCTTTAAGGTCAATGCAGGCGAGTACAAACTGATGGGACTTGCCCCCTATGGCGAACCTGTTTATGCCGATCTGATCCGCGAACACCTGATCGATATCCGTGATGACGGCTCGTTTCGTCTTGATATGCGCTATTTCAACTACTGCACCGGACTGACGATGACCAACCGTCGCTTCGAACGCCTCTTCGGCCGGGGCCCACGCGCACCCGAATCCGAGATCACGCAGATGGATATGGATCTGGCACGTTCAATACAGGTCGTAACCGAAGAGGTGATATTAAAACTGGCCACTGCGCTGCGTCACAAATACGGTATCGAGAACCTCTGTATGGCGGGCGGCGTTGCGCTCAACAGTGTCGCCAACGGGAAACTGTTGCAGGCAGCACTCTTTGATAACCTATGGATCCAGCCCGCTGCCGGTGATGCGGGCGGCGCGCTCGGTGCCGCACTTGCCGGTTATCATTTGCATCATCAAAAACCCCGCACAGCGGCCCGCACGGCTGATGGCATGCGGGGTGCGCTGCTCGGCCCGTCATTCGATGATGCAGAGATCATGCAGCGGCTCAATCGACTCGGCGCACGTTACCAGCCGCTTGATGAAGCGGCGTTGATCGGCCACGCAGCACGGGCATTGGCGGACGGCAAGGTGATTGGCTGGTTTCAGGGACGGATGGAGTTCGGCCCGCGCGCGCTCGGCGCACGCAGCATCCTCGGTGATCCACGCTCAGCGCAGACCCAGGCGGTGATGAACCTCAAAATTAAATTTCGCGAATCCTTCCGGCCGTTTGCGCCATCAGTGCTGAGTGAAGATGTCGCGGAATATTTCGAACTGGCAGGCGATAGCCCCTATATGCTGCTCGTCGCACCGGTGCGCCACTCGCGCTGGCGCCAACCCACCACGGTAGAAAGTGCGATAGTGGGACTTGAGCAAGTGAACATCGCAAGATCGGATATCCCGGCCGTCACCCACGTGGATCACTCCGCACGCATTCAAACAGTACATGCAGAAACGAATCCACGCTACCACCGTCTGATTAAAGGTTTTAAGGATTTGACTGGCTATGGCCTGGTGGTGAATACATCGTTTAATGTACGCGGAGAGCCGATCGTCTGTACACCGGAGGACGCGTACCGCTGTTTTCAGAAGACAGCGATGGACGAGTTATATCTGGGAGGGATTCGCTTGCTTAAAAATGAGCAAAACAACGTCTGATTGACGCAGACATTAATGCCAGCCACCCCAACCGCCACCGCCACCACCCCAGCCACCACCACTGCCATCCCCATTGGTACAGGCACCAGAACCACTCCAGTCAACATTCTGGCTGATATCACAGAATGATACCCAATCTGCGTTGAGTGGATCATAGGCGGGGTTTGCGTCTTCAGTCGGGTCGATATAGCTATAGGTGCCGCCAGCACCACCCGTTCCACTACCAGGCGTGTAGGTATAGCCACCTGCCCTGAACTCACGAATGTCACCCATGGTATCGACGCTGTAATCGCCTGCGGTCTCGAATTTAAGCGGGTCTGTGAGAACCATAACATTATCGAAATCCGCGGTTTCATCGATCGGCGTTATATCGGTGTAGAGAGAGTTGCTCATGTCGATCACGGTTGTGGCATCAAAACCGCCTGCGCCGCCGTTGGTATGGGTTATCTTCGGTTTGTAAAGAAATCGGTCTTTGACGAAATCCATGCTAAAGGCAGGGTCGGTGCTATCCGTCACCAGTTGGCGCATAATAATACTGTTGGGGTTGGCCGAGCCGGTGCCAGTCAAGGTAGAGTCCGGACTGTACGGCTTATCAATCGCAGCGGCACCGTTACCATTCTGCCCAAGAGAGTGCGAGGCGCCTATGTTGCCGCTACCAGACCAACCACTTGCCCAGGTATCACTACCAGCATTCGCTTTGATGAAATACTCCAACGCCATCTCATCGGCGTTAAAATCACCGACGATGACATGAAAATAACGCTGCCCGTCACTACTATCCAGCAGCTCTTCCTGAAAAAAGGCGCTGCCGTCATCATGGCTGGCACCAAGAAAGCCGAAACCGTTACAGTTTTGATCAGACATGCCGGGGACATTACAGACCATATATGATTTTTCAGAAAAACCACCCGCATTTAGGCGCGAGATGCCCGCTTTCGTTGATTCGTCATTCTGCCAGTCGAGGGTAAATTCTTGCCCTACCGAAGTACCCGAAGAGAACAGCAACAGCAGCGCAATCACGGTACCGTTTTGCGTAGCAGTCTTGATCCAGTGGTGGTATTGACGATGTCGATGGATTTCTTTCATTGCTATTTCGGTAGTTTTGCCAAAAAATGTGCTTCTTATGCCTTAAGTAAGTCATATGCATAATCCACCTTTCTACCAGGTGTTGCCCACTGCATAATCTGATACCAAATATATCGGCCAAATTGAGCAATAACTTGATAGTCAATCGACTGTCCTGATCGCGAGATTAACCAATCCATGACACATCATATCGTGGTGTGGTGTGGTGTGATATTGACGCGTCAAAAATTCAAATAGTCTAAATTCAATGAATTACAACTAGTCAACGGGTTGTTATGTGCAATATTAGGTTAAGTTTTACACACAAATATATTATACTAGCGATCTTACAATATGGCTTATTTAGCATATATTTTATATGGAAATAAAACGACGTCACTACGTTGTTACCCAATCACGACAAACAGACTGTACCGTTGCTGGAACAGCCACAAAGTAAGAAGTGTTGTAATGCGAAAATCCAAACATAGTAAAAGAGAAAACCTGAGCGTCCCTGTTGTGGCTTGCGGTACATTAGTGTTGACCTTCGCAGCCAGCGCGGCCTTTAGTTTTGGAGGCGGTGGCGGTGGCTGGGGTGGCGGTGGCGGTTCGACAGAACCTACTTTCACCCTCGATTTCATGCCAGACACCAATAGTGGTGGTAGCTTTGGCTGGGGCGGCGGAGGCGGTGGCTGGGGCGGTGGCAGCGTCGGCAATTCAGATGATCGCACGGTCTTCATACAAGAAAACGTCTCAGGTGGCTATATTCACCAGCTCATCGGCTCACCAGATGACGACTTCGCTCAGGATGTCTATATCCTGGGTAGTGCCTACAGTAGTACCAGCATGAACGATCCGTTTGGCCGTGGTACAGGCAGCGGTAATCCGACAAGAGTGGTGATGAGGCAACGGGTTCGGGACAGTGAAAGTGTCAATGAGTTTCTCAAGGATGTGTTGCTGGCAAAACCGGTAATCACCTCTACCGTATTCAACGATGAAATGCAGATCAATACCATCATTGATATGAGCGAAATCAGTTATCAGGATGCTCTGACACCCGCTCAGGTTGCCATCACCATTGAATTTACCGATCCATTACTAGAGGAAGCGTTCAGCCCCGGGAATTTTGACCTCGCGACCGATGCTCAGAAATCAACCATCCATGCTGGCCGCTACAGCTACAGCAATGGGAGTTACAGTTATGAGGACGGTGACGGTTTCAACCTCAACGGGATCAACTGGGCATCATTTTGCGACCCGCTACAGAACCTCAATAGTAGTGTTAGCTCGGGCGGCATGGGTGGCTGGGGCTCAGGTGGTGCCGACTACTGCGATGGAGGCAACAGCGCAGGCGGATCGAGTAGCTCCGGTGGCTGGGGCTGGTAAACCTGAAGTCCGTTACAATAATCTTGCATAGCGTGGAACCATCACCACTTTATCCGCAACGGTGATAAACAAAACATCCAGCAAGAAAAGAGACCATCTCTTTCGCGTAGTGACACTGGCCGTTCCGCTGCTTTTCTTTGGGGCGCTGGAAGGTGGCCTACGGTTTTTTGAATATGGCGATAACCTGAAGTTATTTATCCCGGCACCAGGCAATTTCGCTGACGCCGAATATCTGGTGGTTAACCGGGATGTCGCCAAACGTTACTTTACGAAAGTCGAACAGTTACCGCGCCCGGTCAACACACACTTTCTGAAAGAAAAGCCTGCTAACGGTTATCGCATCTTCATGTTAGGCGGATCTACGGTTGCCGGCTGGCCCTATCCTAACAATGTCTTATCTTCACGCCTGCTCAATCAACGCCTCTCAGACGCCTTCCCCAAAAAACAGATTGAAGTGATCAACACTGGCGTCGCCACATTAAACACACACAGCCTGCTTGATTTTATCGATGAAGTACTTGAACAGGAACCCGATGCCATTCTGATCTACGCCGGACACAATGAGTTCTATGGTGCGCTGGGCGCAGCTTCAACCGAATCACTGGGGCAGGTGCGCTGGATAATCAAGGGTTATCTGACGCTGCTTCGCTTTAAGACGGTCCAGTGGCTTCGCGATATTACCAACGACCTCCGGCATCGAGCCGTCACACTGGGATCGAAAACAACGGAACACAATCAGCATACCACCCTGATGGGCAAGATGATTGGCGATCAAATACCTTACGACAGTGCAACGTACCGCCGTGCCAAACAGCACTATCAGCAGAACCTGAGCGAGATTCTCGAACGTGCGCAGACCGCAGGCATCCCCGTTATCATGAGTGATCTCGTCAGTAACGCACGTGATCACGCGCCATTTGTTTCCGTCGCAACGGACGACTTCCCATCTGCCGATACTGTATTCCAGCAAGCGCGACGGCTAGAGGTGGAAGGTCAATACGCACTTGCACGAGAGGCTTATTACCATGCCAAAGACTTGGATACGCTGCGCTTTCGTGCCCCTGAAGTATTTAATCAAATCGTTCGAAAGACCGCCGCAGCATTTAAGACACCAGTGGTGCCGATGCAGTCCTATTTTGAAAAGGCATCGCCGAACGGACTAATTGGTGAAGATTTAATGCTGGAGCATCTTCACCCCACTGTCGAGGGCTATGCATTAGTTGCCAATGCCTTCTTCGACAGTATGGAGCAGTATGGCTTTATCGTTAAAGAGTGGCCAACAGAGAGAATAAAACCAGCAACCGACTATGCGGCAAGCTGGCCGGTTACCGATCTCGACCGAGGGATCGGCATGTTGCGCACCATCAAGTTAATGGATCACTGGCCATTCACTCCACCATCAGCACCAGGCAGTGGTTTTGCTAATTTCCAGCCAGCCACTTATGCCGAGGAAGTTGCCTACCGGCTAGAAAAAAAGGAATTTAGTTTTTTTCAGGCACACCTTGAAATGGCTAAATATTATGAGACGCGAGGAGAGAACGAACTGGCATTTCGTGAATATCGTGCACTGATCAAGGCCGCTCCCTACGACGCCAGCCACTATCTTCTTGCGGCCAGGGGCCAAATGAAACAGCAGCATTTCGAGCGTGCATTGGCACTTATTAAACAGTCGCTCAGCTTAAAAAGCAGCGGGACCGGCAACAAGTGGGCAGGGCAGATCATGCTGCTCTCTCGTAGATTCGATGATGCGTTACCCTACCTTGAGGCGGCTGAAAAACAGCTTTCAAAAGACGCTCACCTGGTCTATCTGCTCGGCGGGGCCTACGCACTCAACGGCAATGAACAACATGCCCGTGAAACCCTGCTACGGCTGCAAGCTATGCAACACGACTACGTTGGGATACCTCGGCTCGAAAAGCTCATTAACGATTTGGAGTGACGAGTCCTGACGGCCAACCCTCAGGTGAACGTGACTATCAACATTTCACTTAATGGTCGCCGTCCATCACCTTATTCAGAGGTGGCTAAGCTTTTTATATTCACTGAAATTGTAAAACATCGCTACATCACGGCATCGACCGCCTTCCGGTCCAGATGCGGCGCAAACATCTCAATAAAGGCGTAGTGAAAACCGCGCAGATAACTACCACGGCGAATGCCGATACGGGTGGTACTTGCTTCAAACAGATGCGCCGCGTCGATCACTCCAAGTGCACTATCTCGCGCCGGGTCGTAGGCCATCGAGGCTAATAAGCCAATCCCCAACCCCAGCTTCACATAGGTTTTGATCACATCGGCATCAAGCGCTGTCAGTACCATATTGGGGCGCAGTCCGGCATCCTCAAAGGCGCGGTTAATCTTACTTCGCCCAGCATAGGCAAAGTCGTACGTGACAATCGGATGGCTAGCGATCGCCTCCAGCGTCAATGGTTCACACTCAAGAATCGGATGGTCTAATGGGGCGATGACACTGCGATTCCATTGATAACAGGGCATCATCGCCAGGTCTTCGTCGAGGTCGATCCCTTCGGTCGCGATCGCAATATCGGCCACGCCAGATGCCGCCAACTGCGCGATCTGCGTCGGGCTGCCCTGATGTAGATGCAGTCGCACATTCGGGTAAAGCTCAGTAAAACGCTTGATTACCGGCGGTAACGCATAACAGGCCTGGGTATGCGTGGTGGCGATCGACAGACTACCACTCGCTTCATGGGTAAACTCAAACCCCACCTGCTTAATATGATCCAGCTCGCGCAGCACCCGCTCCGCCATCGCCAACACCGCCCGTCCCGGCTGGGTCACGCCGACCAGACGCTTGCCATTACGTTCGAAGATCTGCACATTCAGCTCCTCTTCCAGCTGGCGAATCTGATGGCTTATCCCAGGCTGTGCGGTATGCAGCGCCTCAGCGGCACTCGAAATATTGAGCCCACAGCGCTCGACTTCGCGAATATATCGCAATTGTTGAAAATTCATACCCTCTCCTCGATCACAGACAATCCTATATAACTAAAACTTCTATAGATAGCACTATTTATTATTATTGATAATATTGAATTATGCTAGAATCACGCTCCCTGCAAGCACTGCACAATATAAAGACACCTTAAAAATCACCTGGTTACACCACAGGTAGCGGACAAAACAACGTGGAAATCATATATATCATTTCGGGATTCGCCGTTGGCGTGCTCGTCGGTCTCACCGGCGTTGGCGGCGGCTCGCTGATGACTCCACTGATGATCTTTGCCTTCAACGTGCAACCGATCGTCGCCGTCGGCACCGACCTGCTGTTTGCCGCCATCACCAAGACAGGCGGCATCATCTCGCATAACCGCCGTGGCACCATCTGCTGGAATATCGTTGGCTGGATGGCACTGGGCAGCCTGCCCACCGCCGTACTCACAGTTTATGTACTGGACTCGGTGCGCACCAATTCACCCGATTTCCATATCGATACACTGGTCAACACCTCGCTAGGGGTCGCACTGATCCTGACCGCGTTCGCCCTCTACCTCAAAAACACCATTCAACACAGCGGCGAAGGGATTAAAAAAGTACTGCCAAACTGGAAACAATTGCGCACACCCGTTACCATATTGGCTGGCGTGCTGCTTGGCATACTCGTCCCCATCACCTCCATCGGAGCAGGTGCGTTTGGGGCAGCGATACTACTATTTTTGTATCCATCACTGCCGACCATGCGCGTTGTCGGCACTGATCTGGCTCATGCAGTCCCTCTCACTGCCGTTGCGGGAATGGGACATATGCAGATGGGCACCGTTGATTACACGCTGCTAGCCTATTTATTGGCTGGCTCACTACCCGGTATCTTTGTCGGTAGCCACATGAGCACCGTTATTCCGGAAAAGGTGATGCGCCCGATTCTGGCAACCATGCTGTTGCTGATCGGACTTAAATTTGCTGTGTTTTCATAAAGACACAAAGAACTGAAAAACAATATCGCCCGCAATTAGGGCAGGAGAAAAGTAATGGCGGTTATAACAAACCCATTAACCAATGATGAAGAGATTACACGCTACGAAGAGACGCTGCAGGCGTTTCTTGAAGAGCGTATCGACCATGATCGCTTTCAATCGATGCGCCTGCAGCAGGGCATCTACGGCCAGCGTCAGGAAGGCGTCAACATGGTACGCATCAAGGTTCCTGCCGGACAGTTCAACGCGGATCAGGCAGATCACATCGCCGACGTCGTTGATGAGTTTTCACAGCGCGGTCTCGCCCATGTCACAACTCGACAGGCGATTCAGATACATTACATTCCACTGGAAAAGACCCCGGACGCGATTCGCCTGCTCGCCAAAGCGAACATGACCTCACGTGAAGCGTGTAACAACACCGTGCGTAACATCACCGGCTGCCCACTCGCCGGCGTCTGCCCACATGAACACACTGATATTTCGCCGATTCTGAACAATGTGGCGCAGCATTTTCTACGCTACCCACTGACCCAGCATCTGCCACGTAAATTCAAGATGAGTTTCTCTGGTTGTGAGTCTGACTGTTCACAGGCGATGATTCACGATGTCGGCATTGTCGCGACCAAAAAAGATGGCGTACCGGGTTTCAAAATCCTTGCGGGTGGTGGCCTTGGTCACAAACCACGCCACGCCATCACGGTTGAAGAGTTCGTCCCGGAGAAGCAGCTACTGGCCTCAATGGAAGCGCTTATCTCACTGCATAACCGCTACTCGAACCGCCGCATGCGCGCCAAATCACGTATCAAATTCCTGGTCGACAAGTTTGGCAAAGATGGCTTTATCGAAAAATACAAAGAAGAACTGGAACGCACCATCACGGCTCTAGCAGACAAAACCCTGCCAGCAGCCGAGTGGGTAGAGCCTCAAACAGGCAACGGTTATGACAATCCCGGTTCACCACGCGCCGTACTCGCACAGAAGCAGAGTGGCCTCAATGTCTTCCCAATCTCATTGCCGATTGGTGACATCAATCCAACACAGCTGCGCGGCCTTGCCAGTTTGATGCGCAACCACGACATCACCGATATCCGCACCACGCAGGATCAAAATCTGATGCTGGTCGGTGTGCCTGACGACAAAATCGCCGCGGTACGTGGCGACCTTGAGGCACTTGATCTGAAACAACCATCGACCGGTGACAACGTTGTCGCCTGCCCAGGCACCTCAACCTGTCGCCTCGGCATCACCTCGTCCACCATCCTCGGCCCTAAACTGAGTGGTGGCGACGATGACCTGCGCATCCGCGTCAGTGGTTGTCACAACGGTTGTGCGCAACCGGAAACAGGCGACATCGGCATCTACGGTGAAGGTAAACGTAAGCATGGCAAGCTGATCCCGCATTACCAGATGTACATCGGTGGTGACGGTCGTCATGGTGGCGAAATCGCGATTAAAGGGCCAACGGTTCCTTCAGCGCGCATCGAGTCTGCGATCGAAAAAGTAAAAGCAACTTACACGAGCGACAGCAGCAACGAGCAGTCATTTTTTGACTGGGCACAGGCAAAAGATACCGCCTATTTTAAAGAGCTACTGGTCGATGAGGCCACCGTCAATGAAGAAGACGTTGCCGATATCCTGCACGATCATGGCGACGAAGCCGACTTCAAAGTACTGCAACTCGGTGGCGGCGAATGTTCCGGTGCGGCACAGGAAACGGTTGCAGCCAACTTCTCTGAAGCGGCAACCGAACGCACCTACCGCAACGCCTTTTTGCTGCAGCGTAAATATGACGATGCACTAGAATGTGCCGCTGAAATTGGGCGACGCGTGGGTCAATCATTGCTATTCATTGGCGGTGAAAAACCACTCGACGACCTACAGGAAATCGGCGTGCTACTTCAAACCGCACTGCCAGCACAGGCCAACCTTGGCCAGCAGGTGGCTGAATTTGGTGAGCTAATCACAACGCTGCAAAATGAGTTCGACGACGCCAGCTTTGCCGAGCTAACACAGGCGATGGATCACTGGACACTGGAAGCGGCTAACGCCTGCCAGACCATCGATCAGCAGCTCGACCTAAGCGCATCGGTCGCAGCGATCCCAGCCGCAGCCGCTGAAAAGGCGACCGCGGAAGCGATCGATCTCAGCACCTTCGGTTGCCCATTGCATTACATCAAAGCACGTAATGAACTGCGTAAATTCTCGACCGGCGAAGTGATCGACTTCCTGTTTACCTCAGGTGAGCCATCAGAGCAGGTCTCTTCCAGCCTCGCAAGCGAAGGCCATGAGATTCTGGAAACTGAAGCGCAGGGTGACAAAACCCGTATCCGAGTTAAAAAGGCAGGCTAATACCCTCTTATTAAACAATCGGATAGCGCTATCATTTGGGCTGACTATAAATATAGTCAGCCCAATTTATTTTTAGGAGAATAGAAACCATGAGCACGGAGTCAACATTAGACCCAGCCCTTGAGTCGAAAATCGAGCAGGCCAAAAAACTGCTGATCGAGATCGCCAGCGACTACTCACCCGCCACCTTCGCCAACAGCTTTGGCGCTGAAGATATGGTCGCCACCGACCTGATCTGCAAGTTCGCACCTGAGATTGAAATCTTCAGCCTCGACACTGGCCGCCTGCCGCAGGAGACCCACGCGGTGATCCAGCAAGCGATGAAACACTACGGACGCGAGTTTGCAATCTACGCGCCAGAGAGCAGCGACATTGAAGCCTACTCACGCAAAAATGGCCCGGATGCCTTTTATGATTCCGTTGAACTGCGCAAAGCATGTTGTCGCGTGCGCAAGGTACTGCCGTTACAACGCGCGCTCAAAGGGAAAACGGCGTGGGTCACCGGCATGCGGGCTGAGCAGTCACCCACCCGCGGCAAACTGCCGGAATCGGAATGGGACGAAGGCAACGGCCTGCAAAAATTCAGCCCACTGAGCAGCTGGAGCAACAAAGAGGTTTGGGCCTATATTCGCCATTTCGATGTGCCCTATAACACCCTGCACGATCAGCACTACGCCAGCATCGGCTGTGCGCCGTGTACCCGGGCCATCGCAATGGGCGAAGATATTCGCGCTGGACGCTGGTGGTGGGAAGACCCAGAAAATAAAGAGTGTGGACTGCACGTTAAGGAATAAGCCGATATCTAAATTAGCATCGCTCGTCACTCCGACCAAAATCGGAGTGACGGCAACACAACAATATTAAGCAGCCAGCGCCAGCTACACCTCAATTTCACCAGCACTCACGACCCGGTTACGTCCATTCGCCTTGGCCTCATAAAGCGCCTTGTCAGCCTGGCCAACCAGATATTCACCTTCCATCCGCATCACCGCTTCTTCATTGGTGGCGGGATTAAATGTCGTCACCCCAATCGAGATCGTCACGGTAAAATCGGCATGACCGTCCACACTAAAGACATGCTGTTCAATGCTTTCACGCACACGCTCTGCCACTTCCAGCACCTCTTCCTCACTCGCCTGCGACAGCAGCGCGGAAAACTCTTCACCGCCGTAACGTGACAACACATCGCTGCCCCGCATCTGCGCTCGAATCAGCGCCGCGACATCACGCAGCACCAGATCCCCCACTTGATGGCCGTAGGTATCATTGACGTTTTTAAAGAAATCGACATCCAGCAACATGCAGGAGAGCAAGCGCTTATTCCGCTTCGCCAGCCCCACCTCTTCTTTCAGGCGCTGGTCAAAAAAACGGCGGTTATTGATCGCCGTCAGGGTGTCGGTTAGTCCCTGACGCTTGAGGCGCTCAATGTTGACCGCATTTTCAAGGCAGATCGACACGATGGCTGAAAGATGTTCAAAAAAGTCCGTGCGTACACCACGCTCAAATCGCTCGGCACAGTAACTGCCAATATTAAGACTGCCAATTAATTTACCCTGACGCACCAGCGGCAACAGCGCAACACTGCCAGGGTTACGGCGCCGCGCAGGAAAAAGGGTCGAATGCTGGCGCGCACGATATGACCCCAACGTGGGGAATAGTGACATCTGATAATAGGCATTCAGGTCATCACCCGAAGAAGCGAACATCAAATGCGGTATCGAATCCAGATCAACGCCCTCTTCTTCCAGCGCCCGTTGAATCTCATATTCAGGGTCAAGCAACAACAGCGTCACCTCATCCCAGCGGAATGTGGTGTAGTCCGGCGCCAACACCGCCTCAATCAGGTCTTTCACTGAGCTAAGGCCGATCAGCTTTAATTCCAGCGACTGAAAACGGCGCATCTTACGCTCATTTTTACGCGCTTCAGCAATAAATTCATCTAAACGGTGACGCAGGATTTTATTCTCAGATAACGGGTCTTTAGGCATACCGATCTGTTCCAGCAAAAATGATGCGCTCATAATTCCACGTCCCTCGTGTATCTGGTAATGTTCACCAGGTATTCCCTATACTCAACATGGCGTATCGATGTGAATTTAATATGCTTCAATAACAGATTGAAAAAGTTGAAGGCAATGCGTCCTGCATTGATTGTCGTGCTCGCTTTGCTCTCTGCTTGCGCCACGTCTCGCCCCCACAACGATTCATTTGAAAACAATAGTTCGTTTTCCACTGCTTATATGGTTAACGACCACGCAACAGATTTCTCTCGTTTTGCACCGATTTTTATTTCAGCACAAACAGACCAACCTTTTAATCGCATTGGCAAACCCTTCGCCCAACTTGATGACAGTGGCAAGGAAGTTATCGCTGTCGATGCCAGCCAATCGTTTGTCTATGTCGATCGACAACCGTTTTCCACCAACAACGGGCAATACACCAACCTGATTTATCGCGTACATTTCGAGAAAACACCGTTTAGACTTTTCCCCTTTCACATCACCGCCGGCAACAACAACGGTTTGTTGACAGTTATTACACTAGATGCAAAGAACAGGCCGTTGCTCGTCACCACCGTTCACACCTGCGGCTGCTTCTTTGCAATTGTGCCAACCAATTACCTGCCTGCCGCAGCCTACCCAGACGGCTGGGATCTCAAATCACAATCAAACTACGGGATGACGTTACCGGGTATTCTGAATTTTCCAGGCGAATTCGACGCCCAACAACGCATCGCTGTTTACCTAAAAGAAGAGACCCATCGCGTGATGGATATTCAGATACAGACACAAACGCAGCTCAGCGAGCTATTTCAAACCAGAACGCTCAACGTCTCACCCGCTGCAGATTTAATGAAGCTGCCACTCCCCAACGGCACCACCGCATCCTTCTTTGAAACCGAAGGCAACCGCAAAGGCTACGTGAAGGGATCACACAAACCACTTGAACGACTATTGATTAGCTGGTGGGCTTTCGACTGGTACGTCGGTGAAGATAAAGCGAATGGTGATAAAGATGAAACTGGCGCTGTTTTTTATACTAGCTTGAAACCGTGGAATCGTCAGGCGTCGGATATGTGGGCGTTTGGAGAGTTTTTGGAGTTTTGGGGATGGAAATTATGAGCATCATATTTACAACTAGCGTAGTTCTGCCTAAATCACTGCTACCCTACTATCCTACTATCCACAAGGACTAAGAAATGATTGAAGATGATGGTGACATAGTTAGAGCGCTTGGCTTTGTTACTTTACATGCTTCATATTTAGAAGAGCAGATTGAGGCACTCGTTGATCTACTTGAACCAGTGAAAAAATACTCTAAAGGCTGGCAGATTAGTGACAAGATTACCCATGCAAGAAAAGCACTTAGAAAACTATCAAATAATGATTTCGATGATTTACTAGAAAATCTAAATACCTGCTTGGCTTTGTTTTCGGATAGAAATAAATTGACTCACGGAAGAATATACGGCGGAATAAATCGCCCCGACTATCTAAAATCAAACCACTCAGAGGAATTAGAGAAGCCCGTTGACTCAAGTGAGCTATATCAATTAGCAAATGAATTATCAGAGTTTAGTTCAGCCGTTTGTAGACCAATGATCTTTAAATTACCCAGAGCAATAAAAATCCATTTACATAATAGGAAGTCAGATAATGCTTGAGCTACGACCTAACTGCGAACGCTGCAATAAAGACCTGCCACCCGATTCAACGGAGGCGGTTATCTGCTCATTTGAATGCACATATTGTAAAGATTGTGCGGAAGGACAACTAGCCAATCGATGCCCTAACTGTGGTGGAAACTTATCGGCCCGCCCAACCCGGCCAGGTGAGTTGCTAAAAAAATACCCCGCATCCACTAATCGAATCGTTAAAACAGATGGCTGTATAAAACAGCTGTTTGATTAGTTACCTAAGGAACCTCTGATTAACTGTCATTGCGAGAAGCGGAGCGACGAAGCAATCTCATCACTCGATGATTCTTATAGGGTCAAGATTGCCGCGCTTCGCTCGCAATGACATACAGTGTAATTAATCAGAGGCTCCCTAAATTAAAAATGATCTGAATTGATGTGTTCTCAAAAGAAGTACCTTTGGGTACGCTATAAGCTCAGCCCAGACGACATACAGTATTTATCAAAACAATGACCCAAACTGACAACAACGCAATCAACATCCATATTCCGTCTGAAACAGCGACGCTAAAAACAGTCGTGACCTGTTTTGCCAATCCAATTGTGCTGCGTTCAATACTACAGAGGGATGGTGGTATTGATATACCACTCCTGTATCAACTTTGGTACAACAAGTTTAATTTTTTCTATGACTATAAAAAAATCATCGCGCAACAATTAGTCTTTTTTGAATTAATGCGATCAAACGATATTGAGGTACTACATGCGGAACCAGTGCCCGACTGTGCCACACAACATTACACACGAGACATTGGCTTTGCGATTGATCACATCTTTTTCTGCGCCAATCCTCGACGCCCATACCGGAAACGAGAACTCGCTGGAATAAAAAACATCCTCTCTCGAGTTTCAAATCAAGCAACACTTGATAGTGGCTCAATTGAAGGTGGCGATGTTATTGTTGACGAAAAAAATATCATCATCGGTTTAAGTGAAGAAACCAATCAAGCAGGCATTAGCTGCTTGCGTGAAAAACTAGCCGAACTAGGCATAGCGCGTGAAGTCGTTACCATAGAATTTTCACATCGAGGCATCATTCACTTAGATACTAAATTCAACATCCCCGCGAAAGGCGTTGGTTTCATCCACCCGAAAAGCTTTAAACCTGCATCACTAAAATGGCTTGAGAATAATTTCGATTTAATTGAGGCAACAGACCAGGAGACGCGTAACATCGAAATCAATACCTTCGCGCTATCTCCTAAAAAAGTGGTGATGCGCGAAAGCAGTGAACGCCTTGCATCAATCTTAGCTGGAAAAGGAATCGAGCCTATTTTAATCGATTATTCAGAGGTCACTAAACTACCCGGTTCATTTAGATGCACTACCCTGCCGCTCGTAAGATGCTAGATTCCAGACTGCCGTATTAATCAAACGTCCACAACAAAATATTGGCGATAAAAAATTCTCCGTCATCAACGGTTTTTACAACACTCATATTACTCTCGCTCGCCATATCTAACTGAAAACCCCTCGTAAATCATTTCGCCTTTCATCCAAATAAAAGCAATGTCTTCGCGACAGAGAACCTACCAGCCAATGTAGAAGAAATGACAGTAACCACCGAAGACCAGATAAAGATCACCTCGCTCTACCTTCCCTCCGCAGACTCAGAAAAACTACTGATCTATTTTCATGACAATGCAGGTAATATTTACCAACGCGCGACTGTCGGCGCACAATTTTCCGATAGCTCAATTTTTTGAATTGTTTGCCGCTAAGCAAGCGTTATCAAACTGTGATTTGGGTTCTACCGAAGCATTGCCTCAAGTCACTATAGACCACCTAATACGACAGTATTTTACACAAGCGCCTGCTAATAGGTTTTTAATCCTATCACTGTTGAAATGGAGAACCATGCCTCATGGAAGTGCTATTTAACAAACATGAAAATATCATTTTTCCACATCTCTGTGTTGGATGCACAATGCCAACGCCACACGCTGAAATAGTGATTACAACAGGAAAAAACAAGGGAAAAGTTCTCACTCATGAATCCAGCTATAATATAGCCCGCACAGTTGCAGGTGGAATCGCAGGACTAACGCCAGGCGGATCGGCAGCGGGCAAAGCCACGGAATTACTTTTCGATATAGTGACTGGCCGTGATGGGGCCCATAGCATTCTTCTTCCCGTTTGCGAGAATTGCCTGAACATGCTTTCTGAAAAGGAAAAAAAACAACTCAAGCAAGCCGCCACCAATGAGCCGGATGACACCTTCGACCCAACCATAAACAATCGCCTGTTTCGTTGTAAAGTGAAATCCAGTGTGGTTCACCTCACACTTCATCAGAGAATCATTGCGGATGCGGTCATCGCATTGAATCAGGAAAAAATACAGGGTACAGAGGCTGCAAGTGGTATTGTGCAGAGCACCGAAAAAAACGACTGTAATAATACAGCCTGTGACCTGACGCAGAAGCTGGCTCTCGACCCCATAGATGTGGCGATTTTAGCACTATGGGATATGCATGTTGGCAAAATTGAACATTTCTTCAATTACCCGGATATACCTAAAAAAAAATTAATGAATGCAAAACTACGCTATGCCTCTTCATTAACCCCATACGATCAAATCGTGGCACTGCAAGACAATACTGTGTTTGGATCTGCTAAAGAGGGCGTGTTATTCACAACGCGCAATATTTTCTGGAATACAGGGTTTAGTGACGGTTCAGAACATATATCGCTTGAAGACATTGATCCGTCAACAGTTCACTATAAATATAATCTGATAAACAAAAAAATAATTATTGGCCAAAAAGAAATAATGTTTACCTTAGTAGATGAGGAAGATAACCTTAAAGCCATTACCACCTTCATCATCGACGCTATACAGGAGCTTACAAAAAAGAGCTTCAACCCATAGAAATGGACTGATTTAATTACCCCCGTCTTAAGAAAAGCAACGCCCACAACTGAAAACACCAGGGATGCTGGTAATCCAATGATCGGTATATAAAAAGGAGCCGCTACTCTTTTCGAGGTCGTGTTTGTCATATTAATAACGAGTAGTCTGGGTTAAGCTTATGTGAAACAAGGATAACCGATGTCCTAACAGCGGCAGTAACTTTTCAGCCCGTTCGATTCAGACTACCAAATTACTAAAAAATATCCTGCATCAACCAAACGAGTTATTAAAACGGATGGCTATATCAAACAGCTATTTGATTAATCATAAAGAACGGCGTTCTAAACTGAGCTAATAGAAAAATGATTAAACTATCAAAAATATTTTCCATCTTAATCTTTCTCACATTTACAATAACTGGATGCAAGCCGATCGTAAATCATTTCGCCTTTCATCCAAATAAAGCCAATGTTATCGCGACAGAGAATTTACCAGCCCATGTAGAAGAAATGACAGTAACCACCGAAGACCAGATAAAGATCACCTCGCTTTATCTTCCCTCCACAGGCTCACAAAAAATGCTTATTTACTTTCAAGGCAATGCAGGTAATATTTACCATCGCCTGTCGGATTTGCAACAACTTCAAAGTTTTGGCATTAACGTCATCGGTGTCAGTTACCGAGGCTATGGAAAGAGTGAAGGCAATCCATCCGAAGCGGGCATCTATCTGGATGGCAAAGCGATATACCAACACGCGGTTGAACAGTTAGGATTCACAGCCGATAACATCATTATACTGGGCCGTTCAATTGGCTCTACTGCTGCGGTTGATCTTGCTCAAGGCAAAAATTTGCGCGGCGTCATTCTCGTCACACCACTATCTAATGGCAAAGAGCAAGCCACGGCAAGTGGGCTAGGCATGATCTCATCGTTAGCAGGAGACTCTTTTGATAATCTAACAAAGATAGAAAACCTTAAATCGCCACTACTTGTGATTCACGGCACAGAAGATTATGTGGTGCCATTTACAATGGGTAAGGCAATATACGAACGCGCAAATGTAAAAAAGGCATTCATCAAAATCGATGGTGCCGGACACAACAACTTACAAAGTGCCTATCCTGACAAGTACTGGCAACCGATATATGAATTTGTAAAATAAGGAGATCCGCGAAATGACAAAAATCCATCAACTAATGTTAAGCATACCGCTGCTTTTGCTTGCCGCCTGTTCCAACGATGAAACGGCCACGCAATCAGTAGAGACCGCCAAAGAGACTTTATTTCAAGAACAGGCGGAGGTACTTGAAAAAGCAAAGGCAGTTGAAGATGAACTGTTAGAAGGTATCGCTAAAGGCCGAGAGACGATGGAAGAGCAAACAAAATAACAGATACAGGCATCGCTTAGGTGATGCCTGTGTGCCAGAGGGCTATTGACTAGCGGAGTACGAAATTAAATTGCAGTGAATCGATATTGTCGCGTATCACATACTCACCACGAATTGCGACTCGTTCGGTCACATCATAACCGAGGCCAGCACCGTACATCAGCCCGTCATCATCACCAACATCTAACCCAAGGCGCCCAATAAAACTGGTTCTATCTGCCACTACCCAACTACCGGCAACCGTTCCCCAGAAACCGGTTGCAGCCGCGCTTGAGACCACGCTACCAAAAGGCGGTACATTCGTCGAACGCTCAAAACTACCACTATTCATGTAGCCGCCTTCTAATGCAAAAGTACCACTACCAAGTTTGATGGTAAGCGGATAGCCAACAAAAAACTGAATACCAGTAGCATTGGGGCCATCGTCATTATCTGACAGGCCACCACCAAAATAGAGCTTATCGGCATCGAAGGTTTGCGATTTTTTAGGTTCTTCAGCATGAGCATGCACGCTGAAACCTATCAATAAAAATGCCACTAACAGTTTTTTCATAAAGTATTTTCTCTCAACAGAATATTCAGGCAATTGAACAGAGCTCAATTTATCCAACCTAAAATACCTGAAAAATGAATTGGTTTAAATTAATTTCACTAGCCACTTAAATAAGCCCGCGGCACCAGCGATTAATCAAGAACAGATTATAGTGGTTTAAAGCAATCCTTCTATGCGGCAGGTCACACTTTGGGAGTTATAGGTGAAATGAATAGCCCTGAAGCAGCTCCTCGCCTAATCATCGTCTGACTTCGACTTCTCCAGCATCTTCTTTTGCCACATGCCATACCCCATTGCACCAAAACAGATAAACAGCAGTGGAAACATTAAAGCATTCATTAACGGTGCAATGGAACCCATGCCAATCGCATTGAGTAACATGGTGAGCAGCGGTGTAAATAGACAGACAGTAGCAACCAGCGCCCCTTTCAGGCCGCTAAAGACAAGGCGGTCTGCCGCTGTTACTGGTTTTTCTTTCTTTTCTTCTTCAGTCATCGCAACACCTCTGATCTTGCTGAACAGGTGGACATGGGACATCTCCATATGAACAGAACACGCAACAATCTCCGGCCAACGGTTTCAACAATACACCACAGCCGTTACATGGGTAGTAATATTGGCAGGCATCGGTCGGCATCTCAAGCTGTTCCTGATAACCACATTTGGGACAGACAAGGGTTGAAAAAAGAGTAGGTGTAGATTCCGCCATCAACCAAACCCTTGCATCTCATCCATAAGCTGCGGCAACCATGTTACAACATCGGGAAAGGCAATCAACAAGCCCAGCACCGATAGTTGAATAATGATAAACGGAACCACACCGCGATAGATTTGCGTAATCCTCACTGACGGAGGCGCCACCGCCTTGAGATAAAAGAGCGAGAAACCAAACGGCGGGGTGAGGAATGAGGTCTGCAGGTTCATCGCTATCAGGATCGCAAACCACACGGGATCGATATCCATCATGATCGCAATCGGCGCGATAATCGGCACCACCACAAAACAGATCTCGATAAAGTCTAAAAAGAAACCCAGTATAAAGACAATCAACATACTGACCAGCAGGAAGCCCCACACACCACCAGGCAGTTCCATCATCAGGTCTTCGACCATCATGTCACCACCCATGCCGCGAAACACCAACCCAAAGGTAGTGGCACCGATCAAAATCAAAAATACCATACTGGTCATACGCGTGGTTTGACGCATGGTGCTTTGCAAATTAGGCATCGTCAGGCGACGACGCAGAATCGCGAGCAACATTGCACCCAATGCACCAACCGCTGCCGATTCAGTGGGCGATGCAATCCCAAAAAAGATCGAACCAAGTACCGCCACGACTAATAACAATGGTGGCAATAAGCTTGTAATTACCGCTACCCACAGGCTGCTATCACCCCGCTCGGCCTGTAGTTTTTTAACATCAATTGCCGGGGCGTGATGCGGCTTGAGCCATGCAATCACCATGATAAAAACGATAAACAGGCTGATCAGTAAAAAGCCCGGCACCACCGCGCCCGCAAAGAGCTGACCAACCGGTACACCCACCACATCTGCCAGCAGAATCAACACAATACTCGGAGGAATGATCTGCCCTAACGTGCCAGACGCGGCAATCGTGCCAGTGGCGAGTTCGGTGCGATAGCCATGTTTTAATAACGCGGGTAGCGCAATCACCCCCATCGTCACCACCGTGGCACCCACTACACCGGTAGTTGCAGCAAGCAACGCACCGACGATAACAATCGAAACAGCAAGGCCACCACGCACGCGGCCAAACAACATCCCCATAGTCTCCAACAGCTCTTCGGCAATGCCAGACTTTTCCAACATGATCCCCATAAAGACAAACAGCGGTACGGCGAGCAATGTGAAGTTGGTCATCACCCCCCAGATGCGCATCGGTAACAGTTCAAAAAATTCGAAGCCGAGAAAGATACCGCCAAACAACATCGATACTGCGCCGAGGGTAAAGGCGACAGGAAAACCGATCATCAGCGCGGCAATCACCACGCCAAACATAATCAACGCCCAGACTTCCATCTCCATCAGATGTCCTGCCCCGGTGAAACTTTATTAATGTCCGATTCAACTGAGCCCGCTTTACCGGCGGTGATTTTCTGTGCGCTGCGAATAATAATCGCGACACCCTGCACGGCTAACAACACAAAGCAGAGCGGGATCATCATTTTAATCAGATAGCGGTAAGGCAAGCCACCGGGATCAGGTGAGTGCTCATTCAACTCATATGAGTTTTCCACAAACGGCCACGCGCTATAGATAATCAAGATACAAAACGGCAACAGAAAAAAGAGCGTACCAAACAGGTCCACCCAGGCACGTCGACGCTCACTCATCCAGCGCGCGTGATAGATCAGATCAACACGCACATGCTCATCATGCTTTAAGGTATAGGCTGCGCCCAATAGAAAAATCAGCGCAAAGAGATGCCACTCAAGCTCCTGCAATGCAACCGAGCCGTCCTGAAAAAGATAGCGCATCGTGACGTCATAGCTCACCAGCAACACCAATGCCAGCGTTAACCAGGAAACCGTTCGCCCACTCCACTCACCAAAACACTCGATGCCACTGGCTACACGAGCCAGTCCATTTTTATTCGCTATTGTCATGAAACGCTTTAACCTGAAATCGCGGCCAGACTACCCATCGGTAACTGGCCCTGATGCTTAATCGTATAGATCCCTTTGGGATTTGGCGTGCCGATAAATCGTAATCCTTGTCGTAGGTCATTACGCTGCTTATCACGCAGCTCCAGAGTTCCCGCGAACAGATACTCGCCTGTTGGTTGCAACACTAACGTGCCGTTAACTTTCATCGGCCCATCAAGGTCTCGCACTACGCCGTTGACTACTCCATCAACCGTGGTCAACGCCACTTCAAAATTCCCAAACGAGGTGTTATTTAACTCCATTCCTGCATCACGCCAGGAAAGCGTTCCTTCAATATCACTCAACTGCCCGCCGACTAACGAAAGGCTCTCTAACTCAATGTTAAAGATGCCTTTAAGTCCAAAAGCGAGTTGCTGGGAAAATTTTTCGACGGTCGATGCACTAAGGCTCGCGCTCACATCATTGAGAAAATAACCGCTAATGTTGCGCCCCAAAGTAGCAGTCACATTACGCTCATCGTAATTAAAGTTCACTGCAGCCTGCGCGCGCCCAAGCAACAATGCTGCGGGCTGCAACTCCCATTTCAACGATTCAAGCCGCTCTGTACGTGGCCCAACAGTGGCCAGTGCCGCACGCCCCTGCCAGATAGAACCGTCGACCTGATAGAGTTTTACAGGTAGCTTATCTTTAACCAGGCCATACAGGCGATCAGCTGGGGTTTGCACCGCCACAAAGACGAGATAACTGACCAGCGCCAGGGCGCTATAAAGGACAACCTTCTTTTTATTCATCCCGCACCTTTTAATGAAAGGCGCACATTGGCCATGCCACTATCCTGGTGCTGATCAACGGTGATGCTATCAATCGAGACCCCATGCTTTGTTTGCAGTGATTCCAGCCAGCCCATCATTTTGTCAAAGTTAACCCGTTCAAGACGAATCCGCACCTTATCGCTGCCATCCGGTTCTACCCGCGTCACCGCACCACCGAGCCCACTGCGCTTGGCTGTTTGATCAACCAAAGAGAGTAACGAGCCACCGCTATTTGTCGCGCGTTTCTGGCCACCACTTTTGCGCAGTACCGCTGCCTCTTGTGCCGCTGTCTCCATCCACTGACTCATCACACGCTGCTCACTCACCACTTCACGCATACGCTCGACATCGTTCACAAATGAAACCCAACTACCGATCAACAGGGCAACAATTAATAATCCACCACCGCCCGCGACAATAATACGTTCACGCGGACTCAGCGCTGCAAACCACGCCTTCATACGCCCTTACCTTTTAGTTGCATGCGCGCTTCAACACGGTTATCTCGCGAAGTCGCGGAAAGGATCTCCACCTGCAAGCCAGCATCTTTAGTGATGCGCTCTTTCAACTTGTCCAACGCCTGAATATCAGAAATCGCCAGCGCCATATCGAGTTGCCCATTACGATAACTCATACGCTGCAATTGCAAGCCACCCGCTGCCTTTAGCGCATCACCCATCGATGACAACATCACTAACAGGCCATCGTCACTCGTGCCACTGCCGCCTCGCAGCGTTTTAAGACACTGCGTCATTTGTGCTTTGGGGTTAACGATACGCTTCGCACCAGGACAGGCAGCAAGATAAGTCTGCTCGATATGTTTTTTCAGTGCCGCCTGTTCACCGCGCAATTCAAAATAGTTGACCACGGTCATGCCGCCCGAAAAGAGCATCAGTGCCGCCAGCATCGCGGCGGCGGCACGCCATGGGCGCAATAGTTTGCCCATCTGGTCACGGCGACTATATTGGCCCTGCAATAAATTCATCGCCTGTTTTTCATCTAAGCCCTGGGCAAACAGCGCCAGCGCATCGACCGCCTCATCTTCACGACTCACCACCAGGTCAAATTCACTGAGCTGTTCAACCAACGCCAGGTCATCACCCGCGCCATTGCTTAATAACCTCAACTGCTCTGGCGCATCCGCCGACTGTTCACGCGCCTGTAGCGCACTGCGCAGCATCAATATCAGGTTTTCACTGTCTACCGCAAAACCCTGATTGTAACCAGTGCTCAACAACGCTATGTCACCCTCTAACAACAGCGTCCACTGCGGTGTCTCCGAGACAGGCAGACAGCAGAGGTCAGCGACGATCATATGTGGCTCAACGCCGTTGCTGCGCAGCAGTTCAAGCCACTGTCTCATCTTCTGATGTTCGACCACCATGGCGATCACCTGACCATTCGCATCGGGCGCACCGATCACAAAATGGAGCTGTTCAACATCGCTCGCCAGTTGGTCTTCAAGGATATAGGGCACCGCGCTGAGAATCCGCTGACGGTTACGACTCGGCACAGCGGCCGACATTAACGACACCTCGGTCGCTGGCACAACAATAATAATACGACAGCCACTCGCCAGCGCAGCCAGTTCACTGAGCGGTGTTTGTGATGATGTTTGTGTGCCATCTTCTGCAACAAGCAGCGTGTGCAGTTCGGTACAACGCTCGATGGCAGGATCGGAACCACCATCAGCACCGACATCGACACAGCTATCGCTATTCAGCCGAACATATAATTTTGGCTGCATTAATAGACACCCTGTGCGCGCATTACTACTTCCACGTTTGCATTTTTATCTCTCACGACCAAACTATACAGACTTGTCCGGCCACGCCCAAATTCAGACTCGGCGTTTATTATAAAGTAATTTGTCTCCACACCGAGGCCCTCATTACCACTAAGTCGCCCAGCAACAGCGGCATGACCAACAAAGTCACCCACCGAAGCATAACCATCAGTACCACGACCATCGATTAGCTGCTCTGCATCCGCCGAGTTCAAGCCATCCACCACTGCCATTAATACTTCGGCACTGGCGGTATTAACATTGATCTCAGTATATTCTGGCAACACCGTAATATAAGGTTCCAAAGCACCGTAAATATCTCGATCAATCCCTTTAATCAATAATAGCTCACTGACACTGGCCATCTTCGCATTGGGGGTGCGATAAGGCAGCTCACGCCCTAGGTATTCAAAGTCTTCTGCACCACCGGGGATGCTGACATCGGCATCACCATCAATCCAGTCCAGAATCGCAAAACGCAGCTCTTCTTCGAGGCCAAGCTGTTGCAACAGACGCTGCAGGCGATCCATATCCAGCTGACTCACCTGCTGAACTGCTTGCTGACCTGTCTGCTGATTAGCTGACTGGCCTCCTTGCGGGTTCGGCGGCGGGTCTATCACCAGATTATTGAGATTAAAACGCCCCTGCATATCTTCGATCTGCCCCGCGACGCGGCCACCTTCCACATCAATCGGCGGCAACATGGTGGCCCAGTCTTCCCCCAGATGGTCTACCTGATTATCCTCTCGGTCACGCACCAATACCTGCTTACCCCACTCCTCCGCACCGAGTGCAAACAGATAGGCCTGAGACGATTCAATCACATTAGTGGTGCGGCGAATATCAAGATGCTGACGAGAGGCCATCGCCACCGCGGCAATCGTCGCAATCGCGGTGATCAGAATTGCCGTGATCAGCGCAGCACCACGCTGCCCAGCATGACGCGCCATCACGGGGCACCCGCCACGCGAAACACTCGCCTAATTTCACCCCACTGCTCACTTTCGATCGTTAACTCAATCGCCCTTGGCAGCTCCGGTGCAGACGAATTATTCGACGGTGTTAAATTTCGCACTGGCCATTCACTTTGCCACGCCAATTGATCATCGAGATAGCTAAACGTGATGCTCTCAACCTCGTCAAATAAAGGTCCGGAAGCCGCCTCGCTATCCTGTGCACGATCCAGCATCTGCCAGCTCGCGCGCATTAACTGTTCATCTTCAATACCGTAGGCGATACGGTGCAGATGGCTGCGACTAAAGCCACCGGGGTTGCGCCGTCCGGTGCGTGTAAACTCCAGCGACTCATCATCGCCAATCATCGCGGGCTGATCATCACCAAAGCTGTCTCGAATCGAACGATTCACCGCCTGTTCAATATCACGTTCAAGGATTGCGAACGAGGTCTGTAACGCGGCCAGTTTTACAGCATGGGCATCGCCCTGTTTGCGCGCCTTCATCACAATATCTAACCCGCTATAGGCCATTACCGCAACCACCGCAAAGATCGCCATCGCGACCAGTAGCTCTATCAAGGTAAATCCCGCGCTGCGCCGCCACATCATGGCTGCCCCAGATATGAGATCACTTTGACGACCGGATTTTCGCTGCCCGAGTCGGTACGCACTTCAACATCCATGCGTTTAACACGCTCATCCGGGGTATCGATAATGATTACGGTCAAATACCAATCACGCCCCGCCATCTCAACATCACTCGATTGCTCGCCGGCACTCGGCCACTCTTTGGTCACCTGCATTTCAGCTACTTTATTGGCGGCGACCCAATGGCCCAGCGTCTTATCCTCTAGCAGTGCTGCGTTACTGATATTACGGCTCGCCTCGGTAATCACCGCACCCAGGCCAATCGCAATTACCGCTAACGCCACCATCACCTCTAACAGCGTAAAACCGCGTAAGCGTTTAGCTTGATGATTGTAATGTTGCTTACCCATTACTCCCGCTCGATCTCAACTTTACCGGTAATGCCCGCCTTTACTACAAAACGTACCTCGCCATCTTCGTGGCGCAGCTCCGCTTCGAACGGACTCATTTCACCGCTCGACAACATAAAAACCCGCGGGCCGCTCCCCACCGATTCTGTTTCCTCATCACCATCGGCAGCGGCTTCAGCCCCATCTTCAAAGTCAAAGTCATGCCCTTCCAGATAGAGTTCCAGCGTAATTCCTTTGGGCAATTGACGTTCGCGCAGCATATTGTCGTCATCGAGCGACTGCCACTGATTGCTTTCTTCATTCAAGATAAGGAATTTATAGCTGTCAAAACCAAACTCCAGCGCATGTTCGCGGCCATGCAGTACTGACTCCTGTGCCGCCAATGTCACCAGTGAACCGAGGCGTTGCGCCTCGATCTGCACTTCGTCATCCACATCACGGTCAAATGAAACGACCACAAAGGTCAGCGTGATGCCGATGATCAACGCCACCACCATCAGTTCAATCAACGTAAACCCCGCTGAACGTCGGCGGCTACAGCTGGCAGCGGGAAGCTTCATCATAAACGGGCGCTAAGGCTTACTCGCCGTCGATGTTCCAGTTACCCACATCGGCATCTTCACCTTCACCGCCCTGCGCACCATCACGCCCCAGTGAATAGATATCAAACGCGCCATTTTGCCCTGGGTAAAGGTAGAAATATTCGTTGTCCCATGGGTCTTTTGGCAGGCGCGGTAACTCTGTGCCTACCAGTGCTTCCAGCCCTTCATCGGTACCGGGGTAGTCATGATTTTCAAGCTTGTACATATTCAGTGCGCTCTCAATTGCGCGCACGTCAGACTTGGCCTTGGTGATCTTCGCCTGTCCCGGCTTGTCCATAATATTAGGCACCACGATCGAGGCGAGAATGCCGAGGATAATCACCACCACCAGCACTTCAATCAGGGTAAAACCGCGTGACATTTTTCGTCTGTTGACCATTGATCTTTTCATCTATCTATTCCTGTTTAACTTTGCTTTACTGTATTTTGCTTTATTTAATTTGGGACGGCGCGACGTGCTTATCATGCAATGAGTTGGTTCATATTAAAGATCGGCAACAGGATCGCGAGAATAATCAGCAACACAATGCCGCCCATCATCAGAATCATAAACGGGCCAAACAGCCCTAATATCGTCTGCATCACCGTATCGAGTTCCTGCTCCTGACTATTCGCTGCACGTTCCAGCATCTCATCAAGTTTACCGCTGCTTTCACCGCTTGCAATCAGATGTATGGTCATCGGCGGGAAATAACCACTCTGTTCCAGTGCCTTGTGCATACTAGCACCTTCACTGACATGTTTCGCCGCCGTCTCCACCGCTCCGCGCATCGGAATATTAGAGACCACCTGCCCCGCAATGCGCAACGCCTCCAGCACCGGCACACCACTCTGGCTTAAAATACTCAGCGTTCGCGCAAAACGCGCGGCATTAAGGCCGCGGACCAATTTAGAAATCAACGGCGTTTTCAGTTGCAGATGATGTGACCAGCGCTTCGGCCCCGGCTTGCGCAACACGGCCTTAATCGCGACAAATGATACTGCCATCACACCAAATAAAATCAGACCCGATTCACGAATAAAGTCACTCGCGGCAATCATGATCACCGTTAGCGTTGGCAGCTCTTGCCCCATGTCATCAAAGACTTTCACCACTTCCGGCACCACGTAGGCCAGCAGTAGCGTCACAACTGCAATCGAAACCACCACAACCAATACAGGGTAGATTAGCGCCAGCATCATCTTCTGGCGCATTGCCTGACGTCCTTCGGTGTAGTCGGCAAGCCGATCTAGCACGACATCGAGATGGCCCGATTGCTCACCTGCGGCAACCGTTGCACGGTAGAGATCGGTAAAGACATGCGGGAAATCACCCAACGCAGTTGCCAGCGTGTGCCCCTCCATCACCTTGGAACGCACCCCGACCAACATGCCGGTAAGGCGCGGCTTTTCACACTGTTGAGATACCGCGCGCAGCGCCTCTTCAATCGGCAGACCCGATTGCACCAGCGTTGAAAGCTGGCGTGTAATCAGCGCAAGGTCGGTGGCATTAATCCCGCGTTGAAATGATCTAGCCCGCCCACCACTACGCTTTTCCCGTTGCGCCACTTCGACCACATCGAGCGGTGCCATGCCCTGGTCGCGCAATTGCTGGCGTATCTGGCGTGCGGTGTCGCCTTCAAGTACCCCTTTGCGCTCACGGCCACCGTCATCCAGCGCTCTATATTCAAAGGCTCCCATGGATTAGCACCTCCACCGGTTACTCTTCATAGGTGACGCGCAGCACCTCTTCAAGCGAGGTTTCACCGGAGAGCACACGACGCACCCCATCCTGAAAGATGCTGTTGGTTCTGGAGCGCGCATGCTGTTCGAGCTGATGTTCCGCGGTGCCGTCATGAATCATGGTACGAATAGTCTCATCGACATCGATCAATTCAAAAATCCCCATACGCCCTTTGTAACCGTTGAAGTTGCATTTTTTGCAGCCGTCCGGCGCATAAATAGTGGGCGGTGTCTGTTCTGAAACACCCAGCCGTTCACAATCTTTTTTACCCGCCTGATAGGGGCGTTTACAATGGGGGCAAAGCCTCCGCACCAGCCGCTGCGCCAGGACGCCGATCAGACTAGATGAGACAAGAAAAGGCTCAACGCCCATATCGCGCAGTCGCGTCACCGAGCCGATCGCGGTATTGGTATGCAGGGTCGATAACACCAGATGCCCGGTCAAACTCGCCTGCACCGCAATCTCTGCGGTCTCCAGATCACGAATCTCACCCACCATCACCACATCCGGATCCTGTCGTAGAATCGCGCGCAGACCGCGTGCAAATGACATATCAACCTTCGGCTGCACCTGCGTCTGACTCACGCCATCGAGGTAATATTCGATCGGGTCTTCGACCGTCATGATGTTGCGGTCTTTATTATTGAGTCGTGTCAGCACCGCATAGAGCGTGGTGGTCTTACCGGAACCGGTCGGGCCGGTCACCAGGATAATGCCGTGCGGCTTACGGATGATGGTATTCATGATCTCGAGCTCACTCGGCTCCATACCGACCTGATCGAGATCAAGGCTGCCCGCCTGTTTATCAAGTAGTCGCAACACCACGCGTTCGCCGTGGCCAGAAGGCAATGTCGAGACACGCACATCCACCGAGCGTCCGGCGACACGCAGTGAAATACGGCCATCCTGTGGTAGCCGTTTTTCGGCGATATCGAGTTTCGCCATCACCTTGACACGCGACACCAGCAGCGGCGCAATCACACGCGCGGGCTCCAACACCTCGCGCAGCACACCGTCAACACGGAAGCGCACCACCATCCGGCTTTCATAGGGTTCAATATGGATATCCGAGGCGTTCTCTTTGATCGCCTCGGTCAACAGTGCATTAATCAGGCGGATGATTGGCGCATCGTCCTGTGTCTCCAGCAGATCTTCCGGCTCGGGCATCGCCTGCGCGATGCTGGAGAGATCCAGCTCGTCGCCAAGATCACCCATCGACTGCATCGAGTTAGAGCCATCACTGGCATAGGCCTTTTGAATCAAGGTATCGAAGTCTTCTGCTTCAATCAGCTCTTCAATCTTCAGCGGCACACCGAGAAAACGGCGTGTTTCAGCCAGCGCCTGCGCGGTAACATTATCACGACAGACCAACAGCGAATGGTCGTGGCTAATCTCGCGCACCATCACGCCGTGGCGTTTTGCAAAGGAGAAAGGCGGGCGTAGCACAGTAACGATTTCGGCATCATGCTCCGTCGTCGCTCCGTCCACTACTGCTATCGACGCCATCTCTACAGCGCTCGACTCATTAAGGTCATTCGCTGACGGCACTGTCACTATCCGACAACTTAGCATCTAAACTCGGCGCAGTATCACTACCCGGCATTTCAGTGACCTCAAATGCTGGCGGCAAGGCTAGTGCCTCTTGCATCGTTGGCATTACTGGGGATGCCTCATTGGGCAGCATCAACAACCCCTTCTCCCGTACCTCCATCTGTCTTGCGCGCTGATAGCTGTATTTGCTATGCGTCAGACGTGCTGACAATGCCGCGTCACGAATAATAGTGGGTTGTAGAAACATCATCAGATTTTGCTTTAACTTGCTCGAGCTCTTATGACTAAAGAGCCAGCCCAACAGTGGAATATCACCCAGCAGCGGTACCTTTTGCACCGACTCCCGCACGTCATCGTTGATCAAACCACCGAGGACGATCATCTGCCCATCATCCACAATCACATTGGTTTTAATTAAGCGGGTATTAGTAATTAGATCAACTGCACTGGTCGCGCTGGAACTCAAACTATCAATAGACTGTTCAATCTCCAGTTGCACCGCATCACCCTCATTAATCTGCGGCTTCACTTTCAGTGTGATGCCCACGTTTTCACGCTGGATCGTCTGAAATGGATTAGTTGGTGAAGAAGAGCTACCGGTCGAAGAAAAAGAACCGGTGATAAACGGTACCGTCTGCCCAATCACAATCTCGGCCTCTTCATTATCCATCGTCACTAATGTTGGCGTCGACAGAATATTGGTGGTGCCATCCCCCTTAAGCGTCCTCAAAACGGCTGCAAAATTGAGCGTGCTCGAATTGAATTTACCCAACCCCACCAGTACGCCATTAGTAACGGCTGGAGCGGTGCCTGCTGCTGCGGCCGCACCGATTTCAGCGATACTGCCACCCGAGCCCGCGCCAAAATTCACCAGTCCAACCGGCCCTTCACTCCCCGGGGTACCATCAAAAATCCACTGCACACCCAGTTCAGCACTCAAGTCTTCAGAGACTTCGGCAATCACCGTTTCAATCAACACCTGAGCACGACGAATATCAAGCTGTTTGATCACAGACTCCAGCGAGCGGAAAAGATCTGGCGGCGCAGTAATCACCAGTGCATTGGTCGCCTCATCGGCCTGGATATTGACCTTCGCCTTGTTTGCCGCAGCCCCCTTTCCTTTGGCATTCGTCTCTACACTTTTGCTCACCCCGGTCAGCACCTTGACCATATCCTCAGCCTGCGCATACCGCAGGTAAATCACGCGGGTATTGCCGCCTTTATCTAACGGCGTATCAAGATGTGAAATGATCGCCCTGATTCTCAGGCGTCCAGACTTACCACCGCCCACTAAAATACTGTTGGTACGCTCATCCGCAAGCAGGATCGGTGCCCCACCTGAGGCTGCGGCGGCACCACCTTTTTTTCCTTTTCCCTGCTGCTCAAGCGAGGTCATAATCCGCACCACTTCAGCTGCCGACGCATGCTCAAGCTGGATGATCTCAATCTCGTCATTACTTGGGGTATCGATACGCCCGATGATATTCATCAAACGCGCAATATTGGCCGCACGATCAGAGATAATCAGAATGTTGGCAGGTACATAAGCAGCCAAATGCCCTTGCTGCGGCACCAGCGGGCGTAAAATCGGCACCAGCTGGGAGGAGGAGACATTTCGCAGCGCAATCACGCGCGTCACGATCTCATCACCCGAACCCGGCGAATCACCATCAGCCAGCGGCATCGCCTTCTGCTTGGCACTCGCATCCGGCAAAATTTTAATCACATTGCCGCTCGGTACCGCGGAAAAACCATGCACTTCAAGTATCGACAAAAAGACGCTGTAAAGCTCTTCGCTCGCCATCGGATGAGACGAGACAATCGTCACTTTCCCTTTTACCCGAGGGTCAACAATAAAGTTTTTACCGGTCGCCTCTGACACGGTGCTGATGACAGCACTGATATCGGCATCCTTAAGATTCAGGGTAATATCTTTAGCGATGGAAATACTTGAGAAACAAACAGATGCAACTAACAACATCGCGCAAAGCACTCTGTTCCGAGAGACATTTCCCTGATGAAAACACGTCATAAACTGCAAACTTCTTCTCGCTATCCCTAAAATATTTAGAGCATTATCGCTCTTTATTGTTTCGATACAATGTCATACACAGACTAACGGCACTATTTATTAAAAACTGACGCCTATCCAGTTGAAGCGGCTTAACTTAATCCTAATCAATACTAACGTCTAATGACTGTGAACGCCCATTTCTTTTTATATCAAGCCTGACACTGTTCGCCGTCTGCAAGCTTCGCAGCACATTCAGCCCTTTCGCCGGGGTATCAAGCTGAATGCCATTTACAGAAGTCACAATATCTCCAGACATCAATCCAACACGGTCAAACAGCGCACGATCACGCCCCGGCTTAACCTCGTAACCGATAAACTTGCCTCGCTCACTTTTAGGGTTCATCTTGATCGCATCCGTTAATCGCTGCGGTTCCTTTAACAGATCCTTACGATACTGCTTTAGGTTCATTGGTCCGGCAGAGCGACCGCGTGAACGTGAAGAGGTGTTGCGCGCCCTCGTTGATGAGCCAGCCACATTCACACTCTCTTTCGGCAACTCCAGTATTTCAAGCTTATTATTGCGCTTCAGTACTACTTTCGTCGGATGCACCTCTTTCAGCACAACGCCACCAGGTATATTGGAATTAATCGAATAATAACGCTCTTTACCGTTCGCCTCAGCGATGATGGCACCACCACCGTCATCAGAAACAAACACACCCCGAAGCGTCAGTTTAAGCGTCGTTTTAGGGATCTCTTTCTGAACCATTACTGGAGTGGGGGCGTTCTGATTTTCTTTACCAAACAGGCTCCAGCGGGCAATATTCCAGCCGCCACTCGCAACGACAGGCTGCTGTGAACTCGCCATCTGCAACGCAGGAAGCGCCTCACGCTCAGCTGCAGGCACCAAACGCCAGCTCAACACGGCCGCCTGGTAGGCCAGCAATACGACCAACGCCACATTGACAGCCGTCACCCACTGCGTTGCATTGGCGCCCTTCGCCATCACACCCGGCAGACCTTTCCAGTCAACAGACAATCTCATCGCGATCTCTTAATGAACAAACCCATTCTCAACACCCTTAAACAGATATTAACCCTACCTAATATTACAGAATCCCTCATATCTTTAACGGCTGCATCTCACACAAAACTATTTTGTCGCAAAAATTTTAAAGATATCCACATTTAGGGTAAATAAAGCTGATCTTTGACTTGCTTTTTCCTAAAACACAAATTCTTATGCACAATCTTGATCATCTTACGCACTAAAACATTGCGCCACCATGGGAAAGCCACAAGAAATCACTAACCCATTGTTTTATAACAAATATAGATATCGATCAAAAACTACACAATTTAACTGGAGGCCTTGAGTTATAACGATTTCAAGCCTTTTACCCCAATCTTTCCACAGAGTTATCCACAGTTTCTGTGGAAAACCCTCAATTATCAATCACGACAAGCAGTTAGATGAATTTTTTATGACAAACCATGAATCATGGAACATTTCTGGTGGAACATTCTTCACTTTCTCACCAACTAAAAAGCGTCCAGCGTGGAATTAACAAGCCCTCATCTAGTTCATTTTGGCGACTATCAAGACTGCCGTCGCCATCGGTATCCACCAGAAAATATGAAAAACCCTTCTTCGGCGTAATCTTGATCATGTAGAGCCGGCCATTGGCACGATACTCTTCGATGATCTCACTCTGACTGCGCGTAATCGTGATCTCAGGCTCGTCATCCGGCTCCGCCGCCAGCACCAACGGGGCGCTGCCAGCAGCCAGCGTCAAACATAACAATAGTTGAAACAGTTTCTTCATAACTCCAGTAATCTCTCACGCTCTTCGGCGGATGGTTCAAATCCGCGTTGCTCATAATGCTGAAATATCGCATCGACCACTTCCTGTGGACTATCCAACACCTCAAACAGTTCAAAATCTTCGACACTGATCGTGCCTTCCGCCACCAGCGTCTGTTCAAACCAGCTCAGCAGCCCTGACCAAAATTGCCGATTCACCAGAATAATCGGGATCTTCTGAGTACGCTGAGTCTGTACCAGGGTCAGAATCTCCGCCAGCTCATCCAGTGTGCCAAAACCACCCGGCAGCACCACATAGGCCGAGGCATATTTAACAAACATCACCTTGCGCGAAAAGAAATGACGAAAATGCAGTGAAATATCCTGATATTCATTTTCAACCTGCTCACTCGGCAACATAATATTCAAACCGATACTGGGCGACTTGCCTTGAAACGCCCCTTTATTGGCCGCTTCCATGATACCGGGGCCACCGCCACTCACCACACTAAAGCCGGAATCAGAGAGCGCTAGCGCAATCTCTTCGGCCAGTTGATAATACGGATGACCTACAGGCGTGCGCGCCGAGCCAAAGATGCTCACCGACGGTTTTATCTTGTCCAGGCGCTCGTAGCCTTCCACAAACTCGGCCATGATCTGGAACACCTTCCACGACTCACGGTTTAGACTGGCCTCATCGGCCGGCCCAAACGTGGGATGATCCGCTCTTGTTCGTTCGTCCATAACGCTTTTTGACTCTAGATCATTATAATGGTGGTCACTAGCGCCCTTTCAACGTAATAATTACGGATTCAGTGAGTTTGTCTGTATTCATGGCAAGGCACGTCTCGCAGGTAATGGAACTCCCTTACCAAGAGGCGTAACGCATCCATGGATGCAGACAAACTCACCCTTTGGGCACCTCCGAGGTATTTTGTAGCTGTGTTACAGTATTTGGCAAGAGAATACCTTTGCCTGCATACTGCGCCTTGCTACAAAATACCTCGGAAGTGCTGAATCCGTAATTATTACGTTGAAAGGGCACCACCCATATTAGCAGATCATCCCTGCGCATTAACTAACTATTATTCACCGCCCAAACTTTATATACCTAATCGATGACTAAAAAAAGTACTGACAAATTGCTGGTTCTGATCGACGGCTCCTCGTATCTCTATCGCGCCTTTCATGCGATGCCGCCCCTGACCAATGCAAATGGCCAGGCAACTGGGGCGGTCTACGGTGTGATCAATATGCTGCGCACGCTGATCGATGAATACCGCCCAGATTACATCGCCGTCGTGTTTGATGCCAAGGGCAAAACCTTTCGCGATGAGATGTATGACCAGTACAAGGCCAACCGCCCACCGATGCCGGATGAGCTACGCACACAGATCGAACCGCTACACGCCATCGTGCGTGCGATGGGGCTGCCTTGTATCGTCGAATCTGGGGTTGAAGCCGATGACGTAATCGGCACACTGGCGCAACAAGCGGCCGCCAGAGGCATCCGCAGCGTGATCTCAACCGGTGATAAAGATATGGCGCAGCTAGTGAATGACCACATCTCGCTGATCAACACCATGAATAACAAGACACTCGACCGCGCCGGCGTGATCGAGAAATTCGGCCTGCCGCCGGAACAGATCATCGATTATCTCGCACTGATTGGTGACACCTCAGACAACATCCCCGGCATCCCCGGCGTCGGCCCCAAGACGGCAGTCAAATGGTTTACCCAGTACGGCTCGCTCGATGAGATCATCAAACAGGCCGACACCATCAAGGGCAAGATCGGCGAAAAATTCCGCGCCAACATGGCGCAATTGCCACTCTCACGCGAGCTCACCACCATTAAGCTCGACGTACCACTCACCGAAACACCTGAAACATTACAGCCACAACCAGCGGATAATGAGGCTCTGCGCGACCTGTTCCAGCAACTGGAATTTAAACGCTGGTTAGATGAACTAGAAAACGATACCGCTTCAGGTCACCCACCAATGGACGAAGCAGAAGCGCCCGCCGCCGTTGAGCGCCATTACGACACCATTCTGGATCAGGCCTCACTTGATAAATGGCTTGAGCGGCTCAACAACGCCGAGCTGTTTGCATTTGATACTGAAACCACCAGCCTCGACTATATTGAGGCAGAGATCGTCGGCGTCTCTTTTGCGATAGAAACGGGTAGCGCGGCTTATGTGCCGCTCGCCCATGACTATGAAGATGCGCCAACACAACTCGATCGCGCCACAGCGCTCGAGCAGCTACGCCCACTGCTCGAAGATGACAACCGCAAAAAGGTCGGGCAAAACCTCAAATACGACGCCAATGTGCTGCTCAATTACGGCATCCAACTGCGTGGCATCGCCTTCGATACGATGCTCGAATCTTATGTATTCAACAGCATCGCCTCACGTCACGACATGGATTCATTGGCGAAAAACTACCTTGGTGTAGAGACCATTCATTACGAAGATGTAGCCGGAAAAGGGGCGAAACAGATCACCTTTAATCAGGTGCCAGTTGAAGTGGCCGCGCCCTACGCCGCCGAAGATGCCGACATCACGCTGCAACTGCATCAAGCACTATGGCCAAAAGTTAACGCTGACAAGGCGCTACGCAATCTATTTAATGAGATCGAACTACCGCTGCTGCCGATTCTGGCGCAGATGGAATACCACGGCGTATTGGTCGATGCCGAGATGCTTAATATTCAGAGTGGTGAGCTAAGCGAGCGCATGCAGCAGATCGAACAAGAGGCCTTTGCCGCCGCCGAGCAGGAGTTTAATCTTAGCTCACCAAAGCAGATTCAGGAGATCCTGTTTGAAAAACAGCAGCTGCCGGTGATTAAAAAGACCCCAAAAGGACAGCCATCGACGGCTGAAGAGGTGTTGCAGGAACTAGCGCTCGACTATCCGCTGCCAAAGCTGATCCTTGAACACCGCGGCATGAGCAAACTCAAATCGACCTATACCGACAAGCTGCCAAAACAGATCCATCCAAAAACAGGACGTGTTCATACGTCGTACCATCAGGCAGTGACCGCCACTGGGCGATTGTCATCCAGCAACCCCAACCTGCAAAATATCCCGATCCGCAGCCCAGAAGGTCGGCGCATTCGTCAGGCCTTTATCGCACCCGCGGGTAAAATCATCGTCGCGGCCGATTATTCGCAGATCGAACTGCGCATCATGGCGCATCTCTCAAATGACGCCGGACTGCTCGACGCCTTCAAACGTGGCGATGATATCCACAGCGCTACCGCCGCCGAGATCTTCAATACGATGCCGATCAGCGTCACCCCGGAGCAGCGCCGCCGCGCCAAAGCGATCAACTTCGGCCTGATCTACGGCATGTCGGCCTTTGGGCTGGCCAAACAGCTCGGGGTTGGGCGCAAAGATGCACAGGAATACATCGACCTCTATTTTGAGCGCTACCCCGGCGTACTCGCCTATATGGATCGCATGCGCGAAATGGCCAGGGCCGATGGCTATGTCGAGACCCTTTTTGGTCGTCGCCTCTATCTGCCTGAAATAAATGCACGCAACGCACAGCGCCGCCAGTATGCCGAACGCGCGGCAATCAACGCGCCGATGCAGGGCAGCGCTGCCGATATCATCAAGCTAGCGATGTTAAAAACAGCAGCATGGCTCAAGGCTAACCCCACCGATGTGACGATGGTGATGCAGGTACACGATGAGCTGGTTTTTGAAGTAGCTGAGGATCAATTAACCGCCGCCAGGGAAGGCATTCGCAGCTGCATGAGCAACGCGGCCAAACTGGCAGTGCCGCTAGTCGTCGATATCGGAAATGGAAAAAACTGGGATGAGGCGCATTAATTCAGCTATTTTTTCGAAGAAAAACAACTGAATTTTGACACTTCGATAAAATTTTAAAGTTTTTTTAAAAAAGTGAAAAAAAAGCTGAACTTTTTCAAACATTGGCCGTCTTATGTTTCAAGTGTGTCCTTGGACACCACCACTCAGCCTCCCTGAGTGGCCCCCTCTTACTCAGCCACCCCAAGCTGTGTATGAGTTTAACCCCCGGTTATTCCCTCCCTCTCTCTAAAATAACCGGGGATTTTTTTTATCCCCAATTTTCTACCCAAGCTCCAGCCAGCCATTCAAACAGGCGTGCGCTTCATCGATACCACTCTTTTTCAATGATGAAAAAAGCTGCATCGAAATCTGCTGCTCACCATCGGCATTAAAGTTCTTTGCAACATCTCGTCGCACCTCCTGCAGCATGTTACCCGCCGCACCTCGGCTTAACTTATCTGCCTTGGTCAGCAGCAGATGCACCGGCATCTTCGCCTCACAACACCACGCCAACAGCTGGCAATCCAGTTCCTGTAACGGGCGGCGGCAATCCATCACGATAATCAGCCCCTTTAGCGACTGACGTGTCTGGAAATAATCCTCAATCAACTTCATCCATTTCTGTTTGGTACTCAGTGGCACCTTGGCATAGCCATACCCCGGCAGATCAGCCAGACGACAGCTCTCTGCGATCTCAAAAAAGTTGATCTGCTGGGTCCGCCCCGGTGTTTTACTGGTACGCGCTAATGCATTAATACCCGAAATAGTATTAATCGCGCTCGATTTACCGGCATTAGAGCGCCCCACAATCGCCACCTCAGCACCCTCATCATCGGGCAACTGAGAAAGCGATGCCACACTTAACATAAAGGTAGCTTGGCGATAGGGGTGGTTTTGTTCAGGCATTGTTTAACTCATTCATGCAAAAAAAACAGCTCGGCACAGGGCCTTAGCGCTTGCCACCGCGCCCGTAGACGTAACGGCTAAGGCTCATTTCATCACTACTCACACGGCGCACCAGATGATCCAGGCTGATGATCGCATGCTCAAGAAAGACCACCGCTAGATAAGGGTGCTCGATACGCAGGCGGTCATACATCACGCGTGACAATTTCATCAGTTGGGTGTTATCGGTCGCGACACGCATCCGCAACAGACGCGGCTGGCGATCGAAAAAGGACATCTCACCGACCAACTCACCCTCAGACATGCGGCCAATTTCCATCTCAGTGCCACGCTCTTCATAAACCAGCGCGGTTTCACCGGACACCACAAAATAGATCGCATCACCCACTTCACCAATATCGGTAATGACATCGCCCTTTTTATAAACCACTAGCTCCGTATAATCGAGTAAGGTCTGAATCTCTTTGATCGTTAACGATTCACACAGATGCTGCTGATTGAGGAATTGAGCCAAATCAAAAGGTTTTGTTGTCATCAACGGTCTCCTGCAAAAATATAAGTTCTCTTTCAATAGTGTGACGCATGATAACCCATTCATCATTAAAGACCGATAAAATCACCGTAGTTATTGCGTATAAATCGAAACTTGAATAGTCTTATTGCCATTGAGAACCAATCTCACTGATAAACAACCATACAATTTCAAATACAAATTCCCGATATTGATTGAGGTGCCACCGATGAAAAGCGTGCTAGCAAGCCTAATTCCACTTCTATTTATTGCCTTTGCCCCCACAACACATGCGGCCGGCAGCGTGACAGAGGGCGTCAATTACCAACTGGTTCAACCGGCCCAACCACCCATGAAAAGCGGCGGTAAAATCGAAGTGATTGAGATGTTCTGGTACGGCTGCCCTCACTGCCACCGTTTTCAGGCGCACCTTGATCGCTGGCTGAAAACCCAACCGGATAACGTTGAGTTCATCCGTATCCCTGTCATTCTGCGTGAAAACTGGGCGACACATGCACGTGCCTTCTTTACCGCGCAGGCACTCGGCAAGCTAGAAGATATCCACATGCCCTTCTTCGAGGCGATCCACAACGAAAAACGCCGCCTGAACAGCGAAAAAAGCCTGATGGAATTTTTTGCAGAACATGGCATCAGCAACGATGACTTCCGCAAAACCTTCAACTCCTTCAGCGTTAACAGCAAGGTTCGTCGCGCCCAGCAGTTTGCCCGTAAATATGGCATTCAAGGCACACCCTCCGTTGTCGTCAATGGTAAATACCGTATCGACACCGGCATGGGCAAGCAGGGCTTTCCGGGCGTCATCAAGGCCATCAATCATTTAATTGCGCTTGAAGACAACTCTTAGTCATTTTTGTTGTCATACCTTAAAGCGCTCGAAACAGGGAGCTCCTCAACCACCATTTCCTTATTAATTTTGTGCTCTATTGAATTTGCAATGTGCCGCTACTATTAAATAGCTAATGGGGCGGCATGTTGCTCTCTATCACCGAGAAATGAAATAGACTTAATAGCCAATTTGATACTGAAATGACAGCAACCCTCTCGCTTAAGCACCCTCATATGACATCCACACCAAACGTGGACGACCACTGCATTAAACTACTCAGCTTTAATATTCAGGTCGGCATGGCGTCAACCCACATGCACCACTATGTGACGCAATGCTGGAAACACCTGCTGCCGCACTCACAATCCTTCGACAACCTCGATCGCATTGCCGATGTCATCAGCCAGTTTGACCTCGTCGCCCTGCAAGAGGCCGATGGTGGCAGCATGCGTAGTTTTTTCATCAATCAGGTCGAATACCTCGCAAAAAAGGCTGATTTTCCGCACTGGCACAAACAGACCAATCGTAATCTGGGTAAATTTGCTCAGCACAGCAACGGCCTGCTAAGCAAATACAAACCCTACCAGGTCACCGAACATAAACTGCCCGGCCTGCTACCCGGCCGCGGTGTGATGGAAGCGCGTTACGGCTCTCCTGAAAACCCATTAATCATCTTAATGGCACACCTCGCACTTAGTAAAAGTGCCCGCACTAACCAGTTCAACTTTATCAGCGGTCTGGTTAATCAATTTGAGCATGTCGTCGTGATGGGTGATTTGAACTGCCAACCCAGCAGTGATGAGATGTTAATGCTACTGCGTGACACCAACCTCACTCGCCCCAACACCACCAACAACACCTATCCAAGCTGGCGTCCTGCTCGCAATATCGACCATATTCTGACCACCCAGTCCGTCAAGATTCGCAGCATTGAAGTCATTAATGAATCGCTCTCAGATCACCTGCCACTAGCGGTAGAGATCCAGCTCCCAGACGCTGTAAAATTACAATCTAATTAAGCACTCGCTAGCAGCCCACTGCGCCAGACACGCCTCTGGTTTTACTGCGCAATACGATTAAATCATCCCTTTTTTCTGCCGCTAATCTTTTACACAGATAGCGACAAACACCACTGTTATCAGCGCCTAGCTAAGCCAGCCATTTCAATGGAAAAATGATGAACCAAACCGCATCGAGCATACTACCCACCACCAAAAATAGCGCCGAAAACAACGCCCGTCTAAAACAGACTTTAGCGGCAATGAACCAGGTGATCCTCGGCAAAGACCAGACATTGCGGCTCGCCTTAACCTGCCTGATCGCACGCGGCCATCTGCTCATCGAAGATCAACCCGGCGTTGGCAAAACCACGCTGTCACATCTACTGGCACGAGTACTCGGCCTTGATTTTCAACGTATCCAGTTTACCAGCGATATGCTACCTGCCGACATCCTCGGCGTGTCCGTCTACGATAAAAATAGTGCCAGCTTTAAATTTCACCCCGGCCCTGTCTTTTCTCAACTGGTCCTTGCTGACGAGGTCAATCGTGCCACACCTAAAGCACAGAGCGCTTTACTGGAGGCGATGGAGGAGCACCAGGTCACCACCGAAGGTGAAACACACCCACTGCCATCGCCCTTTTTTGTGATCGCCACCCAGAACCCCAGCAACCAGATTGGCACCTTTCCACTACCCGAGTCTCAACTCGATCGCTTTTTGATGCGCATTGAGATCGGCTATCCCGACCAGCGTCATGAAAAAGAGCTACTCAAAGGAGAGGATAGACGCGAGATACTGAAAGCGCTAAACGCCACCATGACACCCGGCCAGCTACTCAACATACAACAGGCGGTGCCGCAGGTACACGCCTCTGACGCGCTGATTGACTACCTGCAAAAGATTCTCAACTTCAGTCGCCACAGCCCTTATTATCAAAACGGCCTGTCACCACGAGCAGGCATTGCAATCCTGCGCTGCGCGCAAGCATGGGCACTACTCGATAACCGTGACCACCTGTTACCCGAAGATATCCAGGCGATCCTACCAGCAACAACCAATCATCGCCTGCAGCCAACGACGGAGTTTTCTGGACTATCTCCAGATGAAATCACGTCACACCTGCTGTCAGTACCGCTCGACTAAATCGAGCCCATCCAATAACGCTCAACCCAATAATTCCAGATGAAATACCTGCCCCCACTGGTTGAACATGTTGCTTCGCGTCTCTTTAATCTCGAACGCCGCAGCGGCAAAGACCGCAGTGACTCGATTGTCTTAACCCGGCGGCGCATCTATATTCTGCCCACCTATTACGGTGTTCTCTTTGCGATGTTATTAATGTTGTTACTGGTGGGCGCAACCAATTACAACAACAGCCTCGGTTTTATTTTGACCTTCCTGCTCGCAAGCATTGGCCTGGTATCAATCATTCACACCTATCGTAATCTACTGCAACTTAAAGTGTCGACCGGCAAAGCAAGCGCCGTTTTTTGTGGCACCGTCGCCACCTTCCACCTACAACTTGAGAACCCAGACAAACGTCCACGCTATAACATCTGCGTACGCTTTAAAAATAAAGCACCCGACATCATTAATATTAACGATAGCGAGATCACCGAGATAAAGCTCACCAGCCCCACCACTCAACGCGGCTGGCAAACGATGGAACAGATCACCATCGACACAGTCTTTCCACTCGGTCTATTACGCGCATGGTGCCACGCCACACTCCCTAAATCCTGTCTGGTCTATCCAGCGCCAGCAACACAAATAGATTTTCCTATTAGTCAGGGCGATGGTACTGGGCAAGGTAACGCACACAATGGCGGCGACGATTTCATCGGCTACCGCGATTACCAACCAAGCGACTCACCACGCCATGTTAACTGGAAGGCCGCTGCTCACAACGATGAACTGCTCACTAAACGCTTTGGCGATAACGAATCAAACGACCAATGGTTTGACTGGAACTCACTACCCACACTCGATATTGAATCACGCCTCAGCCAGCTATGCCGCTGGATCATTGATGCTGAAAAAAGCGGCATCAATTATGGCCTGCGTATGCCAGGCACCACCATTTCTCCCGCTCAGGGGGATGATCATCAACATCGCTGCCTGGAATTGTTAGCGCTGTTCGAACTTGCATAGTTCAACCCGATGAAAAAACACCTTGCCCATATCATCATTTCACGTAGCACCACCACGTGGCTGCTCGCATCACTACTGCTTGCCTTTGCACCACATACATTACGCCTGCCCATTACCATCTCAGCGATCTGCCTGTTTTTTGGCCTCTGGCGGCTAGCCATTGAACGACACCCAACCGCAACACTCCCTCATCGCGTTGTCCGCGCGTTGCTGCTCTGTACCACACTGATGATCATCTACCTGCATTTCGGCACCTTGTTTGGTCGCGATGCAGGTACATCATTACTCGCCTGCATGCTCGCACTGAAGTTACTGGAGATGGACTCGGTACGTGATTATGTGATTGCAATACTACTCGGGTATTTTCTTGCCATCACACTGGTACTCTACAATCAGACATTTCCAATGGCCGCCTATATGTTCGCGGTCGCCTTCATGCTCACCGCGACATTAATCGATCTCAATCTGCTACAACAAAGCAAGCCTATTAGACTCAAACTGAGGCTTACCGCCAAACTTTTCGCACAGGCACTCCCTGTGATGTTGATTCTCTTTTTTCTTTTTCCACGTATTCCAGGGCCACTGTGGTCACTACCTCAGGATAAAAATAGCGGCACAACTGGCATCAGCGATGAGATGTCGATGGGCAGCATTAGCAATCTAAGCCAGTCAAACAAAATAGCCTTTCGCGTCGCCTTCGAAGATGACGTTGTCGACAATGATCTCAGTTATTGGCGCGGCCCCGTACTCTGGCAAACCGATGGTAAAAACTGGAACAGAGGAAATAGTAAGCCCACTAATCGTAACCTCAGCTATCGACCAACAGGAGAACCAATCAGCTACACCGTGACACTGGAGCCACATAATCAGAAATGGCTTTATGGACTAGACCTGCCAGCCACGGCACCATCACAAGCGGCCATCAACAGTGACTTTCAGTTGATCACAAAAACAGAAGTCAAAGAACTCACTCGCTACAAGATGAGTTCTTACAGCGAATATCAAACTGGGCCACTAACCGATGATGAAAGGGCGCGCGCACTGAAACTGCCCGCCAATCGAAATAGTCGCGCGGTTGCACTCGGCCAGCAATGGCGACAACAACTGCAATCACCACAAGCGATTATTAGCCATGCGCTGCAGTACTTTAACCAACAACCATTCACCTATACTTTAAAGCCACCACTGTTAGGTAACGATCCCGTCGATGAGTTTTTGTTTGAAACACAACAAGGTTTCTGTGAGCACTATGCGGCGAGCTTCACCACATTAATGCGCGCCGCTGGTATTCCGACTCGTGTCATCACTGGCTATCAGGGCGGTGATTTCAACCCCATTGGTAACTACCTGATTGTGCGTCAGCGTGATGCGCATGCATGGACAGAAGTATGGCTTGAAAACAGAGGGTGGGTTCGAATCGATCCCACTGCCTCCGTCGCACCGGAACGCATTGAAGATGGTGCAGAAAGCGCCTTCTCTGAGTTGTTTGATCGCCAGTCAACATTTCAATTCAACAATAATTTCCTGGCCAGTAACTGGCTAAAACTTCGCTACAGCTGGGACAGCATGAACAATAGCTGGAACCAATGGGTGATCGGTTATGATTCTCTGAAGCAGTCTCGACTGCTGTCAAACATCGGCATTGAATCGGTTAAACAGATGGCAGTCGCCATGGTCATTGCAATCACCACGGTGCTAATCGCCCTGCTGCTGCTCTCGAAGTATCACAACAGACAAAAACAGGATGCAATTTCATCGGCCTATCAACGCTTCTGCCACAAGCTATCGACTATCGGTATTCAACGCCTCCCGCATGAGGGTCCGGTTGATTTTGCACAACGCATCATCAATCATCGTCCCGACCTTGAACCTCAAATACTAGAAATCAACGATCTCTATATTGCACTTAAATATCGCCCACGTCATACTCAGCAACAGATCAAACATCTGCAGCAACAGGTACGACGACTAAAACTTTAATGACTCCGACAACAAGGTGATCACATGGCAACTGGCTCAGCACCCAAACTCGAACAAATTAACTTTGGTGGGAACTTCAAAGGCGAAGTGGTCGCGATGCTTGAGAGCAATAATATGTTCACTGATTTTGAACGACAGGAACTGCGCACGCTGGCCGACTATTGTCAGGCCTACCTCGCCCCAGTCGGCACCATTGTTTTTAACGAAGGCGATCAGTCTAGCTACCTCTGCCTGCTGGTGGAAGGGAAGCTCAGCGTGCTTAAAGATTCTGATGGCGAAAAAAGTAAAAAACTGGTCGATGTGCGCCCCGGCAAAACCATTGGTGAAATGTCAGTCATTGACGGCCTGCCCTATTCAGCGACGGTCAAGGCCTCAGCCAATTCAAAGCTGATCCTGATCACCAAAGAGAATTTCGCCAAAATCACTGAAGATCACCCGCGCCTCGGGGTCAAAATCCTGTGGAAATTTTCTCAGTTATTGAGCCTACGACTGCGCCAGACTAGTGGAAAACTGATCGATCTACTCTAAATCATCCAATTTAACCCACATTCGCCATCGACTACATTGCTGCCAACAGGTAATAAGCGATAATATTAGTCATCTGTTTTTAATCCCTCTCGGAGAAGTTTCATGCGTAAAATCATTTCAGGCCTCGCACTTTCTAGTGCGCTGATGTTCACTGTTTCTGCCAATGCAGCAGAACACGTTATCAAAATGCTCGATACCGGCGAAGATGGCAACATCATGGTGTTTGAACCTGCCTTTGTTAAAGCCAACAAAGGCGATACCATCAAGTTTGTCTCTACCGATATTGGCCACAACAATATCTCACGCCATATTCCTGAAGGTGCAAAAAACTGGAAAGGTGAAGTCAGCCACGACATCACGGTGACCGTCGATAAAGAAGGTGTTTACCTTTACGAATGTGACCTGCATAAATTTCTCGGCATGGTCGGTGTGATTCAGGTTGGCGAAGCCAAGAACCTGACAGAAGCCAAAGCGGCTGCAGAAAAACTCGCCGCTGGCATGGCGATGGGTGCTGACCGTATCAACGAATATCTTTCGAACGTTAAGTAATTCGATCATTAACGTCAGTCCTGCAATGGGACTGACGTTTTAAATCAAGGAATCTCTGATTAATTGTCATTGTGAGAAGCGGAGCGACGAAGCAATCTCATCACTCGATGATTCTTATAGCATCGAGATTGCCGCGCTTTACCCCAAGGGCACTTCCTTTGGGCGCGCTCGCAATGACATACAATGTAATTAATCAGAAATTCCTTAAGACTAATCATCACCCCAACGCGGTAACAAGGTATGTTCGATCTCCAGATGATCGAGGATGCGCGCTACCACAAAGTCCACCAGATCATCGATCGTTTTAGGCTCCTGATAAAAACCGGGGTTAGCAGGCAATATCGTCACACCTAACCGCGCCAGCTTCAGCATGTTCTCCAGATGAATCGCAGAGACAGGTGTTTCACGGTGCACCAGAATCAACTTGCGCTGCTCTTTGATCGCCACATCCGCAGCGCGCTCCATCAAAGAACTGCTTGCACCTGTCGCCACCGCTGACAACATCGCGCTGGTACAGGGGCAGACCACCATTGCACGTGATGCGCCAGAACCACTCGCAACAGGAGAAGACCACTGCTCTTTACCGTACACCTTTAACTGATCGGGTTTGGCGTTATACAGCGCGCTAAAAAAAGCCTGCATCTCTTTCGGACTACCCGGCACTTTTAGCTCCGTCTCCATCGCCAGCACCACCTGTGCGGGCGATGAAACCATCAAATAGACCTGCTCATCCGCATCCAATAGGCACTGCAACAGGCGCAGGCCATACTGCGCACCCGAGGCACCCGTCATTGCCAGTGTGATGGAATCGCGACTCATTGCGCCTCTCCAATTTTCAGCTCAAGTGCCTCGATCAATTTTTGGTGAATGCCGCCAAAGGCACCGTTACTCATCACCAATAGATGTGCCCCCGGTGTAGCTACCTTCGTCGCTTGCTCAACGATCGCCTCAACATCATCAAACACCCGCGCATGATCACCAATACCTACGGCTATTTCACCCATTGAACAGTCGCTATTGGCGGGCTGTAAAAGCATCACCTCGTCAGCCGTTGCAAAGGCTGCCGCAAGTGTTTCTTTATGCACGCCCATCTGCATCGTATTTGAACGCGGCTCCAGTATCGCAATAATACGCTCACTGCCGATCTGCCGGCGCAAGCCCTCAAGCGTCATGGTGATCGCGGTCGGGTGATGGGCAAAATCATCATAGATATGCACACCATTGACCTCGCCGCGTTTTTCCATACGCCGTTTCACATTCTGAAACTCCGCCAGCGCATCGATCGCATGGTGCACCATCACGCCAGCATGGCGCGCCGCGGCAATCGCCGCCAGACCATTATTGATATTGTGCTGGCCCATCAGTTCCCATTCGACTCGACCCTTTTTTTCACCTTTAAAATAGACATCAAAACGACTGCCATCTTCTGAAAGGTTTAGCGCCTGCCAACCGCTCGATGCCGAAAATTCCTCGACGGGTGTCCAGCAACCCTGCGCCAGCACATCTTTGATGTTGTCATCATCACCCGGCGCAACAATCAAACCGTTCTGCGGCACCGTACGTACCAGATGGTGAAACTGGCGTTTGATCGCATCAAGATCATCAAAGATATCGGCGTGGTCAAACTCAAGATTGTTCAAGACCAACGTACGTGACTGGTAGTGGATAAACTTGGAACGCTTATCGAAAAAAGCGGAATCATATTCATCTGCCTCAACCACAAAAAAGGGCGCGTCGCCCAGTCTTGCCGAAATACCAAAATTTTTAGGAATACCGCCAATCAAAAAACCCGGCTTCAATTTGGCGTATTCAAGAATCCACGCCAACATGCTGGCGGTGGTTGTTTTACCGTGCGTGCCCGCAACCCCCAGCACCCAGCGGTCACGTAAAATATACTGCGCAAGAAAAGCGGGGCCAGAGATGTAAGGCAGGTTACGATCCAGCACATATTCAACCATTGGATTGCCGCGAGACATCGCATTGCCTATCACCACCAGGTCCGGCGCAGGATCGAGTGCGGCGGGATCATAGCCATCAGTCAACGCGATTCCTTCCGATTTCAGCTGAGTGCTCATCGGCGGATAGACGTTTGCATCTGAGCCGCTCACCTCATAACCGAGCTGCCGTGCCAATAGCGCGATACCACCCATAAAGGTGCCGCAGATTCCTAAAATATGGATATGCATCTTGATTAAACCTTACACAATTAAGATAGAATGAATCAGGTAACCGGCACCACTGCTGTCGCCACTTCTGGGGTAAAAAAGAGCGTACGCATCGCGCCGTACGAAATGAAGATATAGAAAAATGAAATGATCAGCGCCATCCAGATCGAAGCATCCAGGCCATGTTTAACAATATTGGCAATAATCGCCACTTCCCAGATCAGCCAACCCCACAACAGAATAATCGCGGTAACGATAAAAAACATCCCGCCACCATCCGCACCATACTGCTGCAACATTAACAGCGGCCACAGCAGCAGCTCCAGCAGCGCACAACTACCCGCCATCGCGGTCACCATTTGCACATAACGCTCGGTGACATCTCGTACCCACAACATGATATAGGCAAGGCCAGCCAATAGCGCTGCGTCAGCAACACCCACCTGTATGGCGGTGCCAAGGCCCATCTCGCCCACCGTCAAAAACAGTGCGATTACGCCATATGCAAACAGCGTAATCGCCATCAATACCTTTGAGGTCGGCAAATCCTGCGGAGCAGCCCTTAGGCGACAGATATCAATAAACCGTAGAAGAATCTTGTCCACGTTGCTGCTCTCCGATTGTCATCACACCTGAAAAAACCGTCCCATTGCACTGCATCATAACGCGGGTTTCTGCGAAACAAAACACCCGCCAATCCCACTAAAAAAATAATGATACAAGCCGCCCCGATTGCCCACTATACCACTCAGGCTCGACTGAGCGTATATTGATCTGATGTGGAATATTATCGAAAAACAGATCGCAGAGACGACTGGCCAACCCTTCAAAATCCACCAACGCACCCGCATCACTGGCGGCTGCATCAATCAGGCCTATCGGCTTGATGGCGATAACGCCAGCTACTTCATCAAGCTCAATGCGGTGGATGGACTGGCGATGTTCGAAGCCGAATATGACGGACTACAGGCGATCACCAACACCGGCACGATAAAGGCACCGCAACCACTTTGTATCGGCTCCTCCAATGGACAGGCCTGGCTGATAATGAGCCTGATTGAAAGCGGCGGCTCACGCAGCAGCCCAGAACAACTTGGCCGCGAGCTGGCCGCAATGCACCAGCACCGAGTATCACCGTTTGGCTGGCATCGCGACAACACCATCGGTTCCACCCCGCAGCACAACGACTTTTGCGATAACTGGGTCGACTTCTGGCGCGAACAACGGCTTGGCTTTCAATATGCGCTTGCGGCGCGCAACGGTTATGGCGGCAAGCTGCAATCCGATGGTGAACGGTTGCTTGAATGCTTTGGCGGCCTGTTCGACGGCTACTCGCCGAAGCCATCACTACTGCACGGTGATCTGTGGTCAGGCAACTACACCTATGACAACAGCGGTACGCCAGTGATCTTCGATCCCGCCTGTTACCACGGCGATCGCGAAGCAGACATCGCGATGACAGAACTCTTTGGCGGGTTTCCGAAACATTTTTATAATGCCTATCAGGAAGCGTGGCCGCTCGACAGTGGTTATCAGACGCGAAAGATGCTCTATAACCTCTACCATATTTTGAACCATCTTAATCTTTTTGATGGTGGGTATCTGGAACAGGCGGAGTCGATGACGCGGCAGTTGTTGAATGAATTGGGCCAGTAATAGCAACGGGTAAAGTCACAATATAGAAAATACAATCGCAATCAAGGGATGGGCAAGGTGTTTGTGTTGCGACTGCAAAGCAGCCTACACACCCTTCGGCACTGGTTTTATCTCATTTGTAGCGATAAATTTCCGGCGGTTAACCTGAGCGACTATTGCTCTCCGGGAAACCTTACATCATCAAGCCGTACCGGCTTGCCTGTCAAATAATCCTGCGCATAGTTAATACCTAATTCACTTAGTTTCACCAGAATTTCTTCACTTTCTACGAACTCCGCAATCGTCTTTTTGCCCATTACCTGGGCTATCTCGTTGATGGACTTTACCATTGCCAGGTCAATGGGATTATCCACGATATCCTTAACGAATATTCCAGAGATCTTAAGATACTCTACCGGCAGTGTTTTAAGGTAGCCAAATGAAGATAAGCCGGTGCCGAAATCATCCAGGGCGAAGACACACCCCAACTGCTTGAGGGCATGCATAAAACGGTTGGCACTGGCAAGATTAGTGATCGCCGCTGTCTCGGTAATTTCAAAACAGATCTTCTCCGGTGGTACCCGGTGTTTTTTAAACTCGGCTATCGCAAAGCTTAGAAAATCTTCATCTGCCAAAGATTGTCCAGATAGATTGATATTGAGCAAGGAGACATGCTCCAGTTTATTACTGTTATTGGCATACCATCTGAAAATTCTGCTGATGACCCAGCGATCCAGCTTAATTGAGAGATTGTAGCGCTCGGCGGCCCCAAGGAAGTCAGTCGGCAAGATAATATTTCCATCATCATCTTGCATGCGCAACAGGGCTTCATACGAAATATTCCCACTCTCAACACCGTGAACAGGCACTATCGGCTGAAGCGTGAGGTGCAGGCGATCTTCTTCCAGCGCCCGGTTAATACGGGCGACCCATTGCATCTCCCCATGTCTTGATACCAGCGCTGTGTCGTGTTCATTGTAGACATGTATACGATTCCGGCCACTCTCCTTGGCCGCATAACAGGCGGCATCGGCAGCTTTTAGTACATCGGTGATATCACCGTCGCCATCTATAATAGACACCACCCCAATGCTCACACCTACTGTGTAGGCCTTACCCTCCCACAGGAATCGATAATCGGCAACCGCATCCCGCATGCTATTGGCAACCCGCTCTCCTTCATGCGGATCACAGTGTTCCATGAGCACGCCAAACTCATCCCCTCCCAGCCGGGCAAGTGTGTCCCGCTTCCTGACATGCTGGCTTAACACGCCGGCGATCTGGCGCAGTAATTCATCGCCCGCCAGATGCCCACAAGTATCATTGATCACCTTGAACTGATCCAGATCGAGGTAACACAAAATATGCTCGGATTGATTATGTTTGGCATTTTCAAGTACGCGGTTTAGGCGCTCTTCAATCTCTCGCCGGTTGACGAGTCCCGTCAACGAGTCATGTCGTGCAAGATGATCTAACTTGCTTGATACCGCCACTTCTTCCGTCATGTCTCTGAATATCACCACCGCACCGGTAATACCGCCGCTCTCTACAATTGGCTCAACGCAATACAGGGTTGGAAACGAGGTACCATCCTTGCGCCATGCGATATCATTGCTGCCTCGATAGCTGACCCCATTCTGAAGGCAGTGATAAACGCTGCAACCCCCCCAGGGATAGGACGAACCATCCGCACGGGTGTGGTGGATTAATTCATGTACATTGTTACCCAGTAGCTCATCCGCCGAAAACCCCAGATGTTCCGAAAATTTGTTGTTAACAAAAATACAGCGACCCTCGTTATCAACACCAAAGATCGCTTCGCCAGTCGATTTCAGCAGCAGTTCGACACGCTCCTTTGATCTGACTAACGACGCCTCTGATTGTTTGAGGCGAGTAACATCGACGAAGGTAGCAACGACCCCCTCGATTTTGTTCCCCTCTGTCCGAAAAGGCAGTATGCGCAGGGTAAAATACTCACCCGTATCAGTGTGCACCCCTTTCTCGACCGGCGTTAGATTCGCTAAAACTTTCTCGGCATCTTGCCGCAGGTTCAGGTGTTGGATCCGGTGCGAGATATCGCCGACAGGACGACCCACATCCGAGAAAATCAAATTGAACAGATTGCAGGTTGCAGGGGTAAAACGCTTGATGCGGAACTGTGAATCCAGAAAAAGCACCGCGATGTCGGTGTTAGTCAACAGGTTTGCCAGGTCATCATTGGTCGCGGCTAATTCCTCCACCTTGTCCTGAAGCTGGTTGTTGACCGTCGTCAGCTCTTCATTGAGCGACTGGAGCTCTTCTTTGGAGGTCTCCAGCTCTTCGTTAGTCGACTGCAGCTCCTCATTCATCGACAGCATTTCTTCATTAGAGGTCTTCAATTCTTCATTGGCAGCCTCCATCTCCTCGACACTGCTGCGTAGATCATCTTTGGTTTCACTAAGCTCCGATTCCAGCTGGTTTACCAACGCCTCGCTTGTCACCTCTGCATCCATGCCTGGCATAGTTTTCATTGGTGCAGGTTCCATGGCCTCTGCGAAGGTGACCACCACCAGCCCTTCCGCCAGCTTCGGTGCAAGCGGTAAGGCCGTCAGTCGCACAGGATAGTAGGTGCCATCACGCTTGACTCGCGCCGCGATCATCATCGCCTGTTCATTCTTGATTGCCTTTTGAACTGCGCCACGCAATTTACTGCGCAGCCCCTCGCGCACAATGGCCATTAGATCCTGCGTCGGCTCACCCGTGGTCAACTCCAGATAGAGACCGGATTGCCCATAGAGATAAAGGATTTCGTACTTGCGATTGATCAAGACGGCGAACGGTGCATAGTGCGCCAGCAGCAGCTGTTGAGTCATTTTCGCCAGATTGGCCGACTCGGCGAATTTCGCCTGAGTACCGTATTCAGCACTGGGAAACTTATCAAGACCGCTCATAAAGGGTAAGTCGAGCCGATCGCGCCGCGTGGGGCCAGTTCGCTGGTACAGGCGAAACTTTTTAGAGATAGGCTGAAACAGATCCTGCTGCTGTCCAATTGTTTCGGAACTGCCCAGAAACAGGGAGCCACCATCATTGAGCACGAAGTGAAACAGGGAGATAATTTTCCGCTGCACCTCAGGCTCAAGATAGATCAACAAGTTGCGACAACTGATCAAATCAAGCTTTGAAAACGGGGGATCGCTGATCAGGTTTTGCACGGCGAACACCACACAATCACGCAGCGGTTTTCCTACCTGATAGTATTGATCCCGCTTATGGAAAAATTGTCGCAGGCGCTCAGCGGAGACGTCTGCCGCAATGTTTATGGGGTAGAGACCCGTTCGAGCCACCGCCAGTGCCTGCTCGTCAATATCCGAGGCAAAGATCTGAATCGGGCAATGTTTTCGCATCGCCTCAAGCTGCTCTAGAAACAACATGCCAATAGAGTAGGCCTCTTCACCTGTTGCACAGCCTGGAACCCAGACGCGTATCGGCTCGTCATCGTCCTTCTCCCGCACCACCTTCTGGATCGCCTCTCTTTCGAGTAGCCTGTATGCCTCTGGCTCACGATAGAAATTCGTGACGCTAATCAACAGGTCCTTGAAAAGCCGCGCGGCCTCCTGTTCATCGTCCTGCACCATGCGCACATAATCCTCAAGATCCTCGATGTAGTTGAGTCCCATGCGCCGTTCAATACGGCGCATCAAGGTACCCTTTTTATAGCTGTGAAAATCGTATTTAGCGTGTGAACGCAGCGCCGTAAGGATTAGACTGAGTTGCCCGAGCGCGGCGGATTCTACTGCACTGGACCCCATTAATTGACCCGCGTGTCGAACGTACTTGATTAACACGTCGGGCATCTCCTCAACCGGCACAATGTAATCGGCCATACCTGTGCCGATCGCGCTACGCGGCATGCCGTCGAATTGCGCCGTCTCTGGAGACTGGGCCATCACCATGCCGCCATTGCCCTTAATCGCCTTGAGCCCCAGCGTGCCATCGGTGCCGGTACCGGACAAGATCGTGCACAGGGCTTTTTCCTGCTGATCCTCGGCCAGTGAGCGGAAGAAGAAATCGATCGGCAGACGCATGCCGTGGCGCTGAACCGGATCGATCAAGTGCAAAACACCGTTCTGAATAGACAGGTCCTTGTTGGGCGGGATAACATAGACATGGTTGGCTTCAACCACCATTTGGTCCTCGATTTGCACCACCGGCATAACCGTATGACTGGCTAAGAGTTCTGCGGTAATGCTTTCATGGACAGGGTCGAGATGTTGAATCAATACAAAGGCCATACCGCTCTCGCTCGACATGGCATCGAAGAACTTCTTGAAGGCATCCAGCCCGCCTGCGGAGGCGCCTATTCCGACGATGGGAAACTCAATGGCTCCCTTGTTCCTAACAACCGCCTTCGTATTTTTATCGCTATCTGTCTTCATTTTTCGCGTTTTGGCTAATGACACTACGGCAGCCCTTTAGCTATGCATCTCCCCTTGTTTCTACGCGAATTCCAACATGATAGCTATCAAAACAAAATTTTCTAATCGCTACCGTTGATATCAATCCTGGGTTGATCACTACTGGTAGCCAACAAGACTCTTGGCATTATAAGGTTACCCAATGGCGAAGTTCGATTATTCCTGCACCCCGCAAGAAAGAACGCCAACATCTACTCAAACCGCATCTGCAACATCATCCCACCGGTCTTTTCAGCCAAGGTTTTATACTCCGCCAGCGTTGGCGGATTAGAGCGCCCTAGCGGCAGGGTGAACACCGGACTTTCGATTCTAGAATAGTAGATCTGGTCATCCGATGGCTCATCACCAATCAATAGATAAGCACCCGGTGCGCGAGTATTTTTGGCGGCGCGACGAAAGGCGTCACCGATGGTCTCATTGTTACCGACAAACGGGGCGCCTTGCATCAGCATGTCGAACATCTCACCCATTGAACCGGTGTAGGTCTTCGCGATGCCGTCTGAAAACCAGGTGACCGCATCGAGATTTTTACCGGATCGCGTCACAATCACACGCAACACCGGAATCAAAAAATGTGAAGCACCGTGCATCGAGCCGGTTGCATCGATCACGAGGTGAATCTCTTTACCGGGGATCTTTTTCAACCCTTCGATAAAGATCTCAAAGTCTTTGCGCCCTTCTCCTTCGGCTAATCCGGCAGGCTCCAGAATTTTATCCATCTGACTTTCGGAGTCCATGATGGACATCTCATCCAGCTCACCGATAAGACGATCTTTGTCGGCACCCGAGAGTTCAAGCTGCTGCTGTAACTTTGCCACCTGCTCTTTTAACCTGGGCAGCTGATCCTCCTCGGCCACCTTGGAGGTGATCAAAATCGTCACCAATAGAAAAATAAAGGTGGCGAGCATCAGCAGTGCGACATCCGAAAAACTCTCATGGACGTTGGTGTAGGTAAATTTACGTCTATCTTTCACGGCAGCGTTCGCGGTTGATTAATCTTCTGGCGGACGAGTACGAGGCGGTGGTTTAAAGCGCAACACATCTTTGCAGCGCTGCCAGAAGGTACGGTTGAGGTTTTGCATCAAACGCGTCTCCTGACGCATCAACATATAGGCCTGCCGATTCATCTCAATCGTTTCAAGCAACGAGGTGCGCTCTTCCTGTGAAAGGCCCCGCAGATTGACCACCTCTTCGCGGAACGCCTCCATCGACTTTCGCGAGGCACTAAAGGCCGACTGCAGGAATTTAACCCGCTCACCCAGCGACGCCATCTCTGCATCCAGAAAGCGAATGTCACGTTCCAGTGATGGTTTGAAATCGGCTGAGCAGTAAACCAGACAGATGCGCATAGTGCGATCGAACAACCCTTCTACACCCTGCTCTGTTATCTGCGCAAAGACGCGCAGCAGTACGCCACCCAGAATTGCACCGAGCAGCGTGGTGTAAAACGCAGTGCCCATGCCACCCATCGCCTTGCGCAGCCCCTCTAACAACTGTTCCTGATCATGGCCCAGTGCGTCCAGTGACGCAGTCAAACCCGTCAAGGTG
>Ga0316204_10000436_pt1 | contig 154283 bp, 127 predicted proteins | sample 6monrhotite_MG_2_FD_205661 | JGI IMG/M metagenome (GOLD analysis project Ga0316204, IMG submission 205661) | Microbial mat bacterial communities from mineral coupon in-situ incubated in ocean water Damariscotta River, Maine, United States -... | ecosystem: Environmental > Aquatic > Marine >... | reverse complement strand
TCATGCCTGGCATTCCACCGCCGCCGCCCATTGGAGGCATAGCTGGAGCATCTTCTTTAATATCTGTTAATGCACATTCTGTGGTCAATATCATTCCAGCAACAGAAGCTGCATTTTCCAAAGCAACGCGAGTTACTTTAGTAGGATCTATGATACCTGCTTTCATCATTTCAACATATTTGTCAGATTTGGCATCAAAACCAAAGTCCCCTTTGCCTTCCATAACTTTAGCGACAACAACAGAACCTTCACCACCTGCGTTTTCAACTATGGTGCGCAATGGAGATTCAATAGCTCTGGCAACAATTTGCAATCCAGTTTCTTCATCAGCGTTTATTGCATCTACTTTAGAAAGAACAGATTTTGCTCTTACCAATGCAACACCACCACCAGCAACGATACCCTCTTCAACAGCAGCTCTTGTAGCATGCAAAGCATCATCTACACGGTCTTTCTTTTCTTTCATTTCTACTTCTGAAGCGGCACCAACATAAAGTACGGCAACACCGCCAGCCAATTTTGCTAAACGCTCTTGCAGTTTTTCCTTATCGTAATCTGATGTGGTAGTCTCGATTTGAGCCTTGATTTGATTAACACGGGTTTTAATGTTTTTTGCAACACCAGCACCATTGACAATTGTAGTATTGTCTTTATCAATAGTTACTCTTTCCGTAGTACCCAACATATCTATAGTTGCAGTCTCTAAAGAGAAGCCTCTTTCTTCAGAAATAACAGTTCCGTTAGTTAGAATAGCAATGTCTTCTAACATGGCTTTTCTTCTATCACCAAAACCTGGAGCTTTTACCGCTGCTATTTTTAATGAACCTCTTAGTTTGTTCACCACCAAAGTAGCCAAAGCTTCACCGTCAACATCTTCAGATATGATCAACAAAGGTTTTCCAGATTGAGCTACAGGCTCCAATACTGGCAATAAATCCTTCATTGAAGAGATTTTCTTGTCGAACAAAAGGATGTACGGATTGTCTAAATCAACAATCATTTTTTCAGAATCGGTAACAAAATATGGAGAAAGATACCCTCTATCAAACTGCATTCCTTCAACAACATCAACGTAAGTATCCGTTCCTTTTGCTTCTTCTACCGTGATAACACCTTCTTTTCCAACTTTTCCAAAAGCTTGGGCAATCAAATCGCCAATAGTTCCGTCGTTGTTTGCAGAAATAGCGGCTACTTGCTTAATTTTTTCTGATGAATCTCCAACTTTTTTGGATTGCTTTGATAGATTTTCAACAATAGCCTCTACAGCCTTGTCAATACCTCTTTTCAAATCCATTGGGTTAGCACCTGCTGCAACATTTTTAAGGCCTTCTTTTACAATTGACTGAGCAAGAACGGTTGCAGTAGTGGTCCCATCACCAGCCAAATCGTTGGTTTTAGAAGCAACTTCTTTTACCATTTGAGCACCCATATTTTCAAGAGGATTCTCTAATTCAATTTCTTTTGCCACAGTAACACCATCTTTGGTTACTTGTGGAGCACCAAATGATTTACTTATGATAACGTTTCTTCCCTTAGGGCCTAAGGTAACTTTTACAGCATTGGCCAAGGCATCTACACCTTTTTTTAGGCCGTCACGTGCATCTATATCGAACTTAATATCTTTTGCCATTTTTCTTTAGTTGATTTTTAATTAAACAATTGCTAAAATGTCGCTTTCACGCATCATCAAATAATCTGAGCCATCTAATTTTAACTCCGTACCAGCATACTTGCCATAAAGAACAGTGTCTCCTACCTTAACCGTGATTGCTTCATCTTTAGTTCCTGGGCCAACAGCTACTACTTTGCCTTTTTGTGGTTTCTCTTTTGCAGTATCTGGAATTATGATACCAGAAGCCGTTTTGGTTTCAGCTTCAACAGGTTCTATAAGAACTCTGTCCGCCAATGGTTTGATGTTAACTTTAGCCATATTATTACTTTTTAGGTATTTGTTTTAAAAATTCTGGAAATGATGGACAGAAATTATGCCATTGCAAAAAAACTGACATTATTAGAAAACAAAAATGCCAGCTTGTCATTCAAGCTGGCATTTTGTATTTGTTTTGTCATTAACACTAGTTAATAGTATCTGCTGGAGTGCTATTGTCAGTTGCAGGAACCTGTTCTGGAACTTCCTCCGGAACCGTTTCAGGAACTGTAGTCTCAATATCATCTCCCTGTAATAACTTGGAATCTGCCTGACTGTAATTTCCTTTAAGGGAAACATTGGAAAGTAGAATCAGTACAATTAATAGCGAAGCAAGGGTCCAAGTACTTTTATCTAAAAAGTCTCCTGTTTTCTTTACTCCACCTACTACTTGGTTTCCACTGCCGCCAAAAGAGGAAGATAATCCGCCTCCTTTTGGATTTTGAACCATAATGACCAAAATCAACAAAAGGCAAACAACAATAATTAATATTAAAAAAATCGCAAACGTACTCATTGTCTCTGTCTTAATCGTTTTCTTTCTGAAGCTTCTTCACCGCCCGAATTTGGTCTGCAAAGAAACCATTTTTTTCTGGATATTTCAAACTCAATATTTTAAAGGCTTGAATCGCTTTTTTATACTTTTTTTGCTCCAAATATACTTTGGCCAAAGTCTCTGTCATCAACTCATTTTTATCCATTTTTGTGGATTCTTTTATGTTGACTTTAGCCTTTAAATCTTCGTTTGGGGTAATTTTGGGTTTATTCTCGATAAACTTGTCCAATAGGTCAAATTTTTTCTTTTTTTCCAGATTTTTATCTACTGTATTCGGGGTTTCCTCATCAGCGTTTTTGGAAGCCAGTTGCAACCACTCTGTAAAAGAATGTTTTTCTTTTTTGGTAAAAGGAATCGGTTTTCCTAGCTCCAAGTCAATTTCAGGAACCGACTCTTTGGCTTTTTCAACTGAAGAAATTTCAACTTCTTCTTTTTTTGATTTGAAAAGTGCTGGATTCAATATTTGTTCAGCATCTTGAATATTCTGAGGTAAGGCAACCTCTTCGGATTCTACTAAAATGGTTTCAATATCTGGATTAGGCTCAATCTCCTCGGATACTGCTGTTTTATCTTCAAGCTTTGTTGTTCTTCCTGCAATGGTATCCGCAATGTTATTTTGGATAAATTCTTTGGAGGTGACAAAATCAAAGAGAACATCTCTATCCGCAGTATGGGCGGCCGTCACTTTTAACGCGTTGTTGTATTTATAACTGTCCAGATTTTTAAGCCCTTTCAAATGCAACGCTCTAGCTGCTTGAAAATAGGGGTATTCTTCAATAATATCTTCCAGTGCCCGTGTTTGTTTTGGGGATAGGATGGTATTAGATTTTTGAAGAATTTGTATGAAATCCGATACATTCATATTTACTACCAATTGCCTAAAGATGCATTAAAAATATCTTGTGTAATACGTTCAAAAATTTCTTCGTGCGCAGCACTTTGTATGGAATTTAAAGCGGCAGCGGCATCAAAATCAAAAAAGAATGAGAAGCGACGTTCAAAATCCGCATCTTCTTTTGTGGTGTTGTAGAACCTGACATTTACACTCATGGTAAGTCGGTTCTGTGCAGTCAATTGATCTGCTGTTGCCGTCATAGGCGTAACTCTGTACTCCACAATTTCTCCTTCGTACAGCAAATCTCCATTGCTGCCTGTAAGTGATAAGCTGGTAAGGTTATTGATCAAATCCTGAAGTGCCAAGGTGAAATCTCTATCTAATCCAGGCTCAATTGTAGATCCTGGACTTTGGTCTGCATAATTTTGGAAGAAATTCACTTGAAAGCTTTGGGCCGTGCCAATATCCGCTCCGGAAAAATTATAAGCTCCGCAACCATGAAAACTAAGTATTAAAGCAAAAAGTCCAATCTTCACACCACTTTTCTTTATCAAAATATTCAAATGCTTAAATCCCATAATCTATAAATCGTACTGCTTAATTTTTCTGTATAACGTTCGTTCTGAAATCCCTAATTCTGAAGCGGCGGCTTTTCGCTTGCCACGATTGCGCTCCAATGATTTTTTTATCAGTTCAATTTCCTTCTCCTGTAAAGATAAAGTTTCTTCCTCTTGAATTTCTTCAGCAAAATGATAACGATCCTCTTGTGGTTGGGCAACTGTTGTAGTTGCTTCGGGTATTGGCTCAGGTAAATGTAAAACTTCTGCTACATTGTTTTCTTGCTCCTGAGGCTGCTCTTCTTTATTTCCATAAATTTTACGGATCAAGGTCTCGTTTTCTTCTTGTACTTTTTCAGAGTCGTTATTTTTCAATAACTCTAAAGTAAGTTTTTTAAGGTCGTTAAGGTCTCCTTTCATATCGAACAAGACTTTATAAAGAATTTCCCGTTCATTGCTAAAATCGCCTTCCTTTTTTGTTTGACCTATAACCGCGGGCAGATTGGTTTTGCTGGAATTTGGCAAATAGCCATTCAATGTTATGCCCGAAATGGTTCTGTTTTCTTCTAAAACAGATATCTGCTCCGCAATATTTCTTAATTGTCTAATGTTTCCCGGCCATCTATATTTTACAAGTAATTGAATTGCTTGTTCTTCTAACCGAATTGTTGGCATTTTATATTTCTGACCAAAATCTGAGGCAAATTTTCTGAACAACAAGTGAATATCTTCCTGGCGTTCACGTAGTGGGGGAATGTTGATTTCTACAGTACTCAATCTATAGTATAAATCTTCCCTGAACTTCTCTTTTTCAATAGCTTCAAACATGCTGATGTTAGTAGCTGCTACAATCCTGACATCCGTTTTTTGTACTTGCGAAGAACCAACTTTTAAGAATTCTCCGTTTTCTAAAACCCTAAGCAACCTCACTTGGGTCGTTAATGGCAATTCTCCTACTTCATCTAAAAAAATAGTTCCACCATCTGCGACCTCAAAATACCCACTACGGGTCTGTGTGGCACCGGTAAAGGCTCCTTTTTCATGCCCAAAAAGTTCACTGTCAATGGTTCCTTCTGGAATAGCACCACAGTTTACCGCAATATATTTGGCATGTTTACGGTGTGATAGGGAATGTATAATTTTGGGAATAGCCTCTTTACCTACACCACTTTCTCCAGTTACCAAAACCGAAATATCTGTAGGGGCTACCTGTATAGCCTTTTCAATGGCACGATTTAACTTTTTATCGTTGCCAATAAGCTCAAAACGTTGTTTTATGGATTGAACACCTTCCATACTCTAATTATTCTTTGAATATTCAATAGCTTCACCAATAAGTGTCGCAGAGGTACATTCATTTATTTTTACATGAACAAAATCGCCCACTTTATAATTTTCTTTTGGAAAAACCACAACTGTATTTTGTGAATTTCGACCCATCCAATGAGCATCTGATTTTTTTGAAAAACCTTCAATCAGAACTTCTTCAATTTTTCCGACATGCTGTTGAGTTCTATAGAAGCTGTGTTTTCGTTGCATTTCGATGATTTCTTGCAGACGCCTCTTTTTTATCTGTTCTGGAATATCATCATCCAATTTTCTTTCAGCTAAAGTGCCAGGCCTTTCGGAATAAGCGAACATAAAACCAAAATCATATTTCACATATTCCATTAAACTAAGAGTGTCTTGGTGGTCTTCTTCTGTTTCAGTAGGAAAACCAGCAATCATATCTTGACTTATACCACAGTCGGGAATAATTTTTCGAATATTATCAATCAATTCAAAATATTCTTCTCTTGTGTGCAGACGGTTCATCGCTTTTAAAATACGATTACTTCCACTTTGCACAGGTAAATGGATAGAGTTGCAGATGTTCTCGTACTTTGCCATAGACTCAATAACGTCCAAGGTCATATCCTGCGGATTTGAAGTAGAAAAACGAATCCTCATTTTGGGTTGTACTTTTGCTACCAGCTCCAAAAGATTGGCAAAATTTACAGAAGTAGCCTTTTGCATTTCCGTAGCTTTTTCAAAATCCTTTTTCATCCCCCCACCATACCAGAGGTAACTATCTACATTTTGTCCTAAAAGGGTAATTTCTTTAAACCCTCTTTCCCAAAGATCATTAACTTCTTCTAGAATGGATTGTGGGTCGCGGCTTCGTTCACGACCGCGAGTAAAGGGAACCACACAAAACGTACACATATTATCACAGCCGCGGGTTATAGAGACTAAAGCGGTAACTCCATTGGAATTTAGACGAACCGGTGCAACATCGCCATAGGTTTCATCTTTTGAAAGAATAACGTTTACAGCGCTTCTGCCTTCATCAATTTCTTGAATAAGGTTGGGCAAATCTTTGTAAGCATCTGGGCCTACCACCATATCCACAATCTTTTCCTCTTCTAAAAATTTGTTTTTTAAACGTTCTGCCATACAGCCCAATACCCCTACTTTCATTCCGGGATTGGTCTTCTTTACTGCATTGAATTTTTCCAAACGTTTTCTAACGGTCAACTCAGCTTTCTCTCTAATAGAGCATGTGTTCACCAAAACTAAATCTGCTTCTTCCAGTTTTTGTGTAGTGTTAAACCCTTCTTTTGCCAAGATTGAGGCGACAATCTCACTATCGGAAAAATTCATGTGACAACCGTAACTTTCTATATAAAGTTTTCTATTGTTCTTTTCGTTTTTCTCCAAAGTCAGAGAACTACCTTGTTGGCTTTCATCAATAATCTTTTCTATGCCTTCGTTTTTGATCATTTCTCCTAGAATGGGCTGCAAAGATAATGCTTATTCCATTTTAGTGACAATTTGGCAGTTAAATTTTATGCAAAAGAAAACGCAACTTTGTTTAAGACTTTCTATCTAAAGGGTGTTATTCTATCCAAAAAACTTAAACAATAATGAAAAAGAAAGCGCTATTAATTTTGTCCTTGGCCACACTTATTTTTGTGTCCTGCGACAGTAACGATGATAATGATGGTTATGCCGATTATTTGGTTGCCAGACCATTGATTATGAGCAAAGCCGAGTTTGCCAATGGTGTAGATATAATTGCACCACGCCCCATTGATGAATCAGGTAAGGTTTACACTTACGAGGATTACATTTTTATCAATGATAAATACCAAGGTGTTCATGTCATAGACAATAGTAATCCACAGCAACCACAAAAAGTTTCGTTTATCAAAATTCCTGGAAATGTTGATATTTCTGTAAAAGATGATTTCCTGTATGCCGATAGTTTAATGGATTTGGTAGTTATTGATATATCAGATTTAAATAATCTAAACACTGTGAATAGGTTGGAAAATGTACTTTATAACAATATTTTTTTTCCATTTGAAGCTGATATTGTAGAATATGATACATATGATTATGATACTGAAATTCTAGTAGGTTGGGAGACTGTTACCGAAAGTAGGTTGACAGCAGAGGTTGAGCAAAATAGAGGTATAGGTATTTTTGACGATGTCGCCTTAAATGAAGCTTCAGATGGAGGAACTGGACAAGGAGGCTCCTTAGCACGGTTTAAAATAGTAGATGACTATTTATACGCTGTGGATAGTCATAACATTAATGTATTTGATATTTCAGATTTAGAGAATCCTGAAGATTTGGAGGATGTTTATGCAGGGTTTGATATTGAAACGATTTTTAATCGTGGTAATCATTTGTTTTTGGGAAGTATGCGCGGTATGTATATATATGACATTTCTTCCCCAGCTACACCAACCTTTGTATCAGAATTTCAACATGGTACCGCTTGTGACCCAGTTGTAGTAGATGGAGATTATGCATACGTAACCCTGAGGGGCGGGAATGAATGTGGTGCTTTGGAAAGCGGTTTGTTCATTGTAGATATTTCTGATATAACTGACCCAAAATTAGCTGTTGATTATCCTATGGATGAGCCTTATGGATTAGGGATAAAAGATGAAAAACTATTTGTTTGTGATGGAAGCTCGGGTCTAAAAGTGTATGACAAAACAGATGTTGAGGATATAAAAATGTTAAACCATTTTAAAGATATTGTTACGTTTGATGTTATTCCGTTAGAAAGTCATTTAATAATGGTTGGCGACGAAGTCTTGTACCAATATGAATATTTAGATGATGAAATAAAGCTCATAAGCCAAATAGGACTCAATTAATATGTGCAGTAATATATATAAAGGTATTATCTGTATTGTGTTACTGTCAGTACATCTAAGCTCCTGTTCTAACGATGATGACAATGAAATACCATCGGCCTGTCAGCTAGAACCGGATCCAGGCGAATGTTTAGCTGCAATTCCCAGATACTATTTTGACAAAGAAGAGCAAAAATGTAAGGAATTCATATGGGGAGGTTGTAATGGGGTCGTACCTTTTGAAACCATGGAAGCCTGTCGGGAGTGCGAAAGAAATTAAATACTATAACATTGAATTTATAGAAAGGTGGTAGGACGAAACCTAACAACCTGAATAAATCTTTTAACTTGGATCATACAATATTGAGCAGCCTTAGAATTTTTGTAGGCGAATCAGGCATGAAGTTTATATGAAATATCCTGTTTTTAACAGGATATTTTTTTGTCAAGTATTTTTCAAAAAATCTAAAATCGAAAAATTCATATACTTTTGTTACCCAAAACTAATTGCATGCCGAAGAATTTAGTTATTGTTGAGTCCCCAGCAAAAGCAAAAACCATAGAACGTTTTTTAGGAAAAGATTACCAAGTAGAATCAAGTTTTGGACATATTGCGGATCTCCCATCCAAAGAACTTGGTGTAGATGTCGAAAACGATTTTAAGCCAAAATATACAGTAGATAAGGAGAAGAAAGCCTTGGTCAAAAAATTAAAAGATTTGGCCAAAAAAGCAGATACTATATGGTTGGCCAGTGATGAGGACCGAGAGGGAGAAGCCATTTCTTGGCATTTAGCTGAAGAATTGGGCTTAGAGAAAAGCAGAACTAAGCGAATTGTTTTCAACTCTATTACCAAATCTGCAATCCAGAAAGCTATTGAGAACCCTAGGGAAATCAATTACAATTTGGTAAATGCGCAACAGGCAAGAAGAGTTTTGGATAGATTGGTCGGGTATGAGTTATCACCAGTCCTTTGGAAAAAAATAAAACCAGGTCTATCTGCTGGTAGAGTACAATCTGTAGCGGTAAGGTTAATAGTAGAAAGGGAAAGAGAGATTGAGGCTTTTAAACCAGAAGCATCTTTTAGAATAAAAGCAGAATTTAAAACATCTAACGGAAATGTTTTTTCTGCTAAACTAAATAAGACTTTTGTATCAAAAGAAGCAGCAGAAGTATTTTTAAAGCAGAACATTGGTTCGGATTTTTCCGTTGCCAATCTTGATAAAAAACCAGCAAAAAAATCTCCTGCAGCACCTTTTACAACGTCAACCTTGCAACAAGAAGCTTCCAGAAAGCTATATTTTTCTGTTGGTAGAACTATGCAGGTTGCACAACGCTTGTATGAAGCTGGTCTTATTACTTATATGAGAACGGACAGTGTTAACTTGTCTAAAGAAGCATTGGATGCGGCCAAAGATGCCATCGTACAAAATTATGGGGAGTCCTACAGTAAAGTGAGAAACTTTACAGGAAAATCCAAAGGTGCCCAAGAAGCACACGAAGCAGTTCGTCCTACGGATATGAAATTACAATCTCCGCAAATAGAACGTGACCAAGCAAAACTTTATGAATTGATATGGAAGCGAACTCTAGCTTCACAGATGAGTGATGCTGAGTTGGAAAGAACCAATGTGAAAATTAAGGCAAGTTCTCACAAAGAAGAGTTCACCGCAAATGGAGAAGTGGTGAAGTTTGATGGTTTCCTTAAAGTTTATTTGGAAGGTACAGATGAAGAGGATAAGGCAGAAGAACAAGAAGGAATGTTGCCGGCAATGAGTGTTGGTGAAGCTTTGCAAAATAATTTTATTACAGCAACGGAACGTTTTTCAAGACCACCATATCGTTATACTGAAGCTTCCTTGGTTAAAAAGTTGGAAGAACTTGGTATAGGAAGACCATCAACATATGCCCCTACAATTTCCACTATACAGAACAGAGGTTATGCGGAAAAGGGAAGTGTGGACGGAACAGAAAGAAATTATGTGCAGTTGGTTTTGGAATCTGGTCAATTTGCTGAAAAGAATTTATCTGAAATGGTAGGTTCAGACAAAGGGAAATTGGTTCCTACAGATATTGGAATGATTGTGAATGATTTCCTGGTCAGTAATTTCACAACTATTCTAGATTACAATTTTACAGCCAAGGTCGAGGAGAATTTTGATGAAATTGCCTCTGGAGAAGAAGATTGGCAAAAGATGATGAAAGATTTTTATAAAGATTTTCATCCCAAAGTTTTAGATGTTGAAGAAAACGCGGAACGTGCAAGTGGAGAACGCATATTGGGTACTGATCCAAAATCTGGAAGACAGGTCGCCGCAAGGTTGGGGCGTTTTGGACCAATGGTGCAGATAGGTACCGTGGATGAGGAAGAAAAACCACTCTTTGCAAGTTTGTTGCCTGAACAATCTATTACAACCATAACTTTTGAAGAGGCCATGGAGCTTTTTCAGCTGCCAAGAAAGTTAGGAACATATGCAGGAGAAGAAGTTGAGGCTAGCGTAGGAAGATTTGGTCCATATGTTAGGTTTGGCAAAAAATTTATTTCCTTGGCGCAAGGCGAAAGTGCTTTTGATGTAGATATGGAACGTGCCATAGAATTGATAAAAGAAAAAGAGAAAGCAGACGCTCCTATTGCACATTACGAGGATAAAGAGGTTACCAAAGGTAAAGGTAGGTTCGGACCATTCATAAAATGGGATGGGATGTTTATCAACGTAAACAAGAAATACGATTTTGATAATCTTTCCCAAGCTGATATCATTGAACTTATAGAGGCAAAGAAAATTAAGGAAATTGAAAAGTTGATTCAAGAATGGCCAGCGGAGAAAATCCGAATTGAAAAAGCAAGATGGGGAAGGCATAATATTATAAAAGGAAAAATTAAGGTTGAGTTGTCTAAAGATGTGGATGCAACTAAAATTTCTTTAGAAGAAGCACAAGCCTTAATAGAGAAGAAAGCACCTAAGAAAAAAACCAAAGCAAAGGCTAAGAAGTAGTATGGCATTCGATTTTTTGGTTCCTATTAAAGATAGGGTCCTAGCATTTTCAGAGTTATTGCCTCCACAGGCATTGGGTAAAAACATCTTCAAGCATACCGAGAAAAAAGGATTACCTGTTTTCGCAAACGCAACTGTCGCTATTTTTGGGGTTCTGGAATCCAGAAATGGATTCGAAAAGAAACCGGAGCGATTGAATATTGATGAAATACGTATTCAGTTGTATCGCCTAATGTCTGGTAATTGGAATTCCACAATATTGGATATTGGAGATATAGAAGAAGGCAATACGGTAGAGGATACTTATTTTGTGGTCAAAGAAATTGTGGCAGGCCTGTTAGAAGAAAACATTATACCTATTGTAATAGGTGCAACACAAGATATTACATTCCCCACGTACAGAGCTTTTGATAATATCAGGGACATGGTCAATCTGGTATCCATAGATAGCCGTTTTGATTTTGGTGAAGACGAAGAACTTATTTCTTCGCATTCCTACATGAGTAAAATTATCACGGATAAACCCAACAATCTATTTAATTTTTCCAATATAGGTTACCAAAGTTATTTTAATGCTCAAGAAGAGATTGATTTAATGGAGCGACTTTTCTTTGATGCCTATAGGTTGGGAGAAATAGCTGCTAACCTAGAATTGGCAGAACCGGTATTAAGAAGTTCTCATATTGTTAGTCTGGATTTACGTGCAATTCGCGCGAGCGAAATGGGCTCTTTTAAAAACTTTTCTCCCAATGGTTTTACAGGTAGGGAGATTTGTGCCATTGCAAGATATGCTGGTATTAGTGATAAAGTATCATTGTTTGGCATATACGAAGGGGAGAATTCTCCACAAGCATTTCAAATGATAGCCCAAATTATTTGGTACTTCATAGAAGGTATTAGTTTTAGAATAAAAGAATTCCCAAGTTCCAAAAGTGAAGATTTTACAAAGTTCACAGTCCCTACAGATACAGAGGAACTAGTATTCTACAAGAGCCATGTAACAGAACGTTGGTGGGTAGAGGTTCCATCAATTTTGCCCGAACATACTAAAACAAATTCGGCGGCGTTATTACCTTGCACCGAGGAAGACTATCTGGATGCTTGCAACCAGAAGATTCCAGAAAGGTGGTTCAAGGCCTATAGAAAGGGCTTTAACTAACAAATTAAATTTTAAGCATTAATTGTTTTTGCACAATAATTTATTCAAAAAACAGTTTTGAGAATAATGAATTTGTGTTACACAGTTTATAATCTTAAATCGAAAATTTAACCTAAAGTATGAGAAAGCTATTCTTTTCATCTCTAGCACTTGTTTTTTTACTGAGCAGTTGCGGTTCAAAATCAAAGTCAAAAGGTGAACTAGTTGGAGCCCAAGGAAAAAAGTGGTATCCAGAGAAACCCTACGGAATGGAACTGATTCCCCGCGGCTCCTATGTAATGGGTAAAGCTGAAGAGGACCAGGCGAAAGTATTGAACGCTCCCACCAGAACAGTTACTGTACGTTCCTTTTATATGGACGATACGGAAATCACAAATAGTGAGTACCGACAGTTTGTGGAGTGGGTAAAAGATTCCATTACCAGAACCAAATTGGCCATTCTTGCTGATGAACTGGGTATTGGCCCAGAAGATGAAGGTATTGGAGAGTATGCTTTTAAGGATACGGACACTACCAAAATTTCAGTTTACGATAAATATATGCTTGATAACTATGCTGGTTTAGGTGAAACCGGTTATGAAGGAAGAGCATTAAATACCGATGTTGATTTGGTATGGGATACATCAGAATACCCAGATGAATATTATTCTGAGGTAATGGATTCATTGTATATTCCGGAAGAGGAAAGCTATAATGGATTAAGAACCGTTGATGTAACCCAATTAAAATATAAGTACAATTGGATGGATATTGAAGCTGCTGCCCGTGCTAAAAGTGGTAGAAGAAAAGATTTCATCAAAAAAGAGGAATTGGAAATTTATCCGGATACCACAGTTTGGATTCGTGATTTTGAATATTCCTATAATGAACCTATGCACAATGACTATTTTTGGCATGATGCTTATAGCGATTACCCCGTTGTTGGAGTAAACTGGCAACAGGCAAAAGCATTTTGTTCTTGGAGAAGCAAGTTTAAAAACGATGACCAAAAAAGTCGTGGAAAGCAGTTTGTAAACCAATTTAGATTACCAACCGAAGCCGAATGGGAATATGCTGCTAGAGGTGGTATTGATGGAGGTACGTACCCTTGGGGTGGACCTTATGTAATCAGTGATACAGGTTGTTTTATGGCCAATTTTAAGCCTCAACGTGGAGATTATGCCGCAGATGCCGCATTGTACACTGTTGAAGCAAAATCTTACGAGCCAAACGAATATAACCTTTATAACATGGCGGGTAACGTATCTGAGTGGACTAGTTCCAGTTTTGATCCAGGCGCCTATGAATATCTGTCAACTATGAATCCAAACATTGGATCAGGGCAGAATAAGAGAAAAGTAATCCGTGGTGGATCTTGGAAAGATGTTGCTTACTTCTTGCAAGTAAGTACTAGAGACTATGAATACCAAGATTCAGCAAGAAGTTACATAGGTTTTCGAACCGTTCAAGATTATATGGGCGAAGAGGATTCTACAAAGGGGCAAGGGCTTCCAAACTAAATACAATAAATTAAACGAGAGAACATTATATAAACCAGTAACCAAATACTTATTTATATAACTTAATTAAAACTAGAATTATGGCACAGTCAAAATCAACAAAAAAGCTGTTTAACATGGCCTACGGGCTTGGAGCATCGGTAGTAATTATTGGTGCATTATTTAAAATCCTTCACTGGGAGTTTGGACCACTGACTGGTGGATTGCTTCTTGCAGTAGGACTTATTACTGAAGCATTAATTTTTGCTATTAGTGCATTTGAACCAGTGGACGACGAGTACGATTGGTCTTTAGTTTACCCAGAATTGAACAACGGTCAATCTAAAGGAAACAAGAATGACGCTAAGCAAGCTCAAGAAGCTGAAGGTCTTCTTTCAAGAAAATTAGATGATCTATTAAAAGATGCTAATATCGATTCTGAACTTTTCACAAGTTTAGGTGATAGCATTAAGAATTTTGAAGGTGCCGCTAAAGGTATTGCTCCAACTACAGATGCTATTCAGCATACTAAAAAGTATTCTGAAGAATTGTCTCATGCTGCAGCTCAAATGGAATCTTTGAACAGTTTGTACAAAGTACAGTTGGAAAGCGCAAGCAGACAAGCTTCTATTAACGAGGAAGTAGTACAAAATGCTGGTGCATTAAAAGATCAAATGGAATCTTTGGCAACTAACCTTTCTTCATTAAATGGAGTATATGGTGGTATGCTAACCGCTATGGCCAAAAACTAATTAGGGATTTGATTGATATACCAAACCCAAATCAAATTAATTATTAATTCTAATTAGAAAAACATGGCAGGAGGAAAACAAACACCACGTCAGAAGATGATCAACCTTATGTATTTGATCTTCATCGCGATGTTGGCCTTAAATATGAGCAAGGAAGTTCTTGCAGCGTTCGGTATAATGAACGAAAAGCTAGAGACTTCCAATATCAAGACTTCAGAAAGTAATGACAATTTCTTGGCTAGTCTTGAAACGAAAGCGTCGGAAGACGAAAAGAAGTACGGTGAATTATATCAAAATGCACAAAAGATAAAAAGCTTATCTCAAGAGTACTTTGATTATTTAGAGACCCTTAAGAAAGGTATGACCGAAAAACTTGAAGATCCTAAGGATTATGCAAGAATGGACAACTCTGATTATTTAGATCAGAAGCTTTTCCAAGGAGATAACCTATCTAAGGACGGTAAGGAATTCATGAAAAGAATTACCGACTATAGAACTCAAGTATCTGCTATTGCACCTGCAGCATTGAAAGAAGCTGTTAATGTTCGTTTTCAAGTAGGTGATAAGAATGGTAAAGTAGAGAAAAGAGATGGTACTAAGCAAGATTGGATCAACTATCATTATGAAGGGTATCCTTTAGTGGCTTCTTTGGCTAAATTAACAGCGCTACAAGCAGATGTTAAGGCAACTGAAGAAGATGCTTTGAAATCAATGTTGGAAGGTGAGCTTACAAATCAAGTTTCATTGACAAATTTTGCTACTTCATTGCTTGCATCTAAATCTGCTTTTTACAACGGAGACAAGTACGATGGTAAGATTATTATCAGCAAAACAGATAAGACGTCTACACCAGTTAAAGCTGAGTTGACTTTAGACGGTAGAAAACTGACTGAAGGAAAAGACTATAAGTTAGAGGCAGGCGGTATTCAAATGTTGATTGGTGCCGGTAATCCTGGTGACCATGAGATTGTTGGAACAATGTTCTTTATGCAAGACGGAGAAGAAATTCCTGTTGAGGTTAAGAACTCTTTTGCTACAATTTCTAAGCCTAATGCTGCAGTAATTGCTGCTGACAAGATGAACGTGGTATACCGTGGGGTTGCTAACCCTATGACCATATCTATTCCTGGTATTCCTGATAACAAAGTTTCTGCATCTGCTCCTGGACTTTCCAAGAGAAGTGGAAGCAAGTATGTTATGAATCCAGGTACTGGTAGAGAAGTGACTATTAGTGCTTCTGGTATTTTGCCTGACGGTCAAAGAATCAGTACACCTGCAACATTCCGTATCAAGGATATTCCAAGACCAGGAGGTACTGTTCGTGGAGAAGCAGGAAGTGCTAAAATGCCTAGAAAAAACCTAGAGATATCTACTGTTGGAGCTATGTTGGAAGATTTTGATTTTGACTTAAACCTTGCTGTAAGCGGATTTAAATTCAAAGTGCCAGGTCAACCTACAATAGTGGTAAACGGAAACAAATTGAATACTAGAGCTAAATCTGCTTTGAGAAGAGCTAAAAGAGGTGAAGCTGTTCAGATATTCGATATTAAAGCATTCATTACAAATAACAAGAGTTACAAGTTGAAGAAAGTTTCTCCTGTTGTAGTGGAGCTTACAAACTAAAAAGTATACATACAGATAATCATGAATTGGAAAAATGCATTTTTAATTGGAGCTTTAAGCTTACTGCCCATTTCAATAATGGCACAGGCAAACATTTTGAATGCCAAGCTGCCAGAGGAAATAGGAGTAAAGACTGAAGCTCAAATAGAGCAGGACAATGATGCCCCATTGGAATACGGATATACAGATGATAGAGATATCCTTTGGTCCAAAACTATATGGGAGGTAATTGACCTGGACGAGCGTGTTAACTTTCCATTGTACTACCCAACCGATACTATTGGTATTGGAGCGGACAGAAGGTCTTTGTACCATGTTTTGATGAAGAACATCAAAAATGGAACTTTGACTGAAGTATATACGGACTCTTACTTTACTGAAAAGCGAAAGTTTGAGGATTTAACCGCTACATTGAGTAAAGTGGATACCACGGACCTTGGATACGAACAAATCAATGCAGGAGAACAGCTTTCAGCTGAATTTATCAACCAGAGAGATTTGAATGCTGCTGATATTGAAGAGTATCGTATAAAAGGGATATGGTATTTTGATAAGCGTCAAGGAGAGCTGAAATACCGCTTATTGGGTATTGCACCAGTAGCTCCAGATGTAAACTTTGTAGATGATGAGTCTGTAGACCCAGGTGAGAATAAAGTTGAGTTGTTTTGGGTATGGTACCCCGCAGCAAGACAAGTTCTGCACGAAGCCAAAGTCTATAATCAGCGTAATTCTGCACGCCCTATAACTTATGATATGCTGTTGAACGCAAGACGTTTTAATGCAGTGATCTATAAGGAGGACAACGTCCATGGAGATCGTGAAATTGACGATTACGTTTTTGACAATGCACTGTTCCAGTTATTGGAGTCCAAAAGGATTAAAGAAGTTATCCGAGACAGGGAGCAGGATATGTGGGCTTATTAAGCCTTAGAGATTAAATTTTCCAATTCAATATTCATATAGACGCCGCACATTTGTGCGGCGTTTTTTATTTGCCTTTGTTGCTATTGCCGAGAAGAACATACTAAGTTTGTCAATGAGGTTTTTACATATCTTGGAAGTACAATTAGTATTTAGATTGTCATAATGAGCTTGTCGAAGTATGTTTTTGCTGAGTATATGAAAATTTTCAGACTTAAGATATCTATTTTTGCAGCATGCTGGATTATATAGTCGTAGGCCTTGGTTTGGCCGGAATCTCATTTTGTGAAATTCTGGAAAAAGAAGGTAAGTCCTTTAAGGTAATTTCAGATGATTCTCAACAGGCCTCCCTAGTAGCTGGCGGACTCTATAATCCGGTTATTTTAAAAAGGTTTACTATGGCTTGGAATGCCAAGGAACAAATGGATTTGGCGCTACCTTTTTATACAAGCTTAGAACAAAAACTACATGTAAAACTGGATTACACCATTCCAGTACTCCGCAGATTTGCATCAATTGAAGAACAAAACGTCTGGTTTGAGGCAGCAGATCGCCCAGGGCTTGATTATTTTTTGTCTACTACCATCATAGAAAATGAAAACCCAAGTATAGATGCCCCATTTGGTTTTGGTGAAGTAAAACATACAGGACGAATAGATACCAAGACATTACTTACGTCCTATTCAGAATATTTGGAACAGCAAGGGCATTTAGACAAAGAATCCTTCGATTTTTCATGTTTACAGACGCCTGAAGGGCATATTTCTTATAAAGCAACTAAGGCAAAGCAAATTGTTTTTGCCTGCGGTTATGGACTTAAAAACAATCCTTTTTTCAATTATCTGCCATTAAATGGTACCAAAGGGGAACTATTGACTATCAAAGCGCCAGAATACAAAGAGAAGAATGTTATTAAATCTTCAGTTTTTACAATTCCTCTAGGAGATGATTTGTATTGTATAGGGGCAACTTATAAATGGAAAGATAAAACCAATGAACCTACAGAAGATTCCAAAAATGAACTTTTAGAAAAACTGAAGACTTTTTTAAACTGTGATTTTGAAATTGTTAAACATGTTGCAGGAATTAGACCAACGGTAGTGGACAGAAGACCTTTGGTTGGCCAACATCCCGGACACAAAAATTTATATGTGTTAAATGGTTTTGGATCTAGAGGTGTGCTTATAGCCCCAGATGTTTCAAAACAGCTGTTCAATAAAATTGAAAATAGAATAGCGCTTGATCCAGAAATCAATATTCACAGATTTACGAAAAAATATTACTCTAACTGACGTTTTGCGGACTTGGGTTCATACTTAACAAAAAGGTTGATCCATATATTTCGAGACAAACGTATGATAAAGGGCATAAAAACAACCATAGTAAGTACTATTGCAATAAAGGTGTTTACAAGAGAGGTTTCTATAAAAAGAAATGCGATTACAAAAGTTGCTACAGCAAAGGCAACACCCACACCATAGCTTACGTACATGGAGCCATAAAAGAACGAAGGTTCAATTTTATATTTGGTGCCGCAATGGGAACAACGCTCATGCATTTTAAAGATTTGGGAAATTGCATATGGATTATTGTTGAGATACATGCTCTCTTCATGACATTTGGGACAACTTCCTGTTAAAATACTGTAGAGTTTGTTTCCTTTTTTTAACATTTGCAGCAATTTTGCATAAAAATACGGATTCACCCGTATTTGTTTTGTAATTCAGGTCACATAAGATGCTAAACATTCATAACCTTTCTGTCGCTTTTGGAGGCGAATATCTTTTTGAGGAAATCGCCTTTCGTTTAAATGGGGGGGACAGGGTTGGCCTGATTGGAAAAAACGGAGCGGGAAAATCCACTTTGTTGAAATTACTCTCTAAAGAAATGGCTCCAGATTCAGGAATCATAGCTATGGAGAAAGATATCAAAATTGGGTTTTTAAAGCAGGATATCGATTTTGAACAAGGTAGAACAGTATTAGAAGAATCATACCAGGCATTTTTTGAGCTTAAATCTTTGGAAGTAAAACTTGATGAAATAAATCAAGGACTTGCAGAAAGAACCGATTATGAAAGTGAGGCCTATAATCAGTTGATGATTGATCTGACTGATGTTACCCACCGATATGAGATTCTGGGAGGCTATAACTATCAAGGTGAGACCGAAAAAGTTTTATTGGGATTAGGGTTCAAGAGGGATGATTTTGACAAAGCTACCGATACCTTTTCTGGTGGCTGGCGTATGCGAATTGAGTTGGCAAAACTGTTGCTCCAGAGCAATGATGTCTTGCTTTTGGATGAGCCTACCAACCATTTGGATATAGAATCCATTATTTGGTTGGAGCAATTTCTCAACAATTACCCAGGAGCTGTGGTAATCGTTTCGCATGATAAAATGTTTTTGGATAACGTAACGAACAGAACCATAGAGATTTCTCTTGGGAGAATTTATGATTACAACAAGCCCTACTCTAAATTTCTGATACTTAGAAAAGAAATCAAAGAACAACAATTAAGTGCCCAAAAGAACCAAGAGAAACAAATACAACAGACTGAAAAACTAATTGAAAAGTTTAGAGCCAAGGCAAGTAAAGCTTCTATGGCCCAATCTCTAATAAAAAAGCTGGATAAGATTGATCGCATTGAAGTAGATGAGGACGATAACAGTGCTATGAATGTAAAATTTCCAGTGTCAATAACTCCTGGCAAAGTCATAGCCGAACTTGAGGGTCTATCTAAGAATTATGGAGAAAAGCAGGTTTTAGAAGGTATTGACCTTTTAGTGGAACGGAGCAGCAAAACGGCTTTTGTTGGTCAAAATGGACAGGGAAAAACTACATTGGCCAAGATAATGGTTGGTGAACTGGAGTATACAGGCGGGCTTAAAATCGGACATAACGTGCAGATTGGTTATTTCGCGCAAAACCAGGCCGAATATCTAGATGGCAAAAAAACGGTCTTAGATACAATGATAGATGCTGCAAATGAAAGTAACCGCAGCAAAGTAAGAGATGTTTTAGGTTCTTTTTTATTCCGAGGGGATGAAGTAGAGAAATACGTCAAGGTTTTGTCTGGAGGAGAACGTAACCGTTTGGCATTGGCCAAAATGCTGTTACAGCCCTTTAATGTATTGGTAATGGATGAGCCTACTAACCATTTGGATATAAAATCTAAAAACGTACTTAAAAAGGCTTTGCAAAATTTTGAAGGAACATTGATTTTGGTTTCTCATGACCGGGACTTTCTTCAGGGTTTAACAGATAGGGTTTATGAGTTTAAGGATGGTAATATCAAGGAGTATTTAGGGGATATTGATTTTTACTTGGAACAGCGAAAAGCTGAAGACTTTAGGAAAATTGAAAAAGGTGAAAAGAAAATTAGGGTTGAAAAGGCGCAGCCCAAGGAAAATGACTATCAAACCCAAAAGAAGCTAAAATCCTTAAAGAATAAATTAAGTAATGTAGAAAGCAAAATTTCACAATTAGAAAAATCCATTGCCGAAATAGACCACAATATGTTATTGGACTATGATACCACCATAGCTGCTCCGGGATTTTTTGATGACTACCAAGGAAAAAAGAACGTTTTGGAATCCTTGATGGTGGACTGGGAAAAATTGTCCAATGAACTCGAAATATTGAGTTAACTGCTTTTAAAATAATTGCTCACCACGCTTTTTGCTTCGTTTACAACATATTTCCCTTGATTCACCTATTTAATTTGTAGGTGCTTTCCTTCTATTCGTAATTTGTAGGTAAATTCCTATGAATTGATTTTTATCCAATGACGAGACTAACCATTTTCTGTCTATTATTACTTTCCGCTTCAGGCCAGATATTTTCCAATCTTGAAATTTCTCAAAAGGAGAAAAGCGCACTTGTAGACCTTTTTAATAATACAAATGGTGAAAAATGGAGTGCACCATGGGATTTAAACAAACCTGTGAGTACATGGAAGGGAGTTGAACTGAAGGATAACCATGTAGTTGGAATAAATCTATTTAGAAATAATTTAGAAGGCGTTCTTCCGGAGAGTCTTGGAAAATTAAAATATCTAACCCATTTAAACCTTGCTTTTAATAGCATTACTGGGGTCTTGCCAAAAGATATTGTCAAACTTAAAAATCTAAAAGTACTTCGATTAGAAATGAATCGAATAAAAGGTTCATTACCACTTGGAATAGGACAGCTTCAAGAACTGAGGGTATTTTCTATGTTCAATAACTTTTTGAGTGGATCTATACCATCAACCTTTGGGGAGTTAAAAAATTTGAAAGAACTTAATTTATCTAGCAATAATCTTAAAGGTCTAATTCCTAATTCTATAGGGAATTTGACAAAATTAGAGGCCTTGGGACTTTTTGAAAACAATTTGGAAGGATCAATTCCAGAGGAAATGGGTAAACTAGGTGAACTGCGGGAATTAGTGCTTGCCAATAACCAACTGGGTGGAGAGATTCCTTCAGAATTTGGACAATTGGCCAGTCTAAAAATATTACAGTTACAGAACAATAGGTTCAATTCCTATAAAGGCCTAAGAGAGATGGATACAAAACAGTTTCTGGTCTTTGATACCGATGAAAAAACATTAAATCCAAAATTCAACGAAATACAATTGCAACGCACACGAATGGCGGATACAAAATTTGAAGATGTTGACGAGAATGAGTAGTTAGTTATACTTTAGTTTGTTTGGTTTGGGGATGCAGGCGTGTATCCCCTTTTTTTGTTTAGAAAAACAAAACATTCCCTAAGCAATTTATGAAATATTTAACCCTACAACGATAAGGAAGCGAATAGTTTTGCAAAAGACTAATCCATCCTACGCATGCGCAAGCTAATTATCTCCGCCGTTGTTGGCGGACTCATTATTTTTGGATCTTTATATTTTGCAGGATTAATTGCAGAAAGTAAGGACAGTAGAAGGCCAAAACTGCAGAAAGTTGTTAAAACTGTTTTTGTTGATACGGTTAAAAATAGCGTCATTCCAATTGTAGTTCCCGCTAATGGAAACCTAAAGGCCAAGAGAAGAGTTGAACTGTTTTCTGAAGTGCAGGGCGTTTTTAGGTCTGGAAGTAAATTATTCAGAACAGGACAAGAATACAATGCCGGGCAGACATTGATTCGTATTGATGCAAGTGAGTACTACGCCAGTGTACAATCTGCAAAAAGCAATTTGTACAATCTGCTTACCTCTATAATGCCGGATTTACGGTTAGATTATCCTGAAATATATCCAAAATGGCAAGAATACCTAAATGGTTTTGACCTTAACAGTACCACGCCAATGTTACCTGAGATGGAATCGGAGAAGGAAAAGTTCTTTATTTCCGGTAGAGGAATAATATCCAATTATTACAATGTAAAGAATTTAGAACAGCGACTGTCTAAATATAATATTTCAGCACCTTTTAAAGGTGTGCTAACTGATGCACTGGTAACAGAAGGAACTTTGGTTCGGGTAGGTCAGAAATTAGGGGAATACATTAATATAGGAGTTTATGAACTAGAGGTTTCAATAAGTAAAACCTACGGAGATTTCTTAAAAGTTGGAAAAAAGGTAGCGCTCTCCAATTTAGATAAGACCCAAGAATATATGGGAGAGGTTAGCCGAGTAAACGGACGGGTTGATCAGAACTCCCAGACGATAACAGTTTTTATTGAGGTCAGTGGAGATAACTTAAAAGAAGGTCAATATCTAGAAGCCAATTTGCAGGCCAAAGAAGAGTCAAATGCTATTGAAATAGATCGTTCGTTATTATTGGAAAACAATCAAATCTTTGTGGTCAGAGACTCTATCCTAGACCTTATTGATGTGATCCCGGTTTACTTTACAGATAAGAAGGTGGTATTGAAAAATGTCCCAGATAGTGAGGTTATCATTGCCAAAGCACTGACTGGAGCTTATTCAGGAATGCTGGTGAAAGTATTTGATGCGGACAAACCAAAAAAGGCCAAATCGTGAGGAAAGTAATATCTTATTTTATTAAGTACCATGTTGCGGTAAATGTAATAATTATTGCATTTTTTATTTTCGGTATTGTTGGCGCATTCTCATTAAAATCTTCATTTTTTCCGCTAACGGAATCCAAAAATGTTTTAATCACAATAGCCTATCCAGGAGCTTCTCCACAAGAAGTTGAAGAAGGAATCGTGTTGAAAATTGAGGATAACCTCAAGGGACTTCAGGGAGTGGAAAGAGTTACCTCTACGTCTAGGGAAAATAGCGGAACGATCAATGTGGAAATAGAGAAGGGCAGGGATATTGATTTTATGCTGTTGGAAGTCAAAAATGCAGTAGATCGTGTTCCCACATTTCCAACAGGTATGGAACCTTTAGTAGTTTCTAAATTAGAGCCGGTTAGGCCTACGATAAGTTTTGCTGTAAGTGGACAGAATATTTCATTGACGACCTTAAAGCAAATAGGAAGGCAAATAGAAAATGATTTAAGGGCTATTGATGGCATTTCTCAAATCACTATTTCTGGTTACCCAGACGAGGAGATTGAAATAGCAGTAGACGAAAATAGACTACTGGCCTATAACCTCTCCTTTAATGATGTTGCACAAGCAGTTTCCAATGCCAATATTTTGGTTACTGGGGGTAATATTAAAACCAACACAGAGGAATACTTGATTCGGGCAAATAATCGCTCGTACTATGGAGATGAACTTTCCAACGTTATGGTGCGCGCAGATGTATCAGGCCGTGCTATACGGCTAAAGGATGTTGCAACCATCAGGGACCGTTTTTCAGAAACGCCCAATGCAGCATATTACAACGGGGATTTATCAGTTAATGTTACCGTTACAAGTACCAATACCGAAGATTTAATAGGTTCCGCAGAAAAAGTAAAAGAGTACATTGTCGACTTCAATCAGAAATACACCAATGTTCAATTGGATGTTGTTCGGGATTTATCCAAAACCTTGACACAACGAACTGATCTACTTACCGAGAATGCCATAATAGGAATGATTTTGGTGCTTATTTTCCTCTCTCTATTTTTAAATACAAGATTGGCTTTTTGGGTGGCCTTTGGTTTGCCGGTTGCATTTTTGGGAATGTTTGTTTTTGCACCAATGCTTAATGTAACCATCAACGTACTGTCTCTTTTTGGGATGATTATCGTAATCGGTATTCTAGTAGATGATGGTATTGTAATAGCAGAAAATATCTATCAACATCATGAAAAGGGAAAAACCCCTGTCCAAGCTGCAATAGATGGAACTATGGAGGTTATTCCGCCCATTCTTTCCGCAATTATCACTACAATATTGGCCTTTTCCATTTTCCTGTTTTTAGATGGTCGAGTGGGGGATTTCTTTAGTGAAGTTTCTGTAGTTGTAATTCTAACTTTGGTAGTTTCATTGGTTGAAGCGCTAATTATTCTACCTGCTCATTTGGCACATTCAAAAGCACTTCAACCCCAAAAGAAAGGCCCTAAAACAGGCATGGCAAAAGTGTTCTCCAAATTAAGAATCATAAACAAATTAGGAGATGATGCAATGGTATGGATGCGAGATAAAATGTATAGTCCGGCTTTACGTTTTGCCATGGATTACAAACTATTGACATTTGCATTATTTTTTATGGCGTTGGTTTTAACCTTTGGATCTATAGGTGGAGGTATTATTAGAACGTCATTCTTCCCCAGAATTGCAAGTGACAGAATAGCGGTTGAGTTGCTTATGCCCAATGGTGCCAACGAAAAGGTTACCGATTCAATCATTAGCATGATTCAGGATAAAGCTCAAATTGTAAACGAAGAGCTTACGGATAAATATTTACAGGGCTCTGATAAGATGCTTTTTGAAAATATGCTTAAAAATGTTGGGCCTGGCTCTTCTTCAGCTACATTGGTCATCAATTTACTACCAGGAGAGGAACGCCCAGATGCAATTAGGGCAGATATGGTCACTAGTAGACTAACAGAATTGGTAGGGCCTGTTATTGGTGCAGAGAGTCTTATTTATGGTTCAGGAGGTAATTTTGGAGGAGATCCAGTTTCAGTTTCCCTGCTAGGGAATAACATTCAAGAACTTAAGGCGGCCAAATCTGAATTAAAAACGGCCTTGTTGAACAATGCACTCTTAAAAGATGTGGCGGACAACGACCCAGCAGGGATCAAGGAAATACGATTGGAACTGAAGGAAAATGCATATTTATTGGGCTTGGACCTACGTACTGTAATGAATCAGGTTAGAGCTGGCTTTTTTGGTGCTCAAGCACAGCGTTTTCAAAGAGGACAGGATGAGATTCGCGTATGGGTACGCTATGATCGAGAAAATAGATCATCTATTGCAGATTTGGATGAAATGCGGATTGCGGCTCCTAGTGGAGAGCGAATTCCTTTGTCAGAAATTGCAACGTACACGATTGAAAGAGGAGATGTTGCAATAAACCATTTAGATGGTCAGCGGGAAATCCAAGTTTCATCAGATATTAAGGATTTGCAAACAACAAGTGGTACAGATGCCATGACATGGGTGCGAACGGAAGTTATGCCAGATATCCTATCCAAATACCCTTCCATTACTCCTTCCTACGAAGGACAGAATAGAGAGGCAAATAAATTACTTGATTCATTGACTTTTGTGGGCCTAACGGTCCTCTTCCTAATTTTTGTAACGATTGCATTTACCTTTAGAAGTTTCAGTCAACCGCTTTTGCTTATACTTTTGGTGCCATTTAGTTTAACAGCTGTAGCTTGGGGGCATTGGATACATGGTTTCCCTATTAATATTCTCTCGATGCTGGGAATTATAGCATTGATAGGTATTATGGTCAATGACGGTCTTGTGTTAATTGGAAAGTTTAATATCAACCTAAGGAATGGACTTAATTTCAATGATGCGCTATATGAAGCTGGACGCTCAAGGTTTAGGGCCATATTCCTAACATCCATTACTACCATAGCCGGTTTGGCTCCACTATTATTGGAAAAGAGCAGACAAGCTCAATTCTTAAAACCTATGGCCATTGCCATTGCTTATGGTATTGGTTTTGCTACGGTCCTTACATTGTTAATGTTGCCTTTGTTTCTCTCTTTTGGAAATAATGTAAAAGTACTGACCAAAAGATTATGGACAGGCGAAAAAATTTCAAGAGAAGAAGTAGAGCGGGCAATTAAAGAACAGAAAGAAGAGCAACATATGTTGGAAGAAGGAATGCAGCAGCTCAATGGAACTACAAACCACACCGAACCTAAAGAAAATGCTTCAAAAGTTTTAGAAGGAACAACATGATTAAAAGTATATTTTATACACTCCCCATTTTTTTATTGGTTTTTATAAGTACAGCGGAAGCTCAAGAGAAAGTACTTTCCAAAGAAGAAGCCATTGATTTAACATTGGAAAACAACTTGGGTATTCAAGTTGCGCGAAATACCAGAAAAATTGATGACAACAATGCCAATATATTAAATTCTGGCTATTTGCCCACGGTAACCGGCAATGCAGGGGGAAGTATTGATAAACAAAATACAGAAGGCCAATTGGCAAGCGGAGATATACGTACTGCAGATGGTGCGGAAACAAGGCGCTACAATGCCTCTGTAGATGTAAACTACACCTTGTTTGATGGATTGAACAGATACTACAGCTATAAGAGCTTTAAAGAGCGTTCCCAGCAATCAGAATTAGAAGTAAGGCAGACTATTGAGAATACCGTTTTACAGCTTTTTACCGTGTATTATGAAGTGGCTCGTCTAACGGAGAATACCAAAAACTTGGAACAGGCCTTGGGAATTTCAAAAGACAGGCTAAAACGAGCACGGTATCAATTTGAATATGGACAGAATACCGGGCTGGATGTGTTGAATGCTGAGGTGGATATTAATACAGACAGCATCAATTTGTTAAATTCCAGACAGCAATTACGTAACACAATGCGTGACCTAAACCTTGTATTGAATCAAGATCTTTCCTCACAATTCCTTGCAGATACTACTGTTAATTTTGTACCTGGTCTTCAAATGGAGGAAATGCACAATGAAGCAAAATCGAATAACATCCGACTTCAATTGGTGGAAAAGGACATGAACATTACCATGTACAATGTAAAAGCGGCAAAGAGTGTTTTTCTACCTACAATTGGTTTAACAGGGACCTATGGATGGAATGAATCAACCAATAATAGCCCACTTGCATTTTTAATTCAAAATACATCAACTGGTGTAACCGGTGCTGTTAATCTATCATGGAATCTTTTTGATGGAGGAAGAGGTATTACAGGTATCAAGAATGTAAAAATTGGTTATGAAAATCAAGAATTGCTTAAAAAGCAGATAGAGTTAGAGGTAGAGCGCGATATCCGAAATGCCTGGGACAGTTATACCAATGCGTTGTATGTATTGGAAGTACAGGAAAAGAATTTGCAGACCAATCAAAACAACTTCAATCGCACAGATGAACGCTATAAATTAGGACAGGTTACTTCTATAGAATTTAGACAGGCACAATTGAATCTATTGAATGCGGAATTGGCACAAAGTCAAGCTAAATACAGTGCTAAATTGGCCGAACTGCTAATGCTCCAAATAAGCGGTCAATTGCTGAACATAGATTTTTAATTGGCGAATTCATATATTGAGTCATATCGAGCGCAGTCGAGATATTGGGCTCTTTAGAGTTATTTTTTGAATAAGGTATGCACGAACATTTCTTTCAATGCCCATATTGTTGGGAAGAGATTTCTTTTCTTTTGGATACTTCTGTGTCAAACCAAACCTACATTGAAGATTGTGAGGTATGTTGCAATCCCATTGAAGCAAATACAGCTTTTGAAAATCAAGAATTGATACATTTTGAAGCTAGAGAATTGGGGCAATAATTTGTTTACCTTTAAATACAACCGATTCCACTTTTATTTATGAAGCTTTCAAAACTGATAGCACCTAAAATTTTCCCGATTTTACTAGTAAATTTTATCGGTATTTTAGGGTATAGTATAGTAATTCCAATTCTCATTTTCATAGTGACGGATATGGGAGGGAATGGTTTTATATATGGAATTTTAGGAGCTACATACCCCTTTTTTCAATTCATTGGAGCTCCCATATTAGGAAGGCTTTCAGATAAAATTGGCAGAAAAAAAGTGCTTGTTATTAGTCAGCTAGGTACTTTCATTGCATGGACACTCTTTTTATTGGCCTTTATCCTTCCAGAAACAGAGCTTTGGACTCAAAACACAACGGTTACTGGGAATTACGCAATGACGTTGCCTTTAATAATTATTTTTTTAGCTCGAATTTTTGATGGTTTTACTGGGGGCAATATATCTGTGGCCAATGCATATTTATCAGATATATCCACAGATGAGGATAGAAATTCAAATTTTGGAAAAATGGGCGCTTCTACAAGTTTGGGTTTTGTATTGGGGCCAGCTTTTGCTGGAGTCTTGGCTTCTACCATCCTTGGAGAAGTATTGCCTCTAATATTAGCTGCATTAATTTCTCTTGTTGCCATTTTTGTAATAAATACGCAATTAAAGGAGAGTGTACCTTGTGTAGTAAATACAGGAAAGGTCCGCCTGCGATCTTTACGGAGGTTTTTTCAGGTAGAACATAAGAATTGTTATCAAGAAGGAGAATTACAAGCCAATCCTGAAAAAACAGGATTAAAAAGAATTTTGAGAGAACCTGGTATTCCGCTTTTATACATGGTTTACTTTTTAACTTTTTTGGGCTTTAGTCTCTTTTATGCCGGCCTACCCATATATGCCAATACCATCTTAGATTGGTCATCAACAGAACTGGGTATTTTCCTTGCTTATTCCAGTCTTATTATGATTGTAGTTCAGGGACCTGTTTTGACCAGGTTACAAGGGAAAATAACCAATGAAAGGTTAATACTTGTTGGATCTTTCATATTAGCCTCTTCATTTTTGCTTTTGTCCTTTAAAAGTTTGATAATCATTTATTTGGCCAATACCCTATTATCCATAGGGAACGGTTTAATGTGGCCAAGTTTTATGGCATTGCTATCTAGAACTGGAAGCTCTAAAATGCAAGGAGCCATACAAGGGTATGGTAATAGTATGGGGAGTATTGCCAGTATGTTTGGTCTTATTTTAGGTGGTGTTTTGTTTGAATTCTTGTCAACTACTGTTTTCGCTATTGGAGGAATAATCTTTTTGATTATCACTGCGTTGATGAGTTTCAATTTTATGCAAGGAAAGAAACAGGTACAGCTGAGTACTTAAGGCTGTTAAAACTTGGTTTAAAAGTTAGAAAAATGTGCATTTGATTCATGCCAAATAGTAGATTTGACTTCTTGGCTTTAATCACAAAAGGAGGTAAATCAAATTATAAAAAAGGTTAGATAGGAATTTTTGTATGCTTATCTTTAATTTGAGAAAATTGCCATATTCAATTGTTGAAATAGTACCTTCTTAATCTAATTTTTTAATGACTTTAAACCTTGTGATAATCCTATTTTTAGTGGGTCTTGCCAATGGTTTTTATTCTGGATTAATGGGAACAGGAGGTAATGTTATTCTTATTCCTGCATTGGATTTGGTTTTGGCACCATTAGGTATTGAAGAACCAGAGCTTGTAAAGTTTATAATTGCCCACTCTCTTTTTATAACAGTATTCAATGGATTTGCTGTGAGCTATAAGCAATATAGAATAGGCAATTTTTATCTTAAGGAAGTTCTGCTCATTGGTATTCCGGCAGTTTTGGCCGGTTTTATGATGTCTGAAATAGTTAAGACCTCTGATTGGTACGATAAAATCTATTTTGACATACTCTTTTTAATTATGGTCTCTCTTGTGGCAATTAGGTTTTTACTCTTTCGCACAAAAAGTGCGGTTTCTAATAGACAAGAAAAACTCCAAAACGGGAAACTAATGCACTATGTACTTGGCTTGTTTACGGGAGTGACCACAGCACTTTCTGGTTTTGGTGGTGGCATTGTTGTAATCCCCAGTCTAACAGATGTTTTTGGAGTTCCAATACGCAAAGCAAGTTCTATTTCTATTGGAGTTGTAATGTTATTGGCAATTGGGGTAACTGCCAGCTATATAAGTTTTAATGCCTCCGAGCAAATACAACAAGTACTGCCTAATCAGTTTGGCTACATCTCCATGAGTTTGGTATTGCCTATATTGTTGGGTGTGTTTTTGGCAGCACCGTTTGGTGTAAAAATGGCCCATAGAACCAAACCCGCACTATTACGACTGATTTTTGGAGGAGTAATGGTTTTAATAATAGCCAAAACAGTTGTCGGTTTTATTTGATTTTTATGCAATCTAGCTGTCTATTTATCAGTAAACACAAGTTTAGCAAGCACGGGAAGGTGGTCAGAAGGGTATCTGCAATTTTTAGAATCACTTAAAATGCCACTTTTAAGCACCTTAAGCGTATTCCCAGAAACAAAGACATAATCTATTCTTCGGGTTACTGGTTGTGTAAAATGAAACCCATTAAAGGTGCCTTCAGGGCCAAAGGCATTTTTGCCGGCACTTAAATGTGTATCTGACAGTTTTTTGACAATTATTTGGACACCATCACTCTTATTTTCTAGATTAAAATCTCCCATTAAAACCACGGGAAACCCATTTGGATTTAAGTGCTCAATTTTGTTCAGAATAAGTTGTGCGCTTTTTTTGCGAGCTTCTTCTCCAACATGGTCAAAATGGGTATTGAAAACATAGAATTGCTTTTCGCTCCCATTTATTTTGAACAAGCCGTAGGTGCATATTCTAGGCAATGCTGCATCCCATCCTTTTGAAGGTTTTTCTGGAGTTGTGGATAACCAAAAGGTGTTCTCCTCCAATAAAGTGTATATTTTTTTATTATAGAAAATTGCTGTAAACTCACCCTTTTCATCCCCATTGTCCCTACCAATTCCAAAAAATGAATAATCAGCTAAACCTTCATCAATATGCTTTAATTGATGGATTAACCCCTCCTGGGTTCCAAAAATCCCCGGGGCATAAAAGTTAAGTTGCGAAATAAGAAAGTCCTTTCGATGTTCCCAACTGTTTAGACTATCCTTGGGATTATCATATCTTATATTATAGGACATAACATCCAACGTTTGTGCGTATATGAATGAAGTGCCAAGTGTAAGAATAGCAAATAGAATATTTTTTTTCATTTGATAGGGATACCTCTTAATTTTTTAAAAGCTTTGTTGGCAACATCAACTTCTGCTTTTGTTGTGGTTTCAAATTCCTTTTCGGTTACTAAATAGTGCTCTTGTAAGCTGTCCAACTTCCGGTGCATTTTGGTGATTATGTCTTTGTACCCTCCATTATCAATAGCATTGTACAGCTCTTTTGGGTCTTTTTCCAAATCATAAAATTCCCAAGCATCAATATCGTCATAAAAATGGATTAATTTATAGCGTTTGGTGCGTATTCCGTATTGTTTTTTTACCATATGAAAAGCTGGATAATCATAATAGTGATAATAGATCGCTTCTTTAAAATCAACCTCTGTTCCATCCAACAATGCTTTGAATGATTTGCCTTGCATCTTTTTGGTGTACTGAATTCCTCCGGCTAGATCCAACAGAGTAGGAGCAAAATCCAAATTTTGAACCATGGCATCTGTTATTGTTCCCCGTTTTATTCTTCCTGGTAGTTGCGCTAACAAGGGCATTCTTAGGGATTCTTCGTACATGAAACGTTTATCAAACCAACCGCGTTCACCCAAATAAAAACCTTGATCGGAAGTATAAATCACTAAAGTGTTTTGGTCGAGTCCAGTTTTTTCTAAATAATCTAAAATTTTACCCACACCTTCATCAACCCCTGCTATAGTTGCCAAATAGTCTTGTAAATAACGTTGACCTTTCCAAGCGGCAAGCTCCTTACCATGAAGGTCAGCATTATGAAATGCATTGTTTTTTTGCAAATAGGCATTGTCCCATGTTTTCCGCTGTTCTGTGTTCATTCGATCAAAATCCTTTGTCCATGGATTGTGCGCCAATACTGTGCTACCATACGCGGTACTCATTTTTAGATCATGTCCCTCATACATGTCTTCGTAAATCGTTTGCTTTTGCTCCTTGGCCGCTTGTTGATTTTCAAAATACTGAAAATAGGTATCAGGAAGAGGAAATTGAATAGAATCATAGAGGTTGGTGTGCCGTAAAGCAGGCATCCAATTGCGGTGCGGAGCTTTATGATGTACCATTAAAAAAAAGGGCTGGGTAGTATCTTGGTTTTGTTTTAACCAGTTCAGACTCTTTTTAGTGATAATATCAGTTGCATAACCTTCTACCACAGTGGTGTCGCCTCCTTTTATAAACTCTGGATTATAGTAATTTCCTTGATCATTAAGAATGTCCCAATAATCAAAACCTTGAGGTTTTCCGTGCAAATGCCATTTTCCAACAATGGCGGTTTTATACCTTAGCTTTTGTAAATATTTGGGCAAAGTAGCCTGATTCCCATCAAAGCGATCCCCATTCATTCTGAAACCGTTGATGTGGCTATGTTTTCCAGTGAGAATAACAGCTCTGCTTGGGCCACATATGGAATTCGTACAGAAGGCGTTTTTAAACAGAACTCCATTTTGTGCCAATCGGTCAATATTGGGTGTTGGAGCAAGTTGACTTAATTCATGACCGTATGCACTTATGGCTTGGGCTCCATGATCATCGGACATTATAAAAATAATATTTGGAGGCTTGATTTGTTCAATGATGTCGCTTTCTTTTTTCTTGCACGACATTATTAGATAGAATAAACATGCAACACCTATCCTCCAATTCATCTTTATTTAGTTTAGGATGAATGACTGTTTTAAGTTGCAATTGGAATTAGTACCCATAAAAACTTCAAATTCCCCTGGTTCGGAAACAAATTCCATCGAGCTATTGTAAAACTTTAAATCATCAGGTGACAGTTGGATGGTGACCGTTTTCTGTTCTCCTTTTTTCAGAAAAACCTTTTTAAAACCTTTTAATTGTCTCATCGGAGGGGTAATGCTACGGACCACATCCCTCAAATACAGCTGTACCACTTCTTCTCCATCGTAGTTACCAGTATTTGCTACCGTGATACTTGCATTTATAGTTTCATCTTTGTTGATTTTAGTCTTGTTCAAAGTCAGATTTGAATATTCGAATGAGGTATAACTAAGACCATAACCAAAGGGAAGCAAAGGTGTGTTAGGAGAATCTAAATAGTTGGATTTGAATTTCTCAAATTTTGGGGATGCTGGTCTTCCTGTATTTTTCACACTATGGTAAATCGGTATTTGCCCAATATTTCTGGGCCAAGTTGCTGTAAGTTTACCTGATGGATTATAATCGCCAAAGACAACATCAGCAACTGCATTTCCCGCTTCCACACCAGGGTGCCAAACTTGTAAAATAGCTACGGGCAAGTCAAATTCTTCAGGAATGGTCAATGGACGACCACTCATAAGTACCAAGGCAACGGGTTTACCTGTGGCAACCAATGCCCTGATTAGCTTTTTCTGACTTTCTGGAATGGAAATATCTGTTCTACTGGCTGCTTCCCCACTCATTTCTGTTGCCTCACCTATTACAGCCACTATCACATCAGATTTGTTAGCCGCAATCAATGCATCTTTAAGAAGTTTTTCTGGAGATTTCCGGTCAATTTCAATTCTTGGGCCAAATACATTGACCTTTTTTGCAAATTCATTATTGTCAGAAATATTTGCCCCTTTTGCAATACTGATACCTGCTGTTGGAGCTACATTTTTAAATCCTTCTACAATCGTTACCGCCAAATCGGAATCACCTGTAGGAGCCCACGTGCCCAACATGTTTTTTCTACTATCCGCTAAAGGACCAACTAATGCTATTTTACTATCTTTTTTGAGTGGTAAAATGTCATTATGGTTTTTCAACAAGACAAAAGACTTGGCAGCTATTTGTCTTGCAGTTTGTCGATGCTCTTTTGTTAGAATACTTTCTTTGGGGCGGTTACTATCCAAATATCGATAAGGATCATCAAACAACCCCAATTTGTATTTAGCCTCCAAAACTCTTCTACAAGCAGTTGTTATTTCGACTTCTGTTACTTTGCCTTCAGCAATGGATTTTTTTAGCGTGCTAAGAAAACCTTCCCCCACCATATCCATGTCCAAGCCAGCTTTTAGCGCTAAAGCAGATACGGATTGTAAATCTCCAAGACCATGAGCCATCATTTCATTAACAGAAGTATAGTCAGATACCACAAAACCAGTAAAACCCCATTGGTCTCGCAATACATCATTTAACAGCCATTTGTTTCCCGTGGCAGGAACCCCATCAATATCATTGAAGGAAGTCATTACGCTAAAAACACCTGCTTCAACAGCTGCTTTGTAAGGAGGTAAGTATTGGTTGAACATTTTAATTCTACCCATATCTACCGTATGGTAGTCCCGTCCCGCCTCTGGTGCACCATAAAGTGCAAAATGCTTTACACAGGCCAACATAGTATTGGCAACAGAGATATCTTCTCCTTGGTATCCTTTTACCATAGCTTTCGCTATAGCGGAACCTAGGAAGGGATCCTCTCCAGCACCTTCGGCAATACGTCCCCAGCGAGGATCTCTGGCAATATCCACCATTGGCGAAAAATTCCAATTGATGCCATCTGCCGTAGCCTCAATAGCTGCAATACGAGCTGTTTTTTGGATTAGTTCCATATCCCAGCTACATGAGGTCCCCAAGGGTATTGGGAAGGTGGTTTTATAGCCATGAATTACATCGGAACCAATAAGCAAGGGAATCTTAAGACGACTATGGTTTACTGCCATCTCTTGGGCAACACGTATCTTATCTGGACCAGATGCTCCAAACAAACCTCCAACTTGACCAGCCTTTATTTTTTGCTCAACATTTTTACTTACAACAGCGCCGGTTGCGACCCCACCACCAGGCGTAAGTAAATTTAATTGGCCTATCTTTTCCTCTAAGGTCATCTTTACCAATAAGGCTTCTACTTCTGGAATTGAATTTTGCCCGTTTGCAAAAGGCACCATCAATAACGATAGGATGATCGCCAATCCCATTCCACTATATTTTATCATATGTTTGTTTGAATTTTATATGTTATTCAATAATAATTGGCGTCACCCTTTCTGAGATACCATCTTCATTGAAGGCTTCGATAGTTACATAATAGTTCTGATCTGTATTTAAGAACTTTAACTCTAAACTGTTTTTACCATATACTAGCCAAGAACTATACAATTTATCAGGCGTTATCCCCCATAGTATATTATAACCTTGACTTCCTTTGACCAAATCCCAAGTAATTATCGCCTCTCTTTTGTCTTTTTTTCTGGTAGCAGAAAGGTTTTTAGGCGCTTTTGGAGCTCTACCGTATCCCTTACCAAAAACCCGAATGTCAGAAATGGATAAATAAGGTGTTGGAACGTGTATATTTTTATATCGAATAAATCGAACTTTCTCAGGGGTAGGGAGTTCAGAATAATCATTAGGAACATCTTTTATATTGGTACTTTGATCTATCAACAACGTCCATTTTTTACCATCAAGGGAACCTTCCACCAGATATTGATGATACAACCCGGGAATCTTTCCGTACATATCAGATTTATAATCATTGTAGTTTACTTGTATGGCATATACCAGTAAGGGTTTGAGCAAATCTATTTCAACTGATTGCTTGTCATCATTTTTTTGTGCAAGCCAAAAGGTTTTAATGTTCTCATCCACTAAATTTCCACCTTTGTATTCTCTGGTTTCCGAAGAAACTTTTACAGGTTTTTTATAAGAAAGTAACATCCACCCTCTAAAACATCCTTCCTTGTCAGTTGCGGATGGCGCATAATGTGGATAATCCCCAAAATAGGTGTCACTGTACATGAGTCCATCATCATCAAAAAATGTTGAAAATGCACCAATACGACGTTCCCACCCAATATTTACATTTACTGCCATTGAGGAAAAATGCCAATACACATTTTCTGGCCCCAACACCGTACTACCATGTCCAGCTCCATTGATAAAACCCCCAGGTTTGTAAGAAAAGGGATTGTTGGGCGCATAGGTAAATGGCCCCAAAGGTGAATCGCCTATATAAACACCATCACCATATACGTTGAACTCCGTACCCGGTGCAGCATATTGTAAATAGTATTTGTTTTTGTATTTGTTCATCCACGGCCCTTCAATATATCCGCCTAAAATAGTGTCAGAATGATTTTCTCCAAAACGTTCCCAACCGTGTTTTTCTGGCTGAAGGTTAAAAAGTTCATGTATTTTTTCTGAAGGTTTAAAACGGTTTAATCGATCCAATTTTTTAGCACGTATTGGAAACTTATTGGAGGAGCCCCAATACATATAGCTCTCACCATCATCATCAATGAAAAGTGCAGGGTCTTGTAAGTCGCTCAAAATTGAGGGGGTGGCTTTCCATTCACCTTTTTTTGGATTATTGGAATACAACACGCTCATTGAACCTGACGGATTACCTGCTACATACAACACAGAATCTTTATAGCCGAATGTCGCTGGGGCATTTGATCCTTGAAAATACCACTGTTTAGGAGTAATGAATTTCCAATTGGTCAAGTCAGAAGAATGCCAATAACCCATAGAGCGAGTTACAAACATGTAGTACTCATCTTGAAATTTGACTACTGCGGGATCCGCACCTGAGCGATATGATAGATTTTTATGGGCATTATAGATCATGTAGGTATAATCTAAGTTAATTGGGTTGCAATAGGTTTGTTGCCTATTTTGAGCGATAAGTACGGATGACAAGCATAGGAAAAGAAAACAATATGTATTGCAAATGTTCTTCATGGTCAAATCTTAAACTGGGATTTTACAATCATATCAACTTATTTCAATAGTTGAAACCTAATTTATCAAGACCGGCTTGTACATCTTCGTTCTGCATGAACAAACTCCACAATAGCCCAGTTCTATGATTTTCAATCATAATAATCTCTGGGCCTTGGTCAATGGCTAAGTATGCCTCAGCTACCCAATCATTATATTCTGGGCTAAATGCATCATAAAATCCGGCTGGCCCTAAAAGCTTTTCTTTTTTGCTATAAAAGTGATGTAGTGCCTTTAAGGATTCTGTTGGGGTATAGGGTATGGAGCTTATAGCTGCTGTTGGTGAGATTATACCAGTGTCATTTGCAGGGTGATGAGCATTATAACCCAAACCGCCATCAGTGTTTCGTGTATAACTTGCGGTAAGCCCCCAACAATCCTCACCATAACCTTTGAAGTTTTTTGGATTTTCAACACAGTAGCTGTAATTAATTTTAGAATGATTTACATTGACATCCCAATAGCTTACATAATCGTCTGTGAGGTTTTTCGGATTTAAACCTAGATATGAATAGTGGGCCCAAAATAATGGACCGCCAAACTCATTTGAACCGGCATGTCTTACCAGCAGGGGGAATCCATATTTGTTATTAGGGTAAGCGATACTTCCATTGGAAGCCCATCCATTTGTATAAACTTCTTTTGCAATACTATAATCTGGTGAAGCTGCCGCAAGAACGTAAGCAATTAGAACTTCGTTGTATCCTTTAAGTTCTAGGTTTATGGCAAACCCTAGATTTGGGCTCCAGTGCCAATACAGGGCATCGTTGTTTTGAGTATACCAATTCCATTCAACTCCTTTCCAAAGGTCATCTGCCTTTTGTGCTAAAACTTTTTCTTCATCCGTTCCGTTTTTTAAATATTCCTTGATACAGATTAAGCCTTGGGTCAAAAATGCGGTCTCAACAAGATCTCCCCCGTTATCATTAGGACTGAAAGGGATTACAGAGCCATTGGTGCCATTTATCCAATGTGACCAAGCTCCATGAAACCTATCCGCGGTTTCTAGAAAATCTAGAAGAGTGGTTAATCGTTCAATACCTTCACTTCTTGTAATAAAACCTCTTTCAATACCCACTACAATTGCCATAAGTCCAAATCCTGTACCTCCTGAGGTAACTACTTGGGCGTCTCTAGTTGGGTCATTTGGGTGATACCTTTCTTTAGCCCCTCCTGAATTACTTTCTGCAAAATCCCAGAAATATTTGAAGGTTTCTTTTTGGGTTAGTGTCAATAATTCTTCATCTGAGATCTGAGGTACTTCATCAGGTACTTCCCCGGCATCATCATCTGGGAATTCAGGAGGAGTGTAGGTGTAATCATCTTTGCCACATGAAAAAAGTAAAAAAGTGACTACAACAAAAAGTAAAATTTTATTCATCCGCTTTTAAATAAGGACTTTGGAAATCCAATTTTTTCAAACCTTTCTGAACATCTTTATTCGCCATAAACAACTTCCAGAGCAATCCGGTCCTATAGTTTTCAATCATTACAGGAATTGGACCTTGATCTATGGCTAGATATCTTGGTAGAAACCAGTTTTTTTCATGACTAAAGGCATCAAAAGGACCAAACTTGCCGATCAAGCTATCTTGGTCCACATATAAATGTCTTAGGAATTTAATGCTCTCCTTTGGGGTATAAGGCATGGATGAAAGCGCTGCTGTAGGTGATATAACTCCAAGATCTTTATTTGGTCTATGCGCGGCATAACCATCAACAGAATAACTTGAGGTTAATCCCCAATAGTTTTCACCATATCCTTTATATTTTTTTGGGTTTTCTACACAATGTTTGTAATGGATAAGGGCATGATTGGTATTTAGTTTCCAATAATCACCATATTGATCGGTAAGTCCGTTTGGATTCAATCCCAAATACGAATAATGAGCCCAAAATAGTGGGCCTACAGGAGAGGAATCATGTTCATAGTGGTTCAGTTCGGTGTCCAAATCATAGTACATGATACTTTTTGCGATATCTCCATTTCTTCCCCATCCTTTTTCATAAACCTCTTTCTTTATGGGGTGGGTGGGAGAAGATGCTCCCAAAACATACATGATAAGGGCTTCATTATATCCACCAACCGGAAAATTCATTTCCCATCCATAGTTAGGACTCCAATGCCAATAAAGAACATTTTCACCATTTTTGGTATACCAATCCCATTCTACTTCTTCCCAAAGTTTTTGAATTTTTTGAGCCAGTTCTTGTTCTCTTTTATTCCCGTTTTTAAAATATTGTTTTACTGTAAGCAATCCTTGAATTAAGAAAGCGGTTTCTACCAAATCCCCGCCTTCATCCTTGGTGCTGAAGGGTGTGGTTTTTCCGCTGGATAGCAGCCAGTGTGGCCAAGCACCGTGATACCGATCTGCGGAAGCTAGATAGTCAACTGCTTTTTCAAAACGTTCCAATGCTTGTTGTCTGGTTATAAATTTGCGTTCTACACCAACCAATATGGCCATAAGACCAAAACCTGAGCCTCCTGTGGTAATGATATCTTTATCATGTGTGGGATAAATGTTGTCAAGGTGTATGCGCTCTCGTGCTAGACCAGAAATGGGTTCAGCACCACTCCAGAAATATTCAAAGGTTTGCCGTTGAACCATGTCCATCAATTCTTCATCTGAAAAGGTTGACTTAACAATATTTTGGGCAACTAATGCTTTTTCTTTAGTAGTTTTTTGGCCATTGCATCCCGCTACTAAAGATGCAACAGCCAAGAAAACTGAAATTAAAACTAACCTCATAAGTAATAAAAACTAACTAATTCAAATATTTTCTTCTGTTCTTGGACTGTATTTAGGTTACAAATCTGAATTTCTGACACTTTGCACTTCTCCTTGAGATAATGCTTTGTCAAACAATCGTAATTCATCTATGTAACTTAAATCGGATAAGTGATTCCATTGATTAAACCTTGGTGCACCTGAGCCAATGGACAGTATGTCGCAACCAGTCCAATCTACTCCCGTAAAATCTCCTTGTGCTACTACTTCTCCGTCTATATAGACCACACATTCTGTATTGGAAATGGTGAAGGCCAAATGAACCCAGTCTGCGGTGTCTGATGGTATGGAAGCTGTTACTCCGCCATCATACCAGCTATCTGCTGTTCCGTTGCCCACATTTAGTTTGAAAATCTGTCCATCCCCGCCTGCTTCCCTAAAGAAGCGGAAACCATTTGTTCTTAAATTCTGAATATCTGGATATTCCGCTCCTTCTGTATCTGGAGGTCCCATAACCAGTATTCCAGCTCTATCGGGATCTGCGTTTATTTTATACCACATAGTTGCACTAAACTCACCTGTGGTCAATCCATTGGTTGGAAATGTTAGATATGCATCTGTTGCTCCGGCATATGCATCACTTCCTGAGGCACTTTCTCCGGCAAAACTAGGAGTGCCAACAACAGTAGCATCACTGCTGGTGAACATTTCTGAATTATTTCCATCAAAAGGCATATAGAACATTTCTGCATCAAAAGAACCAACAAAACCACCTGCTTCTGCGGTCATTATATTTTGGATTTCAGACTGTGGAAGTACTCTGTTGAACATTCGCAATTCGTCCATATTACTGCCATCATATTTATGGTTCCATCCAGAAAAACGAGGTTCTCCAGACATAATGGAAAGCAAATCACAATTGGTCCAATCCACGCCGTCAAAATCACCTTGGCTTACAATCTGACCATTTATGTAAACGGTAGCTTGGTTTTGTGAAATAGTAAATGCCATATGGGTCCAATCAGTCCCTGGAGCAACATCTGCAGCTGCACCACCATCAAACCAAGATTCTCCTGCTCCAGTACCTACATTAAGTTTAAATCGTTGGTTTCCTCCTGCGTTTTCACGGAAAAATCTAAATCCATTTTGACGATTGTTTTGAGCATCGGGATTGGCCTCATCTGGAGGACCAATAACCAAAATACCTGCTCTATCTGGATCAGCGTTTACTTTGTACCAAAAAATAGCACTAAATTCATTTGTTAACATGCCGTCTGTAGGCAAGGTGAGATAGGAATCTGGCGCGCCTGCATATGCATTGTTGCCAACAAATCCTTCACCAGTGAATCCAGGATCTCCAACTTTATCAGCTTGACGAATGTTTACTAAATCAAAGTTGTCTCCATCAAAAGGCATGTAGAGCGTTTCTCCTGCATATAGCGGTGTGTAGGCTGGTTCTTTTTCAAAATTAACAGAGGAAGAAGTGGTTTTACCGTCTAAATCTGTAGCCCTGATAGTTAACTCGTGAGTACCGTCTGTTAATTGATCATAAACGAAATCATCAATTAGGACGCGACGATAGTCCTTGAAACTATTGAAATCTCCAATTTTAGTTCCATCCAATAATATTTCGATAGAAGCAACCTCAATATCGTCTGTTACTTCAAAATCTACAGTTATTGAAGTCACGACCTCCAGTACTTTTATTTTGCTACCTTCTGTTGGGGAGTTAATTACAACCGCCGGAGCTGAAGCATCCGCACCGGAATCTACTGCGGTAATGCTATCTATGCCTTGTTCACATCCCAAAAGAAATGACATGGCTATTATATAAAAACCTAGTTGTTTTAAATGTTTCATTGGTTTTTGTTTTAATTATTTCGTGTTCAATTATTTATCTAGGATAGGAAATTGGTCTACTTGAGCCTGAGGGTAGGGAAGGAAACTCTTATCTTCTGTAAATGTTCTTCCATCATAACTTAATTCGTTCACTCTTCCTAACCTAATCATGTCATAGTAGCGTTTGCCCCATTCCATACCTAACTCGGCAAACTTCTCGTCAATAACCTGATCTAATGTTACTCCTGATAAGGCTGACATTCCAACTCTTTGTCTTACCAGGTTTACAGCTTGATCAGCTGTCATACCAGAAGCAGAGGCTCCTTGAGTCAACGCTTCGGCATAAACCAATAGAATTTCAGCATATCGGATTATATTGTAGTTTTTATTACTGCCATACGATGTTCTTCCAGAGATTAATTGATTTGAAGGTAAATAGTGCTTGCCACTGGCAAAGAGTGCTCTTGCATAGTCGTTAATAATATCACCATCTCTGGTTGTGTTTGAAACAAAAGCTGGTAAGGTTGCGTAATTTGGATCAGTCTGAATTTCGGCAATGCCTCTGTCTGTAAACAGAACGCTGGTTTCCAATCTTACGGTTTCACCACGATCCAACATGAATTTGATGAATTTCATACTTGGTTCATAGAATCCCCATCCACTTGCTGCTCCATCAACAGCAGGTGTCCAACCTTGTGGGCCATAAGGGGCATAAAGATGTGCTTCTCTATCGCCTTCTCCCTGTCCAAAATCAGAATATTGCATATCTAAAATGCTCTCATCACTTAATTTTCCCGGTATTTTGAAAAGTTCATAAAAATCTGGAAACAAGCTGAATTCATTGGAATTTATGATTTGGCCCGCGGCATCTGCCACGGCTTGGTAATTGCCCAACTCCTGATTAGCCAAAGCTTTTATGGCCAATGCGGTATACAGTGTTACCCCACCAGGAAGATCTTCTCTTTTATTTGGGTGCGTATCCAACAAAAAGGGTATGGCCTCGTCCATTTGATTTGAGATATGCTGCATTACCTCTTCTTGGGTTGGAACGGTTTCTACATCAAAAAGTTCGGCCGTGTCTGAAGATGTAGGAATGAATACTTCACCCCAAACTTGTGAAATGTGGAAAAGCATAATGGCACGAAGTACCTTGGCTTCAGCAATATATTGGTCACCTAGAGCCTTGCCTGCATCATCTGCCAACTCTTGATACCTCATTATTTGATCCATAGCAGTATGTGAGGTAATTACATCTACATATACATTTTCCCAAAGCGAATTGTACATCCAGTAATCTTTGTTGTAATTGAAGAGGTCAGTCTCAGCAAAATCTTGCTGATCTCCCAAACCACCAGCATTTACATCATCTCCACGAACTGAAATTAGAAGTGGTTGTTCCCATCCACGAGATTGAAAGGCCTCATACACTCCAATGATAGAGAGTTCCATATCTTCCGTTTTTGTGAAGTCTGTTCCCCCTGCAAAATTGTTGTTCAATTCAGGTTCTTCCAGTTTGTCCGAGCATCCTATACCAACGATTAAAAGGCCGGCTATTAAGGTTGTTGCTTTTGTTCTTTTAAATAGTTTTTTCATAGTAACTTTTTTTTAGATTTTGACATTTACACCTATGGTGTACACGGCAGGTATTGGGTAAGTTTGGTTGTCTATACCATCCGCTACCTCTGGGTTAAACCCATTGTAGTTAAAGAGTGTCAAAGGTTTTTCAGCGGTGGCATATATTCGTACTTGAGGTATTCCTTTAAGTTGTCCATCTTTATTGATGGTGTACCCAAGTGTTATATTTTGAATTCTAAAGAAATCTCCATCTTCCACAAAGAAATTGTTTAAACGTTGGTTCCAACCTTTTCTAATTCCAGCTGATGACGGATAACTATTGGTTGTTCCTTCTCCATGCCAACGATTTATGGCAAAATCTCGATCCCAATTGGTGTCATTGGTAAAAATCACCTCTCCTCGTTTACGGTTTAAGATAGAGTTTCCACCTTGCCCTGTGCCGCTTGCAGAGAAATCCCAATTTTTATAGTTAAACCCTATATTGATTCCGAAGGAATAAGACGGCAGGAATGAACCCAAAACGGTTCTATCATCATCTGTAATATCTCCATCTCCATTGATATCTCTATAGATAAAATCACCTGGCGCTAAGTCATTGGCAACAGCAACGGGATCTGCTTGAATTTGAGCATCATTTTGATATACTCCAATGACCTCTCTACCGAAAAAGGCAAAAATGGATTCTCCTACTATAGACCGTTGACGGAACTCAGCGCTACCCGCGTCCAGAAATTCAGCACCACCTAGACCTAATACTTCGTTGTCCAACGTTGTAAAATTACCTCCAACACTATAGCTGAAATCTTCGGATACCCGCTTATCCCAATTAATGGCTATTTCTAAACCTGTATTTCTTATTTCACCCACATTTTGTCTTGTTGCACCCGGAATGAGTGGCCTTAATACGGGTATTACCGCGTCCTTGGTATCCCTAACATAATAGTCTGCTTCTATGGATAGATTATTATTGAGTAAACGTGCTGTAAGCCCTGCATTAATTTCTTCAGTTACCTCCCATTTCAGTGCAGTAAAATCGCTGCTGGTATTTAATCCGCTAAAGAAGATGTCACCCAAGGCAGTAGTGACCACTTCGGAAGTAATAGAGCCTTCACTAGAAGGAACTCTATCGTTTCCTAATTCTCCCCAGCTACCTCGTAACTTTAAAAAATCGAAGATGCCATTGTTTTCCATAAAAGATTCGCCTGTTAGTACCCAACCTACGCCAATCGTAGGGAAGTAACCCCATTTTTCTTGGTATTTATTTGTGCCATCCGCTCTGAAAGTTCCATATAGCAAGTAGCGGTTGTCATAGTTATAGTTAAGCCTTCCAAAATAAGAGAAACCGAATTCTCTGGCCCCTCCATCAAAAGTATCTTCCTGAACAATGGTTTGGGCAAGATTGATAAAGTATGATTCTTCTCCAGTCAACGGAAAGTTTAGCCCCCTGGCTTGTAATAAGTCGAAAGCTTCATCTCTAAAGGAAGTGCCCGCTAATGCTGTTAAATTATGTTTATCAAAAGACTCAGTATAGGTCAATGTATTGTCCCAAATTTGATTGGATATAGTGATATTTCGTTTTAAAAGATTTGCATCTACACGTTGAAAATTGTCGCCTATGAAATATGGTAATCTAACTTCACGGCGATTTACACTTTCAAAATTGTGATTGTATGCTGTTTTAAACTTTAGTTTTTCAGGAATCAGATCAACTTCGGCATAAAAGTTTGCCAATACATTTCTGATTTCCTCTCGGTTCTCGCTAAAGTCCATGGTGGGAAAAGGGTTTTGACCTCCCCGATATCCCAAATCTTGCGCATTCGCATAGTTTGTAGGGAAAACATCAGGATTGTCAGCAAGTTGGGGGTCAAAAACAGGTAATATTGGTACGGCAAAGTATGCTAATCGCCAAGCTGAATTTTCAGCGTCATAGCGAGTAGCATTGCTCAACACAACATTGCCACCAACCTTTAACCAATCATTTACTTTAAAATCTATTTTACTTCGTAAGTTGAAACGTTCATATTCATTTTTCATTTTTAGAAGGCCTCCTTGTTCAAAATAGTTTACGCCTATGGCGTAGGTGGCATCTTCACTACCTCCTGTGATACCCATGCTATGGTTTTGTATTAAAGCAACTCGCATTACCTCATCGTACCAATCCGTATTTACATCAGGAATATTCGGATTTACCCTGCTTCTCCCGTAGCGTTGCATAGCATTTAGGATAAATTGTGCATCTGGATCCGATCCAGATTCCAAAGCCAAAGTGGTAAACTGCTCCGCATTGGCCATGGCAAGTACATTTTGGGGTACTTGATAGCCTGTATAGCCATCATAAGTGATTTGCGGTTTCTGATTATGGGAGCCTGACTTTGTTTCTATTAGAACCACCCCGTTTGCAGCACGGACACCGTAAATAGCAGAAGCAGAGGCATCTTTTAAAATTGATATAGATTCTATATCTGAAGGATTTAAAAAATCTATGTCGTCAAAAAATGCACCATCAACCACAAATAGGGGGCCTGAAGCACCTGCACTATAAGAACCAATTCCACGCACTCTAACTGTTGGGGATTGTCCGGGTCCGCCGTTGTTTACTATTTGGACCCCCGCTACTCGGCCCTGAATAGCTTGCATAGCTTGCCCTACAGGAGCCAGATCTAATACTTCCGAGTCTACGGTTACTATGGAAGAGGTAAGGTCTTTTACTTTTAATTCTCCATACCCAACTACCACTACTTCATCTAAAACATTTGTGTCCTCCTGAAGTGTAAGATTGATAGTAGTTTGGCCATTGATATCAATTTCCTTTGGGCTAAAGCCGATATAACTAAATATCAGTATACCGTTATCAGACACATTGGTCAAAATGTAATTTCCATCAAAATCGGTTTGTACGCCTGTTGTAGTACCTTTTAAAATAACATTTGCCCCAGGCAAAGGCTGCCCTTCACTATCAGAAACAGTTCCAGCTACCGTAATGTTGTTTTGTGAGAAAAGAGCAACTTGAAACAACATAAACGAGATTAATAATAAGACGCTTCTAATTTTCATAATTGTTCAAAGATTGAGTTATATTTTTGCTAAATTATTAAAGAGAGATGCCGATTGGTGCGCAATACGATTACATAAAAAATACATCATTGAAAGAATACCTAAATCCTCCCATGTATGGGGCTTTGCAGTAGGGAAGGTGTTAAAAAGAACCTTAAAATTTAACACTGTGATGTGGTAATGACGTAGTGGAAAAATGGCCTCTTTTGACAATAAATTTATAACCTATGCAGCTTTAGAAGGTTATTAAAAAGTTAGATAGGTTTTTTGAGTTGTCAATCTGTAGTTTTTTTCTTAATCTATACCGATGTATTTCCACACCCCTAATTGTAATAGCCATTAATGGCGCAATTTCTTTGGTGGAGAGGTTCATCTTTAGATATGCACATAGTTTTAGGTCTTTTGGAGTTAAAGTTGGATATTCTTTTAAAAGACGTTCGAAAAAATCTTCATGTAACTCTTTAAAATTTACTTCAAATCTTTTCCAATCTTCTGTATCTTTTACTGAATTGTTCAATTTTTTGATAAATGACCTGTATCGTTGAGAATTGGAGAATTTATCCTTGTGGAGTACGAGCATGTTCTTTAATTCTAAAATCATCTCATTCTTTTTTGCAATATTCAGAGTTGTACTGGCCAATTCGTTTTGCTTAAGCTTGATTTCCTTTGCCAATTTTTCTTTTTCAAGTGTGGCCAATTTTTCTTTTTGCTCTTTTTTCATTTGCAACTCAAGCTCCTCTCGCTTTCGTTCCAATTTCCTCGCATTGTACCATCTAATAATAAAGACACTTGCTATTGCCATTAGGATATAAAGAGCGATGCTGATCTTAGAAAGGTACCAAGGGGGAGCTATTTCAAATTCTACCGTCCTTGGGGAGGAGGTTTCATTATCAATGCCTACTGTTGAAACGCTAAAGAAATAGTCTCCATAAGGAAGGTTTTGAAAGTTGATGAAACCATTGCTTGCATACGCCTCATAGCTTTTAGGACCTTGTAATTTATAATAGTAGCGAGGTTGTATCAATTCTGGAGAAGCTACCTCAATAGTTATATTGTGTGAATATTTAAAAGGGATTTTCAAAAAGTTCTTATTTACGGTATGGGTATCCTTTTCATCTTTAACAAAATTCAATATGGGGGTTGGTAAAGCGAAACTGTCCAACTGTTTTTGAAATTTTGAACGATTGATTTTTGCAAAGCCATCACTTAATGTGATGAATGTCAGACTATCACTTAATTTTATCATGTTTTGAGAATCAGACACCAATCTTTCGCGTAACTGAAGGTCTGTGATTAATAAACTATCCGTTCTAAGATTTGTATGGATAATTTCCTTCTCTTCTTCATTGTCTACAAACCAGAAGTAGCTGTCATCAAAAAATAAAAGCTCTTTGTTATTAAATTTTTGAAATTCTTCAAAAAGGATGATACGATCAAGAATGGGGTCATATTTGTACCATGTACTATCATTGAAGAAAACAATCTGGTTTTTAATGTTGTAAATTTTAATATTAAACTCACTAGGTGCATTTTCACCTATATATTGGTTTATGCTAACTACTTCATTAAAATCATCGTTAATGTGGATTCTATAAAATCCTTTGTAGGGGTGTGCCGCCCATAGAATATTTGGAGTTTCAAAACATAATTGCTTTATGGGAAAGTTGATGTCTCCCTCAACCTTTGTAACTTCCCAAGAACCATTTTCTCTCTTTTTATATTTAACAAGTCCATTATATGTCCCTTGCATATAGGAAGAATTTTGCCCTGGTACTTTCTTAATTTCATATCCTCCTGAAAAGTCTGAAATTTTCTCAAGATTTGTATTGTTTAGCTTATAGGTGCCAGTGTTATGTCCGCAGAATAAATCGTCAGCAACAACCTCTAAGTCCCAAACATGACCCTGGGAGCCATCAACAAATTGTAGTTCATTGTTTTCAAAATAGAACACTCCCGTATTGCTGCCTACATAGAGCCTATTGTTATGAAAAGCCATATCATATACCATTCCCAAGGTTCCATAGTAATCCGTATAATATGTAATGGGGTTGTTGAGTCTTACTCTGGCAATACCATTATCGAGCCCTAACCATAACTGATTGTTAAACTGGAGCATTGAAAGTACTGTGTTGTTTTGTAACCCAGATTCCTTATTAAGTATTTGTGAAGTTTGTGTATCTGGGTCAAAAAGATATACCCCGTTTTTAATTGTTCCGAAAGCTATCTTTTTTGTGGAGAGATTAAGCACTTTGTTTAATTGGTGCATTTTTAATTCTTCATTTACCATAGCTTTCCATGGTTCTAGCTTTGCGCCATTCAATAAATAGCACCCATTCAATTTAGTTCCTATCAATAGGCCATCTTCAATTACGACCATATCCGTAATTGTTTTACCAAATAGCAATTCCTGATTTATTAAAGGAACTATCGTTTCGCCTTTTAATTCAAAGAGACCTTCGGTTCCGGCGGCCACAATGATTTTGTTCTCATAAACAACGATATCAGAAATAATTTCTGTTGGGTCTATTACCGTAATTTTATCATTTTCATAAATATAGATTGCCGAAAAAGACCTAAATAAGATTTTATCGTTAACATGAAAAATTTCCCAAAACTCTTCACTGGTGAAGAGATGATTTTTGATTAGGTGAGTTAATGAAGTGTATTCTAAAACTCCGACTTCATTTTTTTTCCAACACCCAAACTCTTCATAGGATCCTGTGTAAATGAGGTCTCCCACTGATACAGCTGAACGTATTATGGTATTATTTGGCAACTTATTAAGGCTCCATTTTTCGCCATTAAAATAAAGGAGTCCTTTGTTATTGGCCACAAAAAGCTCACCTTTTTCGTTTACAGCCAATCCCCAGTTTTTGCTTGCTCCTTTATACTCGAGTGGCTTATAATTGTAAATGGGAGGGAGCAAATTTTGTCCAATGGTTAGCATTGGAATTAGGGATAAAAGGATAACTATTCTAGAAGAATTGAACATTTAGGTTTACTGCTTAAGTATGAAAAGTATAGGTTGCTTAAAATGAATATACAAAACTATATGTATTGAAAAAGTGAAACACCTATGCTTAACAGCTGTTTTAGCAATGTTTTTCTACATCATTTCTACTTCATAGTTTGATGTGAGCTAAATGTAAAACTTGAATCCTAACATTGGATGAGTAGGTGAGTTGGCACCATGGTAGATGCTGTTGAAACCTGTTGCTTGACCGGCCACTCGCCATTTAATATTTGAATAATAGTGGGCAAAGTTTCATTGGGGTCAAAGTCCGCAAAACCATGAACGGTAAGCCCACCAATATGCGACATAATGTGCCTAAGAGTTACAGCTTGTTTTTGGGTATACTGGCTCTTGGGTATTTTCCACGATTTCAAATATTGATTTACATGCGCATCAATATCCAATTTTCCATCTTCTTCCAATTTCAAACTAATCACAGCAGCACCAACCTTGCTTACCGAACCGACCGACTAAGCCGAAATTCCAATGACCAGTAATAAACAGCCAATTAAGGCAAATACTTTGTGCTTTTTCATCTTATACCAAGAATGGGTTAAAATGCATGGTTTTGAACTGGCAGTTTCCTAATTCTTTTGCCTGTTGCCGCGTATATGGCATTGAGCAATGCTGGAGCTACTACTGGGACGGCCACTTCACCAGCTCCTGATGGCGCATCGCTGCTCTCCAATAAACAAACTTGAATGGTTGGTGTTTCATCTATTCTGAGTAAATTATAATCATGAAAATTACTTTGGACCACCCTCCCTTTTTTAACAGTGATTCCTGACTTTAGGGCAGCAGTAAGTCCCCAAATAATACTCCCTTCTATTTGAGCCTTAACCTTACTTGGGTTAATTATCAAACCACAATCAACCACAGCAGTAGCTTTATGTATCTTAATCATATCATCAACTAAAGATATATCAAATACCAGTGAGCAATAAGATGTATTGTAAGAGGCACAGGCTACGCCTTGAAATATGCCATCTCCGCTATTTCCCCAATTTGATTTTTTTTGCACCGATTCTAATGTTCTTAATAGTTTTTTAGGATATAAGTTATCCCCAACCCATACTTCCATTAGTTGTTCAATGACTTTAGCTTCCTTTAATAGCTCAAATCTGAATGACAAAGCATCCATTTTTTGCGTCGCTGCCAATTCATCTATAAAACATTCTAGACTTAATATCCAAGGATGGGCAAATACACTTCTCCATGAGCTTCTAGGCAATAGTCGTCCTGAGTTTTCAGTTAATCTATTAAAATGAACCATTGGCAATGAATAGGGATAAGGGCGATATCCGTTGGTGTTACTTACCGTTCCTTGATATCCTATGGCCATGATTTTATTATTCTTATCAAAACTTGCCTCCCAAGAATCAACGCAGAATGGATGATACTTAGAGGTTGTAATAGTATCTTCACGAGACCAAGTTACTTTTACGGGCAGTCTTATTTTTTGAGATATTAATACCGCTTCTTCTACATAATCAGAATGAAATCGTCTGCCAAATCCACCACCAGACGGCAAATTATGAGAAATTATTGCTGCCTCAGGAAGTCCCGTAAGTTCATGAATACGTTCTCTAAACATTGCTGGGCCTTGACTTCCTGCCCAAATTTCTATAATATTTCCGCGATGATAGGCTGTAGCATTAAGTGGTTCCATACAAGCATTAGCTTGATATGAAGAAACATAGGTCGCAACAATTTTCTTATTTGAAGCTTTAAGTAATTCGGAAGCATTATTGAAATCAGAATGAATAGTTTTAGGTTTTTTTAATTGTTCTTTTAATTCTTTCTCTACATCGCTATCTGATTTTTCTGCAAATGGACCTAAATCCCAATTTACATTGAGCAACTTTTTAGCTTCAAGAGCTACCCAGGTATTATTGGCCAAAATGGCAACTCCTGGTCTCACCCCTCCCTTGAAATCACTGGTTTGAATCTCTGTGCTTGGAACTTCCATTACATCAATAACCCCAGGAAACTCTCTTGCCTTTTTATCATTAAAACTAACTAACTTCCCTTCCCATACGGGACAGCGTTCTATTGCTGCGTAAACAAGATTTGGTAGTTTAACATCGATGCCATAGGGGTATTTTCCTTGTACAATAGTTTTTATTCTTTTTCCAATTACAGGTTTTCCAATGTACTTGTATTCCGAAGCATTTCTAAGTTTAACCTCAAAAGGTGCGGGAAGCGTTTTTGCCAAGTAAATAAGACTAGCATAAGTAGCCTTTCTGTCATTGGATTTATCATATACCAAGCCCTGTTCGCTGTAGCAATCTTTGGGTTCCATATCCCATATTTGAGCAGCTGCCATAATAAAAATCTCTCGAGTAACCGCCATTGCTTCTCGTAAGGGATTCCAGAGAAGTCTGATACCATTACTTCCTCCAGTATCTTGAAAATCACCATACTTTTCCAGTGCTCCATCTGCAAATTCAATGCTCAGATTCTCTAAATCTATCAAAAGCTCATCTGCCACTATCATCGCTAGCCCCGTTGATGTGCCTTGGCCAAGCTCGGTTCTTGAACAAATAAATGTAATTTTGTTATTGGTGTCTATTCTTAAGAAAAAGTTAGGTTCCCAACTGACTGACTGCTCAGCTGGCACATTACAACTTAAAGGAATAAACGTACTTATTAATAATCCGCCGCCAGCCAATGACGTTGTTTTAAAAAAATCCCTCCGTTTCATAGTGCTTTGATGATTTGTGTTATTTAATTTCTTGTAGTGCCAAGGCAAAATGGTATTTATTGCATTGATGAAGCGGCATTTTCAATTGCTTTCCTAATGCGTAAATACGTTCCACACCTGCATAGATTTCCACTCATTGCTTCATCAATATCTTTATCAGAAGGGTCTTTGTTTGTTTTTAGTAGCCAAGCGGCGCTCATTATTTGACCGCTTTGGCAATATCCACATTGGGGCACATCTTCTTTCAACCATGCCTGCTGAACAACATCCAATTCAGCGTTTTTAGACAAGCCTTCTATTGTGGTTATCTCTTTGTCTAATATGCTATCAACATTTATGGAACAAGAACGTACAGGTTGTCCATCTAAATGCACTGTACATGCTCCACATGCTCCTATACCACAAGAATACTTTGTCCCATTAAGTTCAAGAATATCCCTTAACACCCATAGTAAAGGCATTTTTTTATTGCATTCAATGTTATAGTGCTGTCCATTAACCATTAAAGTCATGCTATTGTCATTATCCATATCTAAACTATAATTTAAGTTGATGAAACTAATTATGATTTCATAGTATCTTGTTTAAAGACCCACTATGGCAATCTGGTTCGTAATTACACGTTAAAACTTGTTATTTATCAATCTATTTTTGGCTTTATTACAAGATAATTTTTGAACTTCTTTGATTCCAATAACTCCTTTGCTGAATAATTATATACATCGAGATGTTCAGCTATCTTTCCGTCTAAAAATCTAGGCCAGCCTATATATTCTCCAGAATTACCATTGGGGTTGGTAACATCCAATTTAAGGGTTCCCGTCTGGGATTCCATATCAAATGATCTTGAAACCACATCGATTCTCCAACCATTCTTCAGGTCAAAAGTTTCTGTGTATACCGGCCCTATTTCATTTAAGGAAAATCTGTCTGAGGTATTCAGTATCAAATCTCTATATAACGCCGTATCTTGATACATTGCTATAGCCGCTTCCGAATCTCTATTTTCTATAGCTTCCATGAACTTGCTAGCAAATTTTTCAGTGGCACTATCTTGAGCAATAGAAGATGAAACTGCCAATAAAAAAATAGGATTTTAACTTTCACTAGGGTCGTTTTTGTATATTTATTCAACCACATTTAGAAATCCATTGCTTGCATTTTATTTAAAAATAGGCAATCGATTCAAGTCTGTTTTGTGTAATGCAGTGGACACCCTTAAATGATTAATCTTCTGTAGAAAAATTGCAGCCAATAACTAATAATCAGGCATATCTAAAATCCTATTACCTTGAGCTTATAGAAATTCATGGCCATATTTGATTTTATCTTTTTCTAATGAATAAAAGAAAATGTTTGGTAGTAAATAAATTCATTATCAATTAAAAATTAGAGTCTATGTTTAAAAATACTTTACTTCTGCCGGCTCCATATCAAACCGTCTTTTATAACTTTTTTATTTCCAAAAAAATTCTGTGAATTCTCTAAAGGACTTTTATTAAAAAGTATCACATTTGCCTTTTTACCTATCTCTATAGATCAGTAAATAGAATCTAGACCCATAGGTTTAGCATTGTTTATTATTACTATTTTTTAATACCTCACTTATAGGAATACCCAACTTGTTCTACAAATTCATTTCAGAAAGAATGGCTTTTTCTGGTTAATAAGCATCCAACCCCGTATTCAATCTCACCCCATTTTTGTATGAATCGAATCCGACAGAGGCAAGGACTTCATACCCCCTTTTTGCTTTCCATTTACTAAACCGATTTGGCGCTCTGTACATTTTTGAATTGTTTTACGTAATGTTAAATTTATTTGAAAACGTTCAACTTTATGCTAAAAGCATTCGTTTCAACTGGACTGTTTTTAAGTTAGTCTTGTGGCCCATTCTTGGATAATTTCCGGTATCCAATTCTATACATTCCTGGTTTGGATGCAGGCCTTGCCTTGTATCCGTATTTTTCATAAAAGCCCTCTACTCTTTCGGCTGCCATGAGTCCTATAAAAGATGACCCTGTGGCATGAATTGATAAATAGTTCTCAATCCCTTCCATAATTAGACTGCCAACCCCTATTCCTTGGTAGTCAGGGATGACAATAACATCCTGAATATAGAAATAAATCGCCCCATCACCAATCACTCTACCAATTCCAACCGGTTTTCCAAAATGAGACACCATAATTGAGAACAGATCTTTTTTTAATGCAATTTCTACTTGATGATTTTCTATTGATTCCCAATTAGTGGTGTTTCTAATAGTTTGATAAATTTCGGTATTCAGTTCATCAATACTTAAAGTGAAGTTTTTCATATGCAGAAATTAAGTGCATCTTCAAGTGCTAGTTTGTTATACCAATGAAACAAAGGTTCATTCTAATAGGTTGCCATCCTTATCGGAATTTTCAACCATTTATCTATTTTGATTTTGGTCATAGATGTAAAACGTTTTTACAATTCCGGAGAGCAGGGTGTTCATTAATTTCAGATTATTAAAAAAGGCCGTTTTAATTAAAACGGCCTTTTTTAATAATTGCCGACCATATTGTTATTCACATACAAGAATTATAATTTCCCCTTCTGGAATGAACGGCCCACCACTTGCAGCTGAACTACCATTAGGGTCTAGAATAGTGAAGGTATGTTCTTCCTCAAAATTACCAGCAGTGTACGTTACTAACAAAGTTGTTGCTCCTTCTGGAACCGTAAAAGTAGATGATCCACTTCCTCCGGTCTCCAAAGTAAAATCTTCGGCAGAACCACCATCAATGGAAACGCTAATGAACGCGCCATCCCAACCATCCTCAAAACTGTCAAGAAAGTTAATGGTATATTCTCCTGCGAATGGCGCATCAGCATTTAATTGGATACACTCTGTGACGAACACGGCCCTGTAATATTCAGTATCGTTTTCATCCGTGGTAACAACTCTTCCGTCAGCAGTAACTACTTCATATCGTAATTGGAACTCATCGTTTACACCAAGGTCATCAAACGTAAGGTTTGGACCATATAGGTCTGCCAAAGTGATGAGATAGTCAAGAGAGCTTACACCATCAGTAATATCTAAATCTGCAATGTTGAATGTAGCAAAAAGCTCCTCTTCTTCAGATAAATTGATATCGTCAATGACGCTTCTGTCGATAAATGCACGATAGATGTTCAGAGTCTCCACTAATGTCTGGTCATTCCCATCATCTATAGCTATCATCACAGAGTAATCCATATTGGGATTGGTAAGGGATATCTCATTTGCGTTTACATCGGTAATGTCAAACTCTATCCCGTCATCTACCTCTTCCGTATATTGGTAAGGAGAGCTAAAGAAAGAACCGCCGCTCACATTACCGGTTGTATCTGAGTTCTTAAAGGATCTTCCATCGGTGGTAAAAAGCTCCATGTCCACTACAAACTGATCACCTGGCAATACCTGGGTAAGGTCTATTCCAACCGCGGTAAGAAACTCTGCCAATGTAATGCTATAGTCAAAACTAGGAAGTTCTTCGGTCTCACCAAACTCACTTGCCGTTATTGTGGCAAGAGCTGCTCCTGAAACGGAATTATCATCGCCATTGTTGTCTACAAAGCTTCCCGTGATTTCCACGCGATCCAAAAGATCACCTCCTTCTGCATCTTGTTCCTGTATTGTGAATGATAATGTACTGGCGATGTTGAACATGTCCAAGGAACCGGATGAGTCCAGGGTTCTCAGGATTGCACCACTCCCAACTGTTTCCTGCACAAGTACGGTAACCTTATCGTCCTCACTGCATGAGGTAATAAAGATTGCGACCGCCAACAGTGCATATATCTTAAAATTTTTCATGAATTTAAATTTTATGTTCATTGCTCTTTTTTTTAGTTGGCCACAGGGGCACTTGGATTCGTATCCCAAAAAACTGGTTCTGACTGACTCGCTTTTTGTGTAATATTGGAATTCGTGTTCACGGCATTTGTTGGATAATACATCGATCTGATGAACGTGCCTGGGTCGGGCTCCAAATTAGCCTGAAGCGTTGTTGGGAAACCTGTTCTTCTATAGAAGTTATATGTTTCAACTCCGTTGCCATAATGAGCTATAAAATATTGCTCCGCCAATACATCCCATTTTCCATCCATGTTGGCATCATCGAATTTTGTTCCAATAGCAGTGGCATAATCGTTGATTGCTGTTGCATTCGGTTCAAAAGAAATATCTGCTCCAGCCGTTCTTCCGGTTAGGAAAGCCTGTACTTTTGCAACGGACTTATCATAGCCTGCAAGCATGAACGTTCGCGCATTGGCTATGTTCCCATCTACCATTGCCATTTCAGCTCTCATGAAGTCCACTCCGAAAGCTGTCAATAGGTTAGTGATCCCTGTTCCATTGCCTCCTTCGCTTACGCTAATTGCTTGAAAACTATCATCGTCAAACCTTCCTCCTACTGGATAGGTACCCCAAGTTGTTCTGAGTAATCCGTCAGGAGGTGTTCCTTCAGCATTTCCATGATCTCTTCCCCAGTAGCCATTTGGCAGATTGCAGAACGTGAAGCCACTATCTACATAATGTTGTGGTGCTGTTGTAAACGAACATGTCAACAACTCTTCATCAGGAGCAATACTAACACCAGGAACTGCACTGGTCTGCCTGTAGAAATAGTAACGAATTCTTGGATCATCTGTGGTATCCATAAGATTCATCAACCAATTGGACATATAGTCACCGGCACCAGCAGCAGTATAATTAAGTCCATATCTAGGATGTCTTGTGTCTGGTTGCGAAGCGCTAGTTGCCGGCCAGTTCCAAACAAAATCATCAGCAGTATCCTGAATATAATTTCCACTGTTGATGATGGCGTCAAAACTAGCCCCTGCTCCTGAATCTACCAGTCTACGTTGAACATAGATTTTAAGTTTAAGCGTATTGGCCGCATTGACCCATTTGTCATAATCGTTATCGTAGAAGAAATCAACTGCAAGATCTGGAGCCGATGTGTTGTTAAAATTAGCAATTGCCTCATCCAAAAGAAGCAACATGGCATCATAGATGCTCGCTCCGGAGTCTAAAACAGGGTTAAAGACCTGATCAGAAGCCTGAATTATTTCAGTGTAAGGGACATCACCAAAAAAATCTACCATACTTATCATCAAATACGCCTCAATGAATTGGCTAATGCCAATGTGTTTGAACTGCTCTGCTTTTTCTGCTAACGGAGTCATTGCGCGAATATCAGCAAGTACCCCTCTATAGGCATTGATCCATTCATCATCCATATCACTAGCTTGATATACCGTGGCGTACTGTCGCCCTAGCATATTGGTTGTTCGGGTCAGCTGCGTACCCAATTCATTGAAACCATCACCAAGTGTAACTCCACCCCCCTGAAAGTTGTCATTAAGGTCAAAATCTGCATTTCCCTCAAATTCCAAAACAAAATCCTCCTGGATCGAGTTCAAGAAGAAGTCAACCCCTGCCTGTTCTGGCGTAAGTTGATTTGGATTTGCAGTAAGGTCAAGCTCTGTAGTTTCACAAGAGGTGAATGCAAGCAATCCTCCCAAGACCATCAAAGTCATATATCTGTTTATGTTTCTCATTGTTTTATAGTTTTTATTCTTAGAATGATGCTTTTACACTAAACCCGTACCTTCTTGAACTTGGTCCGTTGATAAAGTCAAAACCAAATCCATTACCTACTCCAGTACCACTTGTATTCGGATCAAAGTTTGCGCCTTTAGGAGTGTTTATAGCTCTGTACCATAGATTGTTACCTGATACCGTGAACGTAAGTGCCCCAAATGGAGTCTTATCCAAAAATTTAGATGGAAGGCTATAGCTAAGAGAAGCTTCTTGTAGCCTAACTGTGGTAGCATCGTACACCTGTAATTCCCTGGGTCCAAATAAAAGGTTACTAAAGAAATAGGTGGAGTTGTTAATCTGTCTATTGTTGACATTTCCATTTGCATCTACACCTGGAAGGATAAATGTGTTCTCCCTATCAATAGTCTCAGTAATCAATCCTCTACCCAATAAAGTTGAAATGGTTGAAGAGTAAATATCTCCACCTTGGGTATAGTTCCACTGGAAGCCCAATGTAAAGTTCTTATAAGAAAGCGTGTTTCTTACGTTGGCCACCCAGTCAGGGTTTGGATCACCAATAATACCATCTGTTGGATCTTGTACATAGTTGCCATCTGCACCTACCACAAAGTTTCCATTGTCATCCCTTAAAATTCTACTTCCAAAAAGTACGCCTAGAGGTTGTCCTTCAATAGCAGCATTCCCCAAATTGCCAAAACCAGAATATACCACTTGATCGGTATCCAACCCTAAATCCTCCACCGTGGTTTCATTAGCGGTAAAGTTGATATTGGTAGTCCAGTCAAAACCACCTTCTTCTTTTCCTCTTATCCAGTTAACTCCCAAGTCAAGCTCAACACCTTCTGATCCTATCTCACCAATGTTTGTGGCCGTAACCGTAAACCCAGTTGCTGGATCCAAAGGTTGGTTTATTATAAGGTCATTTGTGGTTCTTTTGTAAATAGAGGCATCCAAGGTAACCCTGCTGTTCCACCATCTGGACTCTATTCCAATCTCAATCTCTTCTAACGTTTCAGGTTTAAGGTTGGGATTTCCTAATTGCACCCCTGATGTATTTGTGACTACGTTTTGTCCTCCATCATCCTGTGAATCCTGAGTATCCAAAAACAGCACATTCGCTACTGGGTAGTTATTTCCTAAGGTTGAGAAGTTAGCTGATACTCCTATACCACCTCTTACCTTTAAATAGTTCAATACTTTTTCCGATTTTAAGCCATCTATAGCCTTTGTTGGAATAAAAGACACACTGGCACTTGGATAGAATTGAGAGCGGTTATCCTTGGAGAAGTTGGATACCCAGTCATTTCTCGCTGCTAGAGTCAAATATAAGTAATTGTCATAGTCAAAATCTGCCTGCGCATAGACTCCAACTATATTTTGCTCACTAAAGGATTGAATCTCATTTTGGTTCAAGAAGTTGAAATGTCTCAACACACCAAATACTTGCTGTCCATCACTGGCAACACCGTTTTGATCAAAAATAGATCTTCGTGAAGTTGCACCAACATTAAATGTAGACCCAATCTTTTCTGTGATATCGTAATCCCCGTTCAACACAAGGTTATGGTCCCAAATGGTTCTAACATTATTCCATGTACTATATATACCACTTGCCAATCTTACATCTCCAGAATTACTGTTTACACCTCCCTTGTTTTGATAGTTTGTATTGCTCTCATTGTAAACGTCAATACCAGCTCTGTAAATAAAGCTCAGGTTGTCGTTCAATTCGTATTGTACTGAAGCTTGTCCAAAAACCCGATTTGTTTCCTGAATACTTGCTGCATTGTTTACTGTCCAAAGTGGATGCTGGATAGAGTTGTTCTGTCTGTAGTATACACTACCCCCTGTAATTGGGTCCTGGAAAGGAAGTCCTTGAATATCGATACTTCTTGGTGTAAACCAAAGGTCACCGAATACAGAAGAACCTGTTCCTGTAGAACCATTACCTTGGCTCAAAGCAACAGGTGGTGACACAAACTTGGTCCTAGCAAAGTTCAATGTTCCATTTACGGTAAATTTATTTGATAGAATAGCGCGTCCTCCAACAGAAAGAGTGTTACGTGTAACACTGTTGTTAGGGGTAAAACCATTATCCTTTAAGTAACCATAATTCATATTGTAACCAACTTTACCATCACTGGAAGCCCCACTAACATTAACCGACGTATTGGATATGGTTCCTGTTCTAAAGAAGTTTTTTACACCGTCATAAGGTCTCCACTCATATCCTGCCCCTTGAAATTCTGGGAATGCTGATTGAATGCCGGCAGTAGATGTAGAATATGGGTGTCTTAAGAATCCTGGTTGACCAGAAAGTGTACCGTTAATGGCGTTTTGATTGGCCCATCCAGAGGCGCCTTCTTCGGCAAATGCAGGTCCCCAGTTACTGAAGAACCAGCCAAAAGCCTGGTCAAATCCGTTTCCGTATACATCTTGGTAATCTGGAAGTGAAGAAATCTCATTGAAAAAGAAAGAAGAGTTAACTGTAATTTCAGTTTTCTTTGGCCCTTCAGAAACCGAACCTCCTTTTGTCGTAATCAAAACAACTCCATTACGTCCTTGGGAACCATACAGCGTAGCAGCCGCAAGTCCTTTAAGAACGTTGACACTTTCTATACTGTTTGGGTCCAGATCCAAGAACCTACTGGAACCGTTGTTACCGTTTATAAAATCTTGTCTATCCCCGTTCAGACCTTGTGAGTTGGTGTCTGTGCTAAAAGGAACACCATCAACAATAAACAACGCTTGGTTACTTCCACTAAAGGTTGTTTGCCCTCTAATTACAATATTGGTTCCTGAACCAGAAAGCCCACTTTGCTGGGTGATCTGTACCCCGGAAGCTTTACCTTGGAGAACACGGGCAACATCACCATCTGGTCTAGATTCCAACTGATCTTCCCCAACTTCGGTTACTGCATAGCCCAACGCTTGCTTTTCTCTTTTAATACCAAGGGCTGTTACCACCACTTCTTCAAGAGCTTGTGCATCTTCTTGCATTTGAACATCAACAATATTAGAAGTTCCCACTGTTCTCCGCACCTCTTGTTGACCTATATATGTAAATACCAAGACCTGTCCCGTACTAGTATTTATGGAATAGTTTCCGTCAAAGTCCGTTTGAGTACCGTTAGTGGTACCTTCAATGACTATGTTGACGCCTGGAAGCTCAAGACCTTCTTGGTCTGTAACTGTACCAGAAATTGTTTTTTCCTGAGCAATGACTGTGGCGCAGCATGTCACCATAAGAACCATTACCCCGAACAGTTTCTTTACTTTCATAGAGTTTGAGTTTTGTTATAAATTAATGAGTTAGAGCAATTGAGAAAGGTGGACGGGAAGATTGCGCATTGACAGCTAATTCAAATGACTCTTAAAATGAGAACAAAACCTTATGGAGATATTCACATACAAATAAGGCTTCTCACCGCCCTACCTTTACAATTGCAGCGTAAAAAAAGAGCAATTAACATATCGTTTTATAAACTTTGATTTCAACTATTTGGAATATGTCTTGAAACGGCAAAAAGATGAAGTGAACTAAAAAATAAAAATTTAGGCAGATTAATGGTACAATCTTTAATAGGCAATTAGAACGATGTATTAACTCCCACAACCTCATTGTTTTTTACCTAAATCGAGAGAAACCATATATTTAATCAAAAAATCAAACCCGGAACGCAACATCTATGTTTATTTTTTTTGTAAAGAATATTGTTTTAGATTTCTGTTGCATAATAGTCATATGTCCAAAAAAAGCGTCAATATTATTGTAATAGATGATGAATCCCACTCAAGGGAAAGAATTGTCCGTCTGATTTCCAACTATTCTACCGCCAATGTGATTGCTGAATGCGGAAATGGAAAAGATGCTATAAAAAAGATAAACCTATTGCGCCCTCATCTCATTTTCTTGGATATTAGACTAAAGGATATGACAGGTTTTGAGGTTCTGAAAGGAATAAATACAGGTAATGGCCCCCTGGTTATATTTGTAACAGCTTATGACGAGTACGCTATCCAAGCATTTGATTTTTTTGCATTTGATTATCTTTTAAAGCCTTATGAAGATGAGCGTTTCAATATATCTATAGAAAGGGCCATTGGGGAATTGGAAATTAGAAAAGATGATACTTTTGAATCTAAACTTTCCGAATTACTAACATATGTGGAAGAAAGTAAATCCCAAAAATCGGGATACAACAATTTTAAACTACCTATTAGGCTTGGTGCCAAAATTGAGTTTGTAGAACAAAATAGCATAAAGTATATTACTGCTTCAGGGTATTATGTTGAAATATTTACTTTAGAAAAAAAGTTTTTATTAAGGGAGTCATTGACCAAACTTATTTCAAAACTTCAGCCGGATTTTATAAGAATACATAGATCGACCATCATCAACAGTAACTACATTAGAGAACTTGAATATGCGTTATACGGCGATATTGAAGTAGTTATGAGTGATGATGAAAAGTTTAGAGTAAGTAAAAGCTACAAGAAAAGTTTTCAAAATAAATTCAATCTCTAAAAGGAGGAGAGCTCTTCATTATTTGAATCCACAAATTCCAGCGGAAATTGTAATTCGGTAATCACACCTCTGTTATCGGGTCTATTTTTAATAGAAAACCCATAATTATCATCAAATAAAGTCATGAGTCTGTCTATAGTATTTTGCAGCCCATTGCCATACTGTATATTATCTTCATCAACTCTTTGCCCGTCATTAGAAACCTGACAAATTAGACGGCGATCATAAGAACTTATTTCCAAACACATTTTAAGGGTTGTGTGATTGTAAGAATACCCATGCATAATACTATTTTCTATAATTGGCTGTAGGATGAGACTGGGAATAAGGGCATTTTCCAATCCATCTTCAATATTCATTTTTATTGTCAAATCCTCAGAAAATCGAACTGATAAAATATCCAAATACTTCCTAAGTATAGCCACTTCTTCTGAAAGGGTCAATAAGTTCGAATCCTTCAAATAAAGGATATCCCGCAAGAGTCCACTAAAATCAACCAAAGTCTTTTGTGCCAACTTAGTGTCGGTGGTTATTAAATTGGTAATTGTGTTTAGAGTATTAAAAAAGAAATGAGGGTGTAACTTGTATTTGAGAATATTGACCTTGACCTTGACCAATTGTTCGCGCAAATTACTTCGATTCAATTCAATTTTTGAAATTTTTTCCAAGTAATAATAGGTGTAGATAATAAATATATTGACAAAATATATAAGAAAGTGAATATTAAGGTAGTACGTAATATTTACGATATGATAAGTAAATGACCCTTCGCCTTCGGGGGCCTTTATTGATAACAAATAAAAATAATAAATGAAGTATGTAATTAGTAATGATACTAAATATAGTATAAAGTGAACAGATATTACAGTAAACCAACTATATGCCTTTGTCATCATTTTTTTGGAAATGAATATCAGAAAGACAATCAACAGCATACCGAAAACTAATTCAATAATAAAAACATCGAGCAATAACTTGAACCAGCTAGTTTCCAAGTGCTGTATTCCTAAATACTTGAGAACAGAATTTTTTACCATGTTTATGAAATGGTAAGAAAAAGAGAATAAAAAAAGAATTGAAAATAGTTTTTTGTTCATTTTGTCAATCCTACTTTATTAAGAAACTGAGCCCTATAGCCCCTACTAATTCTAAGTAATCTTTTATCTCTCATCCTAATATCCAATTCCCCAAAATCTGAATGAACTAAATCTTTTATAAAGTTTAGGTTAATGACTACCGATCTATGAATACGTAAAAATTGTTTTTCATCTAGTTTTTTATCCAACTGGCTTAACCTGTCCCTAAAGGTATATTTTTTGGCTTCCGTAAATATTTCTATATAATGGCCAGATGAAATAAAGTACATTATTTCGGAAAACTTAACAAAAAATAATTTGTTAGATTCTCTAACGGGAAGAATGTCTTTTTTGGTGTAAGGCGTAGCTGGAATAACAGAATCCTCAAATTTGCTCAACTCAAATTGTTTAAAAAGCTGTTTTTTTTCATGAGCTACTAGCACTCTATTAATAGACTTAAAAAAACGGGCATCATGAAAAGGTTTTAAAAGATAATCTATAGCATACGCCTCAAACGCGTTAATGCCATGCGTATGATGCGCACTAACCACTATGAGCAATGGTGGTTCCTTATTCAAGACACTTTTCCACATTTCCAGACCATTGGCATCTTTTAAGCTTACATCTAAAAAAACCAAATCAGGTTTTATCAAATGTATACTTTTCAAAGCTTCTCTTCCTGTTTTGCACTCCTTAGCTAAGTCTATGGCCGGGACTTCTTTTATCAAATTCACCAACCTTTGTCTTGCCATGTGCTCATCATCTACAATAATTGAGGTTAGGCCCATATTTTATTATTAAAACACTTCAATTTTAACTATTCTATTCTTAAAAGGAAAACCGATAAATATACTTAACAGCGCAAAACAAGTACTTCAAATCATGATTCGATATGACAGGATACGTTTTTAGGTCGTTCACTTCTTATTAATTTATTGCAGTAAAAAAAGTAGTTAGTTTACTGTTGTTTTTTACTTGTTGGCACTGGATAAATAAACAACATTGAATTGTGTTCATTGCCATAATTCCTTTTTAAATGACCTTTTTAATACTTCGAATATGAAAAAAATGAGTGTTTATTTTTTGTTTTTGTTTGCGGCCAATATAATTTGTGCACAGGTTTCACAAGATTCTTTGAGTAAAATGGCTCTTGATTACATGAGCGCTTATAGCGAATGGAATGTTGAGAAAATGGGTGCCTTTTATAAAGATTCGGTTCATTTTAAAGATCCAACTGCTGTTGAAGCTTTTCAGACCAATTTTGATCTAGTGGGTAAAGACAAGGTAATGTCTTTATTAAAAAGTGTTTTTCCTGATGCCCCTCCAGAATATGCTTCTTTTAAGGTAAAAGAGCATTTTGTTTCTGGAACCCATGCCATTATTAACTCCAACTTCGAACTTGTTCTCCCAAAAAGCTGGTTTGGCGACAGCGCTCTAGGCAAAATCTTTGTGTCTGTCCCTATGGTTACTATTTTAAAATTTGATGAGAAAAAAATTAGCTCCCATTTTGATTATGTAGATTATAATTCCTACCAAAAGCAAATTTCTTTTCAGGTTAAAGAAAAGAAGGAATAATTTATTTACTTAATAAACTGAACTTTCAGAAATGGAAATAAATCGAATAATACAAAGATTAGGCCTTCATTTATTGCTTATTCTAATTTTTGGAACTACAAAATTAACAGCTCAAGAAACCACCTGGGCAAACAATAAGATTGATTTATCAAACATTCTGTCGAGAAAAGACTCCTTTTTAATGAAACAGAATGGAAAGACTAAGGGGTATTGGGTTTGGGAGACATTAAAAACAGAAAAACAAATCAAATTCAAAGACATCTCGGTACTTGAGGGCGTCGTAGAAGAACAGTCTACAATGATTTTTGATTTAAAAGAATTGGTTACAAAGAAAGTAGACCTAAAACTGAAAACTGCAGAGTTTAAATTGGAAGCACAGATTTCAAGAAACCATAAAATGGATATGTTGGCAAATTATCAATTGTCTGGAAACATTTCAAGAGTAAAAAAAATAGATACTACATACTCGAAAGAAGTAATATTACGACCTGAAATATTTGGATTAATCTCAGGTATTGTTAAACCAAAAAATCTTGATGAAAATTTAGATGTTTTTTTTCTCAGTAGTGGGGCGATTGAACCTATGACCTTAAAGTATACAGGTGAGGAAAAAATCACTGTGCCTGCAGGTGCTTTTGAAACCTATAAGATCAATCTGGAGGCAGAAGAAGGGGTTTCCAATATGATTTATATTACTAAACAAGAGCCTCATATAGTTATTAGAGTAGATGTACTTGGTCAGGAAATGGAAATAGTAAAAATAAATCAATCCACATATTAGAGAGGAAGATTTATTTTTTGTTGATTATGTAAATCTTTTCTAACGCATACTAATTATAGAGAAATTATCTAGAATCCAGTTAAAAACTACAACGACCAGTTAAACCAAATTGTAGCTTTAACTGCATATGGAGGGAAAACCAAGCACAAGGCAAATAATTCAAACCTCGCGGTGCAACAACAGTGGCTAAAAGCAATTTGGCCCCGAAATTTTTATTCCCAATAACGCAAAATCGACAAGATACGGCTGACATGCGGCCTTCTTGACAGTCAATCAATTTCGCTATATTTCCATAAAAATCCCGGAACTACGTTTAGCGGGTCGTTACCATTAATTAACTAGTCAAAATGAAATTTGCACAAGCCGTTATTCTTTTAGTATTATTTGTATCTATTACAAGCTGGGGACAGTCATTTATTGAAATCAGAAAGGATATTGATCAATACAGAGTGTACAGTTCTATTGAAGAAGCGTTAACAACCCCAAAAGAGGTCTATCGACTAAATTTGAATAATTCTAATTTAGATGAAAAATTGCTCAGAGAATCACTTCAGCAATTTCAAAATTTGCGTGAATTAGTATTATCCAATACGTTTATTTCTGAAATTCCATCGTCGATCGGTGCGTTAAAAAGCTTACAATTCTTAGAAGTTGAGCATCTAGAAAAACAGAATCTAAATCTTTTTAAGATTCCTAAATCAATCCAAAAATTGGAAAATATTATCTCAATCAGTCTTATTGGCAATCCAAACCTTGACTGGCACAAGACATTTTTACATTTATCAAAAATACCAAAGCTCGTCAACATTGCTTTGATGTATAATAATTATAAAAAATTACCAAAGAGTATTACAGGGCTTAGCTCCCTTGAAATGATTTGGTTAGGCAAAAACCCTAATTTGGATTTGAAAGATACGTTTTCAAAACTTTCAAAACTTGATAATCTTGGACAAATGGGTCTTGGTGGTAATGATCAAACTCAACTGCCTAATGAAGTTACCCTATTAAAAAACATCTATAATCTATGGCTGAGTGGTAACAAATGGGAAAACTTGAACGCACTTCAATACCTCCCGAAACTATCACAACTTTCTCTAAATAGTTGCAACTTGTCCCAGATTCCAAACGGAATAATTCAATTTAAAAATTTAGAATATTTATCATTTGTTAAAAACCCAAATATGAATTTTGATAAAGTTCTAAAATCAATTCCGTCTTCGGTAAAAGTTTTAAATCTGAGTGACAACAACATTAACAAATTATCTACTAATTCATTTAGAGTAACGAACTTGGAAAAACTAATACTTAGTAACAATAGTATTAGCAAAAGAGCTCTAAAGAAATATCAACAAGTAAATAAGAATTTGGAAATTGTATTCTAAAAGTATAATCATTCATTCAATAGAAATTACTGTATTATTAAAATATGGATTAATATTAATGCCAACACCGTACAAAATTAATTGCTTGGTGCAGTGCTACTCGGAAAATCCTGCGGTACAAAGTACAGGAAGGAGATGAAATGTACCATTCAGCCGTGCATCGGAGAACCATGTTGATTTATTACCCCATGGTGAAGTTGGTGAATTTCTCGATAGATTTTCTGGGGAACAACATCTAGCGATGGATGTACAGCCGTTGTTTTACATGGTTTTTATATACTCATTTTAACTAGCCTTTTAATTTCTTCCCATTCGTTTTGACTATGTAATCGATCGAATTCATCCTGTTCTAAAATTTCAACTCTTTTGTCCCACTTTCGCCAAATCAAAACTTTTAGGATACTCAAACTGATATGTTGTGAACGTTTGTTATTTAATTGGGCAAGCAGCATAGAAGCATCATAAAGTTGTTCATTATTTATGTCTCCATAAGCAGAAATAGCTTTTGCAATGCAAGTGTTGGCAGAATCAATCTTTTTTAAATCTATAAAATTTTCAAATTTTTTGTAATTCACTTGTGCTTTCTCATGTGATGATTGGATTGCCTCTTGAGAAGGTGGAGTGTATTCAAATCCATGGTAAATTGCATAAACTTCTATTGGTTCTAAAAGCCCTAACTGAGATCGTTTTTTGTTGACACTGGCAGGATCTTCGATAGGATAAGGAGCACTTTCACCCATACTTGTACCATATTTCTGCTTTTGCCAAGTTTCCCTTGCTATCCGGTCTTTTAATTGTGCGTAATGAATCGGATCAACATCACCTTTTTCCGTGGCTTCCTTTATTAAAAGCAAGCATTTTGTTTTGAAGAAAATATCGGGGTGATGTTGAGGGATGCCCCATGCAACTTTTGAACCCTCTTCACCCACTAATTTGTTTCCAGGCCAACCATGGATACTAATAATACTATCTAGTTTATTTTTGTTTATTTCCCATCGATTTTCAACAGGTATAAAAAGCCGGCTATAGTCCCCGTCCGTTGCTGTACTATCAAGGGATTCTACATTTTTTTCATATTGAGCTAGTACTTCCTGGTCCTGTGCCCAAAGGTATTTCAACATTTCTAACAGTTCAGGGTTCTGAATGGTTTTTTCATATTCTTCTTGTTTCTTGTTCACTTTTGAAATTAGCGCATCCCATCTAGGATCATTATGTAATGATGAATATTCAGAAATAGAGCTAAGTATGTCAGAATTTTTAAAACCTTCTTCAATAGCTCTTTCAATAGATAGAAATGCTTTTTCTCGTTCACCTTTAGGCGCATAAACCATGGCACTCACCAAATAGTTTTCCAAATTTTTAATTGGCATAAGTTCGGTAGCCTCAAAAATTTGATCGGCCGCTTTAGTACTTCGATCGGTATTAAAGTTTCGATAACCTTCGATCATCAAGCCAACCCATTCCTGGGTATCTTTTTGAATCGAATACTTAGTTTCAAGTTTGTGATTGTTTTTTGTTGCTTGCTTGCAACCAGTAACAACAACTGCTAAACAAATAATTGTTCTAAGTATTCTTTTCATCATCTATCTAATAAAATTAATACCAAAGAAATGATGTAATCCTTAATTAAAATAGAACCAAATTTGCCTCTTATACAGAGCAGTATTTTTTAGGCAAATATCCTGTCATTGATTTAAATGTCCTGATAAAATGACTTTGATCGGAAAACCCACAGATATATGCTATTTCCGTGAGGGAATAATTGGAAGAATGTAAGAAGTTGATCGAATGCTCCACTTTAAGTTTTCTAGTATATTCTCCAAGAGTACATCCAAAAAATTTGCGAAAGTGTTTTGAGATCGTGGTCGGATGAACATGTACTTTGTTTGATAATTCTTTAAGGGAGATATTCTCATTCCAACGATCATTCAATATTTCTCGAACTAAACTCATCCAAGGAGGGAATTGGGCATTATCTTTAGAAACAAGAGCGTTTTCCATAAATGATAGGAATAACATTTCCACTGTGTTTTTTGATTGGACATCATTTGTCTGTGCCTCATTCATTAATCTAATAAATGTAAAAATAGAATCTTGACTTTTCTCAACAGCCAACTGTATGTCCGCTTCAGTATATTCAAGCTTCTTCAAATAGTTCAGATCCAATTCCAAACTTATGTGTTTTGAAGGAAATTGGTCATAAACGTTTTTATGCAATTCATGTGCGTGGTAGTAATTTGCGCTACCGGAATTCCTTCTAATGGACCTTCCTTTACGATATTCAGTATTGCTACCATAAAGCACAAAACTAATCATGGGTATTTCATGAAAATGCCACACACCGGTCTCTATTGGAGCATCATATGTAGTGATGCCGACTAATAAATCATCGAAGCTTGATATACTGAAATGAGGAGCTAAATAATTCCCTTTTTTTAAGGGTACGGTATTTTCGTTTTGTCGATTCAATGCTTTCTAAATTAGGTACAATGTAGTGATACGGATCATATGATGTATATCACGCTATTGTGAGGAACGAATTCATTTCTTATTCGAATATTCTTCCTTTGTAAATGGTGTTATAACCTTTTTTTGAACATTCACATTTCTGATGTTAAATAAACGATGAAAAAGTAACCCCATAACAAAACTTACATGCTTCACGAGATTTCTTATCTCAAGATTCTCAGGTCAGAAATGAGCCTTACTTCATCGTTTCTCTAATTAGCCCCCTTCTTTCCTAAGCACTTCCAATGGAGGACTTTGCAGCACACTTTTGCTGTTTAACAAACCAATCAAAAGTACCAAAGCCATAATACTCGGTAAAACAACTAGAAAAGGAACTGCGGAAGGCACAAAGCTAACTTCAAAAACAAATCGTGCCAACAAGAGACTGCCTAATAATGACAATATAATACCGATACTTCCGCCCAATAGCCCTAAATAGAGATATTCAAGTGCTGTAATACGAAGAATTTGTTTGCTTTTGGCCCCTAAGGTGCGTAACAACACATTTTCCTTTATCCTTTGGTATTTGCTCGTTCGTACCGATCCAATGAGCACAATGATCCCAGTAAGAATACTGAAGAAAGCCATAAAGTTGATTACCCAAGCTATTTTGTTCAGAATCTCTTCTATAACCAGAAGTATCTGTCGTAAATCGATAATGGACACTGTTGGAAATTTTCGAACGAGGTCACGTTGCAATGCGGCCGATTTGGCCGCATCTGGGGCTTTGGTGGTCAACACATGGAACTGAGGCGCTTCTTCTAATACTCCAGAAGGGAACAGAATCGAAAAGTTAATCTGCATTCGAGCCCAATCCACCTCACGAAGATGGGCCACTTTGGTTTCCATTAATACACCCTGCACATTAAACACAAGTGTGTCTCCAACTTTGACCTGGGCATCGGCTGCAACATTATTAGACATCGAAATAGGAATCATACCGTTGCCTTTGCGTTCAAGTGGCCAGGTGCCTTCTACTGTTCGTTCTGAGGCCACCAAGGAATCGCGATAGGTAACTCTAAATTCATGGAACAAAACCCATCGATTTTGGGTCGCAGTGGAATCAAGAATAAGTTCACGTACAGGCCGATTTTTGATTTGATGCATCCGCATGGTGATGATGGGAATATTGTTCAATACATCAAATCCCGACGCTTCGATGCTATTGGCCGCAGCAAGTTTTTCATCAGTTTGGACATCCATCAAAATAAGATTTGGGGTGTCCTCCGAAGCTTCCAAGGAAACCTGAGCCAATAAAATATCTTTGGTGAAATAGAGCGTACTTATTAAAAAGGTGCCCACACCTATGGCCAAAATTAAGACCGTGGTCTGGTTATTGGGACGGTAGAGATTCAAGAGACTCTGTCGCGAAGTAAACCCCCAAGACGTTGGAAAATATTTCTTGATGGCTCGCATAAAAAAAGTGGCTACACCTCCCAAAAGCGCAAAGACCACCAAGATGCCGAGAACGAAATAGAGGGCATAGCGAATACTTCCCAATAACCAAAAGGAGAAGGAAAAAATAAATAGAACAATACCCAATACTACCCACAACTGGGCTTTTCGTGATTTTTGATATCCGCTCTCCTCGACCCGCAACACCTGTAAAGGTGAAACAAACCATGTGTTCAATAAAGGCATTAAGGCAAATAATACTGACAACAAAACACCCAATATCAGTCCTGACCAAAGCGCATTGGGTACTAGGGAAATCTGAACTTCAAACGGCAAGAATCCTTCCAACAGCAAAGGAAAGGATTGCTGTAGGAGCAATCCACTCAACACTCCAAGAATGCCTCCGAGTAGACCCATACCTGCAATCTGTAGTAGATAGATTAAAAAACTTTGTCTTCGGGTAGCTCCTATGCATTTCAATACGGCTACCGAACGTAATTTCTCCTTGATATAGATATGTACTGAACTGGCAACGCCTACACAACCCAACAGCAGCGCTATAAAAGCAATAAGGTTAAGAAACTTCCCGAAATTATCATAACTTCTGCCAAGCCGTTTAGCGGTACTGATGTGCGTATCGAGGTCCGCGTTTTCAACATCGAGTTGAGGGTCAACCTTCTCATCCAATGCTGCCAGATCTTGCTCAGGTTCGGCGACAAAATAATAGTCATATCCGATTCGACTTCCCACTTGTATGAGTCCTGTGCCTTCCACTGCATCGTAGGGAATAATTACAGGTGGAGCCACAGAAGCCCCTATTCCCGATGTTCCGGGAGCGGAAATCAAAGTGCCCATAATAGGAAACACTGTATTGCCTAATTTGATAGAATCACCTGTTTGCACTCCATATTGCAACATGAGTGTTGCATCTACCAGAGCACCGCCGGACTTTTGGTAGGTCTGCGCTGCAGTTTCTGGCTTGGTTTCCAGTTCGCCGTAGAATGGATATCCACCTTCAATACCGCGTACTCCAACCAATTTGGCATCTCCACTTTTTGGAAAAACCGCCATTGAAGGAAACCCTACGGAACGTCCATCAGCCCCTCCGAGGGAATCGATAATGGCCAATACCTTTTCATTAGGGGGTTGGTTACTATCAATGACAAAATCGGCACCCATCAAGGTCTTGGATTGAATGGCAATATTTTCTTCCAGGTTCTGGCTAAAAGACTGAATGGAAACTACCGCAGCTATGCCCAAAATAATGGAAGCCATAAACAGTAGGAGACGACCGCCACTAGCCTTGCTGTCTCGCCAAGCCATTTTTAATAGCCATTTCCATCCAGCTCCGGATTGCTTTGTTGGAGAATTTATCACGATTCAATCAATACTTCATTCGATACCACTTTCCCACCTCGTAATCGCAATAAACGATTGCATTTTTGTGCCAATTCCAAATCGTGGGAGACAATGACCAAAGTGGTGCCCGCCTCCTGATTAAGTTCGAACAATAGTTGGACGACACGGTCGCCTGTATCTTGGTCGAGATTGCCCGTAGGTTCATCAGCAAATAAAATAGATGGGCTATTTGAAAAAGCACGGGCGAGAGCCACGCGTTGCTGCTCTCCACCAGAAAGTTGGGAAGGATAATGCTGGAGACGGTCACCCAGACCAACCTTACTCAATAGTTCCCTACCGATTATTGCAGGATTTTTTGCTCCCTGAAGCTCCAAAGGGACAATTACGTTTTCGAGAGCTGTCAGGGTGGGGAGCAACTGAAAATTCTGAAAGATAAAACCCACCTTTTCGTTGCGCAATCGGGCACGCTCATCCTCGTTCAAATTTGCTAAATTGGCACCACTCAGTTCCACTACACCGGTATCGGGATAATCAAGTCCAGCGCAGAGACCCAATAGAGTTGTCTTTCCACTCCCTGAAGGTCCTACGATTGCAAAGGTCTCCCCTGCTTCAATACTGAAATTGATGTCATCCAATACCGTTAATTGTTTGGAGCCACGCGTATAGGTCTTCCCTAGGTGCTCAACGTTTAATATCTTTGGCATAACACTTTTGCTTCCTTTTTTCTCAAACTAGGAAAATAGGCAAATGATTTTGATTTTAAGGCCCGTAACCTATGCAAGACCTCTTAAAGTTTCGTTATTTTTTTCTGATTTTATGCCTAATTTCCTGTCGTGATGCCCCCAAAAAAGCCTCAGATGTATCAGATGGCAATAGTAATACAGAAAATGTCGTTGCCGAAGAAACCTCCGAAAAAGTGATTTTATTCTTTGGGGATAGTCTTACCGCAGGTTACGGTTTGGAACTGGAAGAGGCTTTTCCAGCGCTTATCCAAAACCGTTTGGATTCGTTAGGTCTCGATTATACCGTAATCAATTCAGGGCTAAGTGGGGAGACCACTTCTGGCGGACGTAACCGTTTGAATTGGGTATTGAACCAAAAGGTCGATGTTTTTGTGTTGGAACTAGGTGCGAACGATGGGCTTCGCGGTATTCCCATATCTGAAACCCACAAGAATTTGCAAGCAATGATTGATTTAGTAAGAAAAAAGAATGCTGATACCCAAATTGTACTGGCAGGCATGCAAATTCCACCCAATATGGGCCCAGAATATACTACGGAGTTTCGCAAAACCTTTCCCAAGTTGGCCGAAGCAAATCAAATCGCTTTGATTCCTTTTTTGTTGGATGGGGTTGCAGGTATTCCTGAGCTGAATTTGGAAGACGGGATACACCCTACCCCGAAGGGACATCAAATCGTAAGGGACAATGTTTGGGCGGTGTTACAACAGCTGTTGCAATAGACCACTATTTTTCGAATTATGTAGTTTCTTATTCTTTTAATGAAAAAGATGAATTAAAGTTCAAATAAAGGATGAGGAAACGATTGTCAAATCTTTCCAGGATCATTACAAATAATGTCCAAATATGTCTTATATGGACATTATTTGTTATATTAGTTGTAAATTTAGTAGGACATGAACATTAGTTTCACCAAAAAACAGCAGGAGTATATAAGCGAGCAGGTTGCTTCTGGGGAGTATCAAAATAATAGTGAAGTAATCAGGGATGCTCTTCGGTTGCACGGAATTTATAGAGAAAAAGTTATCCAAGACCTTCGAAGGGAAATCGAGAAAGGGTGGGATGGCCCAGACAGCAAACTATCTATGAATCAAATAATAGCGTCCAAGAAAAACGTATGACATATACTTACGTTCTCTCTGAAGAGGCCGCTGCTGATATAAATGAAATCTTTGAGTTTGGCGAACATAAATTTGGTAACACCCAGGCTATCAAATACCTGATTGGTTTAGAAGAACACTTTAATCAATTAAGTGATAACCCTGATATCGGTCGAGAGAGGGGCGACATCAAAAAAGGCCTATATAGCCTGCCTTACATTTCACATATTATTTTTTATAGAAAACTAAAAGGCAAACTTCGTATTGTAAGGGTTTTGTATGGTGGGCGAGATTTGATTAGGTTCTTGGAATAAAGTTCAAATAAACGATAAATGACTACTGGAGAAATCAGAACGAGTTTTGAAAAATATGTGGGAAATGATAAATATAACCACTTCATTCTGACTCTTTATGAAGCATTCCCATTAAGAAATAGACTTTTCTTCTGGCAAGAACAATTATTGAAGGAATTTACAAATGAATATGACCTGGAGCTAATAGAATTGAGACAAGCTCACAAGATATTCAACCATTGTCCTGTTCATAATTATGAACTAAAGAATGACAATGTTCCAATTGTAGATGGGAATTCAATAAGCTCCAATTTTTCCAATGAAAAGGAAAAAGAATTTTTCCCAATGGCGAATGTAAATGCTCCAAGGAATTTAGAAAGGTTTAGCTATCCCAAAAATGTTGATGTAATTTATTGTGATAAATGCAGGGAATTTTTAAAGCAATGAATATATAAGTTTGAATAAACGATGCATAACACAGATTTAGATAATGTATATTAGAAAAATTCTAAAAAACTAAAATACAAGATGAAAATTGGTTTGACGGCGAGTAAAATTATGCATGTAATTGTAGAGGCTTTGACCAATGAGGAAACTTTTGAGGTCATATTGATACTAAAACCACCAGTAGAGTACCTAAGACATTATGCTACTATTGATTGATACATATCAATCAATATTTATATAGCAAAGATTTTCAGGGGAATACTGTATATAAAATTAGTTTTAGGTAGAAATTAAAAAAGGCTTCCGAGAAATCAGAAGCCTTTTCTTTTGTAGTAGCGGGGACTGGACTCGAACCAGCGACCTTCGGGTTATGAGCCCGACGAGCTACCTACTGCTCTACCCCGCGATGTGGACGGCAAAGATACAACGGTTTTTCACTTATTTCCAAATTAAAACCAATATTCACTAAAACGTTTGACGCAAGTCCAGCTTAAAATCCATAAATTCGAGTTTTTACTCTATGGAAGGTTTTAATGATTTTTTGTCTGCAATGCTGCCCTACACAGAGTGGGCTATGCTTGTTCTCTTAATTGGTGGTGGATTATTCCTCGTTTTTCAATCTAAATTTTTACCATATCGCTATTTCGGTCACGCTATAGCAATAACAGCTGGTAAACATGATAAAGAAGGGGCAAAGGGAGATGTGAGTCATCTTCAAGCGCTATCCGCCGCGGTGGCCGCAACCGTTGGTCTTGGGAATATTTCTGGGGTGGCGATAGCCATTTACATGGGAGGTCCAGGAGTTGTTTTCTGGATATGGATAACGGCGCTTATAGGAATGTGCATAAAGTTTTATTCCTGTAGTCTTTCCATAATGTTTAGAGGAACTGATTCAGAAGGCAAGCTTCAGGGAGGACCAATGTTTTATATTGCACAAGGCATGGGTAAAAAAGCAAAGCCTTTGGCAACTTTTTTCTGCGTCGCAGGTCTCTTTGGGTTTTTAGGAGTGTTTACAGCAAATCAGTTTACACAAACCTTTATGAATGTGGTAAAGCCAAATGAAAATTTGGCCTTATTGGGAGATTTTAATTGGAAATTGATTATAGGGATTACCCTTGCTATTATAACATCATTTGTCATTTTTGGGGGACTCAAAAAAATAGCTAAAGTAGCTTCAACGATTGTTCCTTTTATGGTGCTTGTATATTTTACGGCCGTAGTGATCGTTATGGCAACCAATGCAAGCGAAGTATGGCCTTCTCTAAAACTAATCGTTACAGAAGCCTTTAATTTTAATACCATGGCTAAAGGAGGCTTCTGGGGACTGGTTATTCTTGGGGTTCGTCGAGCAATGTTTTCAAATGAGGCCGGGTTGGGTAGTGCGCCAATGTATCATGGTCAGTCCAAAACAGATGAGCCGGTTCAAGAAGGATTGGTTGCTATGTTGGGTCCTTTTATTGATACCATTATCGTCTGCACCTTAACAGCAATAGTTATTATTCTAAGCGGAGCTTATTTAGAGGCAGAAAGCAATGGAATATTGATGACACTGATTGCCTTTAAAAAAACATTGTTTGGTTATGGTGATGTTTTATTGATGATTATTGTTTCAGCATTTGCGCTATCCACATTATTCACCTATTCATATTATGGTGTAAAGTGTCTTTCTTTTTTGACCAATGCTAAAATTGGAAAATACTACAACTGGTATTTTGTGGTTACTATTGTTTTTGCTGCAGTAGCCTCAGTAGATTTGGTCATTAATTTGATAGATTTGGCCTATGCACTCATGGTAATTCCAAATATGATAGCGGTGCTTTATCTATCTCCTAGAGTTAATTTAGCAGCCAAAAAGTATTTTTCAAAAATGAAGTATGAAAAAGCATAAATCGGGTTTTGTAAATATTATAGGTAATCCAAATGTGGGCAAGTCCACTTTGATGAATGCTTTTGTTGGTGAAAAACTTTCTATTATAACGTCCAAAGCGCAAACTACAAGACATCGAATTTTAGGTATTGTCAATGGGGATGATTTTCAAGTAATTCTTTCAGATACCCCTGGAATCATAAAACCGGCATACGAATTACAAAGTTCCATGATGAATTTTGTAAAATCAGCATTTGAAGATGCAGATGTTCTACTGTATATGGTTGAGATTGGAGAAAAAGCATTGAAAGATGAAGCTTTCTTTACTAAAATCACCAATAGTAAAATTCCTGTATTACTGCTATTGAATAAAATAGACACTTCTGAACAACAGGTATTGGAAGAACAAATACAATATTGGCAAGGGTTACTTCCCAAAGCGGAACTACATGCAATTTCGGCATTGGAAAATTTTAATGTAAAGGAAGTTTTTGAACGTATTTTGGAGTTATTGCCCGAAGCCCCACCTTATTATCCTAAAGATCAGTTAACAGATAAACCAGAACGGTTTTTTGTGAACGAGACTATCCGAGAGAAAATATTGATGCACTACAAAAAAGAAATTCCATATGCTGTAGAGATAGAAACGGAAGAATTTTTTGAGGACCAAGATATTATTAGGATTCGATCGGTGATTATGGTTGAACGGGATACGCAAAAAGGCATAATTATAGGCCATAAAGGAAGTGCCCTTAAAAGAGTTGGGGTAGAATCACGAAAAGACTTGGAAAAATTCTTTGATAAGCAGGTTCATATTGAACTCTATGTTAAGGTAAATAAAAATTGGCGTAGCAATTCACGCCAACTTAAACGTTTTGGTTACAATAACTAAAACATAAGATAGTCTATGTTTCATAATTGAATTAAGTAAAAGGAAGAAGGCATTAGTCTGTGCCTTTCCCATTGTTTTTAAAATCTGAAATTATCTCCCTAAGATAATCCTTAAGCTGGCTCATCTGACTCCTACCTTTAACCTTTCCCATTCTTCCAAAAGCGTATAGCGCAAACCATATTAAAACCAAAAAAAACATTCCGGTAAGCCAATAAGTTACATCATGCCCAAGGGAATAGTTGGAGTATGCAAAAACTCCCAGAATAATGAAAAGTGTACCTATACCAAAATGCAGGAACATAAAAAATGTCCAAAGCGTAGGATTAGGACCAAAGACGCCATGAATTTTACTTATCCCTTTCTCAAATGAGGTAAGTTCTAAGTGAAGTTGTGGCGACCAAAACGTAGTATCCGTTTTTTTAAACCGTATGTAGATATGTTCGTCCAGCCGTTTTATCAGGAATGGATCTTTGGAGCTTTTGTCAAAAACTAACTTTAATTGTTCAATATCTTCTTTTAAAGAAACTTCAAAACGCGGACGCAAAACAATTTCATTGGCAAAATCACTCATAACTAATTGAAATTGATTAAAAAAGGTATCATTTTTTCTTCATAAATAGTGGTATTTTTGCAAAAATTTAATGCAGATGAGTGCTATTGTGGCCATTGTTGGAAGACCAAATGTTGGAAAATCTACTTTTTTTAACCGATTGATTCAACGTCGAGAGGCTATCGTGGATGCCGTTAGTGGTGTTACGCGTGATCGTCATTACGGAAAAAGTGATTGGAATGGGAAGGAATTTTCAGTAATAGATACTGGTGGGTATGTACTTGGAAGCGATGATGTCTTTGAAAAAGAGATTGATAGACAAGTAGAACTTGCCATAGATGAAGCAGACGCCATTGTTTTTATGGTTGATGTGGAATCTGGTGTAACTGGCATGGATCAGGATGTATCCAAATTACTTAGAAGAGTGAATAAACCTGTTTTTCTAGCGATAAACAAAGTGGACAATGCCCAAAGGGAGGCAGATGCAGTAGAATTCTACTCATTGGGCCTGGAAAATTACTATACTTTATCAAGTATTAATGGCAGCGGAACAGGGGAGTTGTTGGATGCGTTGGTTAAGGAACTGCCTGAAATTGAAGAAGAAGAAAGTGAATTGCCAAGATTTGCAGTCGTGGGAAGGCCCAATGCTGGAAAATCATCTTTTATCAATGCACTTATAGGGGAAGATCGCTATATAGTTACAGATATTGCAGGAACTACTCGGGACAGTATAGATACCAAATACAATAGATTCGGGTTTGAATTTAATTTGGTTGATACCGCAGGAATCCGAAGAAAAGCCAAGGTAAAAGAAGATTTGGAATTTTATTCCGTAATGCGATCTGTAAGAGCAATAGAACATTGTGACGTCTGCATATTGCTTCTTGATGCTACCCGAGGATTTGATGGGCAAGTACAGAACATCTTTTGGTTGGCGCAACGCAACAATAAAGGGATAGTTATATTAGTGAATAAGTGGGACTTGGTTGAAAAGGAAACCAATTCTGTAAAGGAATACGAGGCAAAAATTAAAAAAGCAATGGAGCCTTTTACCGATGTGCCAATTCTCTTCATTTCAGTATTGACTAAGCAAAGAATTTTTAAAGCAATTGAAACGGCTGTCGATGTCTACAAAAACCGTTCAAAAAAGGTAGTGACCAGAAAACTGAATGATATCATGTTGCCTATTATTGAACATACGCCGCCACCAGCTTACAAAGGCAAATATGTGAAAATCAAGTTCTGTACCCAATTGCCCACGCCGTACCCACAATTTGCTTTTTTCTGTAATCTGCCGCAGTATGTGCGGGATCCCTACAAACGTTTTTTGGAAAACAAACTGCGGGAAAACTTTGATTTTAGTGGAGTGCCCGTTACCATTTTCTTGAGAAAGAAATAGAAACCTAGTTCTCCGAAGCCCGTTTTACCGATACTTTTTGCTGAATGCGATTGCCTTTATCATCAACTACGGTCAATACATATTCTCCAGATTTAGCTTGGTAGATGAGTTCATGAAAGCTTTCAGTGGTACCAATATAGGTTTTATCCAAATACCAGTGGACCATGCTGTCTGCTCGTTGGTGCGCCAACTTGAATATGATTTCAGTTTTACTATTACCTAAGTCTTTTGGTAACAGAACTTCTTCATTTTTCTTCGGGTAGATAAATTCCATGAACTGTACTTCTGAAATAGAACATCCTTGCAGATAAGTAGGCAAAGGTCTGTAATTTGGATTTGACGTGGAGTAATAATATTCAATTACAGGAGGAAGGGTAAACCAATTTTTGGCTACCATATCTTCCAATGGATAACACTCAGAATTTACTCTAAACGTTTCTGAAGCATCTAAAAAAACTTGTCGATGATATGGGCATTGTTTGCTTTTAGTGCCATTTATAGGCAGCAATTCCTTTATTACATTATTACAAAAAACAGAAGCTCGATGCCCGCTTTGAGAACAGGTTTCCATCTCAATTAGATCATCAAATGGCGGTTGAAACCAACCGCTATTGGGTAATACATCCAGTATATCAAAAAGAATGGGTGCCGCGGCAGTAATTCCTGTTAATCCAGGTCTTCCTTCACCGTCTGCATTTCCTGCCCAAACACCAATGGCATATTTTGGAGTCACTCCAACGGCCCAAGCATCTTTAAAACCAAAACTAGTTCCCGTTTTCCATGCAATACGTTTTGAAGAATCAAAAAATTGCCAATTTTCATCACCTTCTGGTCTATTTACTTCTTGTAGTGATTTGAAGGTATGGTAAATAGCTCCTGCATTTATAACAGGAGCTTCAAACTGTTGTTCACCAAAATCGATTTCAGTGTTGAGCAGATAATTAGGTTCTACAAATTCATTAGTACGATACGTGCTGGAATTGGATTCAAAATAGTTTAAAGTTGATGCAGCGGAGGCATAGGTTTTGGTAAGGTCCCATAGTGAGCTTTCAGATCCTCCCAAAATCAAGGCCAAACCATAATGTCCAGCTGGTTTGTCCACGGACTTTAAATTCATTTTATGAAGTTTGTTGTAAAACTTTTGAAGTCCATATTGTCGCAATAACCGGACGGCGGGCACATTTAATGAACGGGAAAGAGCTCTGCTCGCAGGTACGACCCCTGAGTGCTTTTTATTGAAATTTTTTGGATTATAACCATTGATTACCGTGGGAATATCTTTCACCAAAGTATTGGGCAACAATTGACCTTCATGCATGAGTGAAGCAAAAAGGAAAGGCTTCAACGTGCTACCTGTACTTCGATTTTTAGTAATAACATCTACATAGTTACCATGAGTTTTTCCAGAAGGGGAATTGCCGACATAACTTATAACCTTCCGGGTTTCCACATCCAATATTAAAATGGCAAGGTTATGGATTTCGTTACTTTTTAATCGCTGGTAATGGCGTTCCGCCACAATATTTGCTTGATATTGTAAATGTCTGTCAATAGAAGTTTGTACTCGTTTGCCCTGGTGCTCTTTTTTAATGCGCTCCGTAAGATGAGGCGTTACATTGGGAAGAGCAATGGGTTTTTGCGGTAAAGGTTCGGAAATGGCCAGTTCATAGGTAGTTTCATCGATATGATTTTCTTCCCATAATTTTTTAAGGAGGCGATTGCGTTTCTTCAGGAGCAATTGTTCGTTTCTACCTGGAAAAATAAGGGATGGCGCATTGGGCAAGACGGCTAAAGTAGCTGATTGCCCCCAACTTAATTCTTGTGCGGGAATTCCAAAATAACGCCATGAAGCGGTTTCTAAGCCTACCACATTACCGCCATAAGGTGTATGTGTGGCATAGAGTTTTAAAATGTCGTCTTTGGAATAACGTAACTCCAACCGAGTGGCCATGAAGATTTCAATGCATTTTTCAAAATAAGTACGCCTCTTATTTTTTCTGCTCATACGAATGACCTGTTGGGTTATCGTACTTCCTCCTCTGCGTGTATCCTTGGTAAGATTGTGTTTTATGGCATTAAAAATAGAGATTGGATTAAAACCAGGATGTTGATAGAAATATTCATCTTCAAACAAGAGAACACTTTGTTTAAAACGCTCTGGAATGGAATCAATCTGAGGAAAACGCCACTGTCCATCATGAGCGATTCGAGCACCAATCAATACATTATCAGAACTGGTCACTACGGTTGAGGTGGGGTCCTTAAAAAGTTGTTTGGGCAAACAGAAAAACCAAAACGAGAAAAGAATGAGAACTACCAAAAGTTTAATTCGGTGTTTCAGTACAATTCTCTTCAAAACCAATAAAAAACTCTTCATTTACAACATCATCTAGATACTTTAATCCATTTACCCTTATTACGGGCATAGCTGGTATTGTCGTACATAGCTTCAACCTGAGAGCCAGGTAAGTAATAGTCACCTAAAAAGGAAGCATTCAGTTTTATGGTAAAAGTTTTGGTCTTCTTTGCACCTAAATCAAAATAGAAGTTAGTCCTATCATCACGGGTGTCAATGTAATCGGCCTTGCTAGAATTTGGGTCACCTCCACCTGTATAGGATGTATTCACAATTTCCCATCCGCTTGGAACAATCTGTGTCAATGCCAAATTATCATAATAATCATTGGTGGAGTTGAAAACGGTCAACTGTGCTTGTAACTCTGTTCCTTGACGAAGCTCAGTTACATTAATAGAATTTCCAACAGCATCAAGATACTTTACAGATAATGTTAGATTTTGCTGTTGCGCCAATTCTTGACCCACGGGTAGTTTTCCAGTTTGGGTAAGCGTAGCATAAATGGTATTGCCTTGATTATTTTTGATAAGTATCTCACCTTTTACTGAGGAGATTGAAATACTTCGTTGCGCAATAGCCCTATCTGTTTTTACCGCTATTTCTTTTCTATTGTTGGTAAAAGTCAAATCAAGGGATTTACCCCCATTTTTTGCAACCATTTTGGACATGGACAATAAAGCAAATGCGGTCTCTTGTGTGCTATACCATCTTTGTGAGGACAGGTTTTTTGCTAGTGAAACAGCCAATTCTCGTTGTTGGGAGTCTTCAAGTATGACCATAGTTTCCAAAGCCATCGCACTATTCCTGAATACTGAACCATAAGTTCGGTAATTATAGGAATTAGGTGTAAAATTGACGTTTGCGATTTGTGCGAGTTTTTGTGCCACTTCTTTTTTACCCACCAATGCGTAAGCAGCTGCCAATCTCCATTTAGCTTCATTACTTAGATTTTTGGATTCACGCAATCTGTTCATAGCTGCCAATTCTGGCTGCTGTGCTAAAGCCAAGGTGTACAGACGATATGCTTGGGCAATATCATTATTGTAACGAGTACTTTGATTGCTCCATTGACGGGCCGTATTTTTTTGATAGCGTAGCCAATTGCTCAAAAATGTCAAGGGTAGTTGATACCCTTTTTGTTTAGCTTCCAACATAAAATGTCCGGCGTATGATGTCCCCCAATCATTGGCACTTCCATAACCAGACCAATAGCTTAAACCACCACTCGGTACTTGAAAATCATTCAGTCTCTTAATGGCCGCTTTTATATTTTTTTCAATTTCCTTTTTCTTGTCAAAAGTGATATCAAGTACTTCTGCTAAAAATAGTTGCGGGAAAGCTGCAGATGTAGTTTGTTCTACACAACCATGGGGATACTGAAGTAAGTACTCCATTCTTTTTGAAAAGTCCATAGGTGGAAGGGTTGAAAATTCAACAAATGCTGCATTGGTTCCTGACGTTCCAAAGGTTTCAAACGAAATGGGTTGTGATTGATTTTCGGTTATCGTGTACAATGTACTTTTAGTGGTAATCGGGTTCGGGTTTTCAACATCAATTTCTGTTTCATTACTAGCGCTTTCACCGTTACCAGATGCTGTGACTTTTATGGTCTGAAATGATTTTGTTGGGTTTACCTTAAAATCAAAATTCACAATTTGCTCGCCCACTGAATTGAAGGTGATACTTTTTGATGTAGGACCAATAGGTTCCAGAGCTTTTCCTGAATCAATTGAAACCTTTACATTTTTAACCTTTTTTTCCATGGCGAAAACGGTAACGGGAATGGTCACTTTTTCTCCAGGAGATAATTTTCTAGGTATTGAGGTCAATACCATCAATGGTTTACGTACTGGGGTAGCCTTTTCTGTATTGCCATAGGCACTGTTTTTATTTCCTGCAACGACCATGGTGCGCACTGAGCCTACATAATTTGGCATGTTTATAGTGTGGGATGCTTTTTCACCTGCTTTTAAGGTAAACGGCCCTAGATAGGTAACAACAGGCTTAAACCGTTGTGCTTTTCTATTTTTAGCTCCCTCACCAATTCCACCACCACCGATGGCATAAATGTTATCTACACTGATGGAGTAGGCACCCATGACATCGTCAAAAATATCAAAAGTCTTTACGCCCAAAGCTTGTCTGGCATAGAACGAAGCATGAATATCTGGAGTTTTGAATCGGGTTAAATCCAATAGACCTTCATCAACAACTGCCAAGGAATAGGTCATTGACTTTTTATTGGCCTCCGAGACGGTCACCTTAAAGGATTTTTCCGGTTCCAGAACTTCTGGCATTTTGAGCTCAGGCTTTAAATAAGTAGTTGGATTTTCGACCAATAGAGGTACAACGCCATACAAACGAATGGGTAAATCATTTACGACTTGTCCGTGTGGTTGCAATAATGATATGTTGATGTAGGCATTGGGCGCCATGTCTGCAGTAATGGGAATGGTTGCTTTGGTCTCTTTTGCAGAGGTTTCAATCCATTGCTGTGATAAAACTTCAGAACCATTTTCAATACTTAATAGAGCTCGCCCTCCTGTATCTGATGGAAAAGTAACTACTGCCTGATCGCCAAGTGAATACTTTTCTTTATCTGCTGAAAAAATCAAAATTTTTGAACTTTCCGTATCACCAGATGCTGGTCTTCTCCACCAGTTTCTATAGAAATATGCAGTCCGCCCAGTGGCGTGACCTGAATCTTCGTCAATGACACGGATCAGAAAACGCCCTCCGTCATCATCTGGAATGTTTACTTTAAAATTGGCTTTTCCATCAGCTCCAGTTATTACCGACATCTCCTTAAATGGACGATGCACTGTTGCATTTTCATAACGGGAAAGATTGTCATAACCACGGTTCCACCACCAACGCCATTCTATTTTATATATTTTAACCTTCAGTTTTCTATTAGCTGCTTGTTTACCATCTGCATTTACCGAAATCACATCAAATGTTGTGTTCTCATCGGTTAAAAATGAGCCATACTGTCTTGCTTTTGGGGAGCGTAGCCCAACAAAATGCGAAAAGGGCGCCAGTTTCTTTGAAAAAACATCAATTGAAAAGTCACCTCCTCCTTCAAATACCTTGGTAGTGAAAGTGGCTTGCAACATGCCTGGAGCATTAGTGTTGGCATTGATTTTTTTATCAATATTTAGTAGCCCCTCTCCATCCAGTTTTGAAGAAATAAATTGAAGTTCCGTTTCATTAAAGGTCCGAACGGGATCTTGAAAAACATATCCCTTATGGCCAGGAAAAGCATTGGAAGCTTGCTGCAATTTAGCGTTGATATCAATTTTTAAATTTCTGGCAGGTGCTCCATGTAGCCACTGTACTATGGCTTTCCCTTTGTTATTTTGGTTAGCTTTTAAAACTTCATCTTCAAAAGCAAAATCAACCTTCAACCTATTGGGTTTAACGGTAGCAATTTTTAGGCTTTTGTTGAATTGTGCTCCACCAACAATGATTTTGGCGTTCCAAGTTCCTGTGGGCGAAGTAGCTTTTGTAGGGATGGGGAAGTAATAAAAATCACCTTCTTTTTTGGCATACAATCCATCAGCAACAGGTATGGTACCATCTTTGAGTACATTTCTTTGCACTAATTTTCCTCGTGCATCATTAACTTCTATGGTTACGGGGTGGCTTGCAGGTAATGGATTTGCTTTATCATCAAGGACAAAGGTAAGATGGACAGGATCGCCAGGTCGGTGCACACCTCTTTCCGTATAGATAAAACCTTGCAGTCCACTTTGTAATTCTTCTCCAGAAACATCAAACTTACTTAATGAAAGTGCATTGCCGTCGGCAAGTTTTGCATAGGCAAAATTGTTGTTCTTTTCGGCAACCGCAAAAGCAATAGATGCTTCTCCATCGTAAATTCCAAATCCAGAAGCATCCGTTGTTACTTCAGCCAGAAGCTGCTGCTGAAAATTATACAATTTGATATTTGTATTTGCTTCGGGGTTTGTGGTCAAAAGATTCGTTGTAGCAAAATGGTAAGAACGATTATTTCCCTTTTTTACAATAAGTCCCAAATCACTTCCTAAAAGATTGGTGGTCGCAATTCTGTTTGCATTATAATAAGCTTGGTGGCAAGGGTTATCTTCTTCTTCCCAGTTATAATTGTAGTTTCTCCAATAATAAATTTCATTGTCCCAATAGCGTTCTTCTAAAGCTTCATTACTTAGATTTTGGGAGTCGCTATCATTTGATGCATAACTTTCTGTTTCATCTTCGGAACTTTCTGAACCTATACATTCATAAGAAGTATGTTCTTTTTTAAAACTGAACTCTATTCGATATAAGGACCCGGGATTGACTTTTATTAATTCTGATAAATCAAGAGCATGCGCCTTCCAAAAACTCGTGTCATCATCCTTGGTTTCTTTAAGAGGAATTACTTTGTAAGCTACTCTGCGTCCCACAGGTCTAAGGTCTGAGCTGTATTCTTGTGTGAGGTTGCTGTTTTGGAGGTATTGCAACATATTATTTTCAAAAACCTGTATCACCCGCACTTCAACTGCAGATAGGTTAACCGTTTCAAAATAGATGGGTGTTGATGTGGCGTTGGGTAAAATGGTTCCTTTGGAAATTAGCCGTACGTTTGGTTTTAACTGTTCAAAAGAGACCAATTCTGAAAATGATTTTTTAAGTGCGTAACCATATTCACTTTTAATGCCTTCAAATGCATTAACACGTACTTGACCCATTATTCGGTTTGAAGGGTAGACCTTCAAAACATTTCCGTTAATTTCATATCGTAAACTTTGGGCATTTTCAATGGTGACCAACCCATTCAGGTTTTGATTTTGTTTCAAGGGATCTGAAAAATTAAGGGTCAAAGCAGCGTTGGGAGCCGTTGAGGTTTTGGCATCTATGACAATAAATTTGTTTAATCCAGGGATTGCATATTTTTCAGAGCCATTATTATCTGCACCAATATCCTTTCCGTTCCAATTAATGATTAGCTCAGTATCATCTGTTTTACGCGGAATACTATCAATTTTGAAGGTGAAATACCTAGCGTCTTCACTTACATTGTCCCATTTTACTGGAACCTTATTCTCACCTTGGGCAACGGAGAGAACACTATTTATTTTTTCAGCACTCAAAATATCAGAGGCTTCTAAAGTACCTGTTAGGTATTGCCAATTTTTACTATAGGATTGTAGATTCCCTAAATTGATTTTAAAATTTGGAGTAATCGTTTTAAAACTAAACGTATAGTTTTTGAAATCACTTTTAATATTCTCAAAAAGCTTACCCAGTGAAAGATTAACAACGTATTCCGTATTGGGTTTTAAATATTCTGAAGGTTGAAAAGTTAGTTCTCTTCCATTTTCAATAGCCAGTTTCCCTTCAACTTTTGGTGTTATTTTCAAGTATTCTGTTGGGAGTTCTTGAGCAAGCTCAAACTGATTCAGTTGTTGAGCTAAGACAATAGTGATAGGGGTTGAAATACTTTGATTTCCATTGGTATGATAACTAATATAATCCTTGAATTTAAATAGGTTATCCGTATCAGCAGAGTCTGTCTTCTTTTTACAAGAAACTAACAAAACAAGTATGGAAATAACTAGGACTCGAACAAAACGTGACATGCCAAAAGGAATTAATTAAACTAATAGTTGACCATGACTAAGATAGCTTAAAAATAGGTGGAGGGGCATTGAAAATTTATAGGTAGTTCGTATTGATTTACGAATGGTTTTTAGTTGATGGATGGAACGTTATGAAACATTTATGATTTACATTATCACATTTAATACCAAAAAAGATAACTTGAAATCGTTAAACAACCTAAAAACGAACATCATGCGAAATCTTATTCTTTTATTATTTACTGCTGGTATTTTTTTTACTGCAAATGCTCAAGAGTCTGACTATCAACTTGTGGAACAAACTTTGAATTATTACATGGAAGGTGGTACCAATAATGATTTCAATACTTTAAAAAAAGCATTTCACGAAACTGCCACAATGAAATACATTACCAAAGAAGGTTATAAGGAGGTAAATGCATTGGAGTTTTTTTCGGGCATGGATGCCTCAAAACCAAAGTCAAACAGAAAAAATAGAATTGCTGAGATAACCATATCTGGTCATGCAGCTAATGCTCGCTTGGAGTTGGAGTATGAGAATTTCACTTTTGTCGACTATATGAACTTGTTAAAGGTTGATGGTGAATGGAAAATTGTAAGCAAGATTTTTTATAAAAGAGTAGATTGATTCCTTCTTTTCTACGGAACAAAAACGGTGACTGTAATAGGTAAGGTGCCTTGGTTTACGAATTCACCCTCAATTCCAGTTAGGGATATGTCATCCGTGCCAATGTATGGACCACAACATTCGTCTCCTTGTATAAAAAAGGCGGTTAAAGTTAGGTTGAATGGGTTTTCATCCTCTATCGTTATTTGATAACCAAGGTCTCCAAAATGGTTGTTTTGCAAATGAAGAACCAGAAGGTCTTGATTTTCAAAGTCCTTTTGGAGTTCAAAATCCACAATGTTAGAATCTAAATCCTGAATGTTAATTTGAGACGCTAGATAGGTACCATTGCTAATGAGGTTTTCCCCGGTAGTTTTGTCTATAACTTTAAAGTATATCGAATTGTCAACGGATAGGCAATCTACAAGAGAGCAGTCAACTTTATCATCTTCCTTACAGCCTAAAAAAGTGTATAAAAGAAGGGAAGAGAAAAACAACCTTTTTAAAAGCATAGTATTGGGTTTTCCAAAAGATGGGGAACTTGATCAAGTGTTGCGTTTAACAATTAAAACTTAACATAATCCACTAAAAACTATAGATTACCAACCCCCAGAGGCACCACCGCCTCCAAAACCGCCTCCGCCGAAGCCGCCACCAAATCCTCCAGATCCAAAACCACCTCCTGAAGAGGAACCGCGATATCCACCACGTCCCATATTGCTGAGGATAATCATGTCCCAGATATCCATACCTTTATTTTTACCACCTCTGCCACCTTTGTTGTTGCGGTTATTTCTTCTGGAAAGAATAATGATGATAATAAGAAAGATGATAAAAGGCAGTAAAGACTTTAATGAAAACCCTTGGTCATTGCCAAAAGTACGATCCTCTTTAAATTCTCCATTTAATACTTGAAAAATGGCATCAGAACCTTTATCTAATCCGCCGTAATAGTCACCTTTTTTGAACTCAGGAATAATAACGGATTCTATAATGCGCTTAGACATAAAATCCGTTAAAGAACCTTCTACGCCATAACCTGTGTTGATGGCTATTCTGCGGTCATCCCTTGCCAGAAGAACAAGTATGCCGTTGTCTTGGTCCGCTTGGCCAATGCCCCATTTTTGCCCCCATTGTGCCCCTAGGAAATTAATGTTCTCTCCTTCTGTAGAGTTGATGATAGCAACTACAATTTGCGTGGAAGTACTATCGGAGTACCGAATTAGTTTTTGTTCTAAAGCTTTGCTTTGGGGTGCGGACAACAGGTTTACATAATCGTAAACACTGGTTTGTTTTTGCGGCTTTTCAGGAATAGTAAATTGCCCCCACCCTAGAGAAACACAGAATAGGGCAATAAGAAAACTAACCTTTTGATATGGCATCGCTCAGTTCATTGGTATCATTATGGTTCCAAGGAAAATGAGCTTCTAGTTCTTTTCCAGCTTTTATCACGCCTTCTACAATACCTTGCTTAAAATGCCCTTGTTTAAAATGGGATGAGATAAGGTCTTTTGTAGTATCCCAGAAACCTTTTGGAACAGCACGGTCAATACCACTATCTCCATAAATAACAAACTTTTTGTCATCAACGGCTACATAAAGTAAGACGCCATTTTCTTCTTTGGTATTATCCATTTTAAGAAAGTGAAATACTTGTTGCGCCCTACTAAAATGATCTATTTTGGTAGTTGCTTCAATATGTACCCTTATTTCTCCTGAAGTGTTTTTTTCAGCCTCGAGAATGGCTTCAATAATTTCTTGTTCCTCCCCAGCGGTCAAAAATTCCTCTACGTGCGACATGTATCTAATTAAAATCGAAGTTTACATCTGGCGCATTTTCAGCACCTGGATCAGCTTTATAGCGTGGCATTTCACCAAAACCAAACCAACCTGCAAGTAATTTTCCTGGGAATTTGGTAGTATGAACGTCGTATATGTTTACCTTTTCATTGTATCTGTTCCTTGCAATATTGATTCTATTCTCTGTACCCTCCAATTGCGATTGCAGTTCCAAAAAGTTTTGATTGGACTTTAGGTCAGGGTAACGTTCTACTGTAACCAAAAGTCTGGAAAGTGCAGAAGAAAGTCCTGTTTGTGCTTGTTGAAATTGAGCCAATTGCTCTGGAGTAATATTATTGGCATCTATGGTTGTGGAAGTTGCTTTTGCACGTGCTTCAATAACATCTTTTAATGTGCCTCTTTCAAAATCTGCAGCTCCTTGAACTGTTTTGACCAAGTTTCCTATCAAATCGTTTCTTCGTTGATATGAACTCTCAACATTGGACCAAGCTGTCTTCGCATCAGCTTCATATTGTACGGCAGTATTATTAAACCCCACTGCCCATTGATAAATTATGAATGCAATGACGCCAATAACGATTAACGGAATTAACCATTTTTTCATTTTCTTAAGTTTTAGTGTTTATAGTTGTTCTTTAATTTTTAGAAGTTCGGCCTTTACTTTTTGCAGTTTTTGGACCACTTCAAAATTGGAGAGGGTTTTTTGTTTTTCTTCTTTCAAATGGATTTTTGCTCCTTCCAGGGTAAACCCACGTTCCTTTACCAAGTGGTAAATCAATTGCAAATTTGTAATATCCTGTGGAGTAAATTTTCGATTGCCCTTGGCATTCTTTTTAGGCTGAAGCACATCAAACTCTTTTTCCCAAAACCGAATCAGAGAAGTGTTCACGCCAAACGCTTTGGCTACTTCACCAATGCCGTAATATCGTTTTTCAGGAAGATCTACATACATTAATCCAGGGATTGGTTCTCTTGGTTGGCGAATTTGAGCATATTTTCAAACTCTTCCGCCGTCAAACTTCCATAGTAGAAGTTAATAGGGTTGATGCGTTCCTCATCTTTAAAGACCTCATAATGTAAGTGAGGAGCTTCTGAACGGCCTGTATTTCCTACAAAGCCTATTAAATCTCCCCGTTTTACTTTTTGGCCTTTGCTAACATTGTATTTACTTAAATGGGCATATAGGGACATATAGCCATACCCATGGTCTATTCTAATGTGTTTCCCGTATCCTGAAGATCTATTATCGGCCCGTTTAACTGTTCCGTCACCGGTTGCATAAATTGGCACACCTCTTGGTGCGGTAAAATCCATGCCCCAATGCATTTTTCTAGCTTTGGTAAACGGATCTGAACGCCATCCATAACCAGATGCCATTCGGGTTAAATCTTCATTTCTTACAGGTTGTATCGCTGGAATGGCCGCTAAAAGCTTTTCCTTTTCTTCGGCCAATTTGGCAATTTCATCCAAAGACTTGGATTGAATGACCATTTGTTTTTGAATAATATCTAAGCGCTTTGTAGCATTGATAATGATTTCAGAATTATTAAAACCTTCTAAGGAATTGTATCTGTTTATACCACCAAAACCAGCCTTACGTTGCTCTTCAGGTATGGGATTTGCTTCAAAATATAATCTATAGATGTTGTTGTCTCGGTCTTCAATGTTGGCTAAAACCTGCTCAATCTGTTCCATTTTCCTTGTCAAGATTTCAAACTGAAGCTCATAATTATGAACCTCACGATCTAGAGAGAGTTCTTTTGGAGTGTTTAACCAATTCGTGTTCAACAATATAATAAGGCCAATAAGGCCAAACAAAGCAGCGCCTACTATGAAAAAGAAGAGATTCCGATACTTTTTAGACTTTTTAGGTTCAATCTTCCTGTAGGAAAGCGTATCTGGATCGTAATAGTACTTAACTTTAGACATGAAGGGATTTTATCCTATTTTTGCGCATTCTTTTAATCAAAACAAACAAATATAAAAATTGTTTTGTATAAAATGTTAAATTTAATAAAACCCTAGCAATTACAATGACATCCCAAGAAGTTAGAGCTCAGTTTTTAGACTTTTTTAAAGAGAAAAAGCATAAAATAGTCGCTTCTGCCCCAATGGTCATGAAAGATGACCCTACTTTGATGTTTACTAATGCGGGAATGAACCAGTTTAAGGAGTTTTTCTTAGGGAATTCCATTCCAAAATCCAAGCGAGTTTCAGATAGCCAAAAATGTCTTAGGGTTAGCGGTAAGCATAACGATTTGGAAGAAGTGGGCAAGGACACCTACCACCATACCATGTTTGAGATGTTGGGGAACTGGAGTTTTGGCGATTACTTCAAAAAGGAAGCAATACAATGGGCATGGGAGTTATTAACCGAAGTTTATAAAATTGACAAGGACAGTCTTTATGTTTCTGTTTTTGAGGGAAGTGATGATGCAGATAATTTGGAAATGGACAAAGAAGCCTTTGAGTTATGGAAGGCCATTGTTCCTGAAGATCGAATTATCATGGGGAACAAAAAGGATAATTTTTGGGAGATGGGAGATCAAGGCCCCTGCGGACCTTGTTCGGAAATCCATGTAGATATACGATCAAAAGAAGATAAAGCTAAAGTTTCAGGTGCCTCTTTGGTGAACCAAGACCATCCTCTAGTAGTGGAAATATGGAATTTGGTTTTCATGCAATACAATAGAAAAGCAAATGGCGTACTGGAAAACCTTCCGGAAAAGCATGTGGACACAGGAATGGGCTTTGAACGCTTGTGTATGGTTTTGCAAAATGTGAAGTCCAATTATGATACAGATGTATTTACCCCACTTATTCGCGAGATAGAGACTATTACTGGCCGCAAATACGGTAAAGATGAGGAGATGGACATTGCCGTTAGGGTTGTGGCGGATCATATTAGAGCCGTCGCATTTTCAATTGCGGATGGACAATTGCCCAGTAATACAGGTGCAGGCTATGTAATCCGAAGGATTTTAAGACGAGCCATACGCTATGGGTTTACCTTTTTGGGTACCAAAAAACCATTTATTTACCGATTGGTGAAAGTATTGGGTGAAACCATGGGTAAAGCCTTCCCTGAGCTTCGCGAGCAGTATCAATTAATTGAGAATGTTGTCAAAGAAGAAGAGAATTCGTTTTTGAGCACACTGGAACAAGGGTTGGTGCTGTTAGATTCGGTTATAAAGTCTTCAAAAAGTAAAACGATTGATGGGCAAAAAGCTTTTGAATTGTATGATACATTCGGATTCCCCATTGACTTGACTGCTTTGATTTTAGAAGAAAAAGGATATCAACTGGATTCCGAAGGTTTTGAAAAAGCTTTGAAAGCACAAAAAGACCGTTCCAGGGCAGCTTCCGAAGTCTCTAAAGAGGATTGGACAGTACTTTTGGATGATGCTGAACAAGAATTTGTAGGTTACGACAGTCTTGAAGCGGAGGTAAAATTGGTGAAATACCGAAAAGTAAGCAGCAAAAAAGAAGGAGAACAATTTCAATTGGTCTTTAATCTCACTCCATTTTATCCGGAAGGAGGTGGTCAAGTAGGAGATAAGGGATACTTGGAGGCTGCAAACAGAGATGTTATTTACATTATAGACACTAAAAAAGAGAATAATGAAATAGTTCATTTCTCAGAGAATTTGCCTAAGAATGTTTCTGGAGCATTTAAGGCTACAGTAGACAAAAAACAGCGCTGGCGTACCGCTAGTAATCATACAGCAACCCATTTGTTGCACCAAGCCTTACGTGAGGTTTTGGGAGCACATGCGGAGCAGAAAGGATCAGCAGTACATTCAAAATATTTGCGATTCGATTTTTCGCACTTTTCCAAGTTGAGTATAGAAGAACTTAGAAGTGTTGAGAATTTTGTGAATGCGCGAATAGAGGGTCAGTTGCCATTTGAAGAACATAGAAATATGCCCATTCAAGAAGCGATGGATCAAGGGGCAATGGCATTGTTTGGCGAAAAATATGGGGACACTGTGCGCACGGTTCGGTTTGGGCAATCCATTGAGCTATGCGGAGGTACCCATGTAAAGAATACAGCGGATATTTGGCACTTTAAAATAGTATCGGAAGGAGCTGTTGCTGCTGGGATAAGAAGGATAGAGGCCATTACATCAGACGCCGTAAAAGAGTTCTACTTTAAGAACAATAGAATGCTTTTTGAGATTAAGGACCTACTAAACAATGCACAAGATCCAGTAAAAGCGGTAACAGGACTACAGGAGGAAAACACTGCGCTTAAAAAGCAAGTGGAGCAACTGCTCAAAGATAAAGCCAAAGGACTTAAAGGCGATTTAGTTGCAGAACTAGAAGAAGTAAATGGGGTTCAATTTTTGGCCAAAAAAGTTGATTTAGATGCCAATGGAATTAAAGATCTGGCTTTTGAAATAGGGGGTCAGTTTTCCAATCTATTTTTATTGCTTGCGGCAGAAAATGATGGAAAAGCACTGTTGTCTTGTTACATTTCCAAAGAATTGGTGTCCAATAGAAAATTGAATGCAGGGAATATCGTTCGCGAGTTGGGTAAATATATTCAAGGCGGCGGCGGTGGACAACCTTTCTTTGCTACTGCTGGAGGTAAAAATCCTTCAGGTATTCCAGATGCTTTGAAAAAAGCTATGGAAATGGTCAATCAAATGGAATAGCTTATGCGATTTATTAAACTTGGAGAAATCAATTGGAAGTACATTCTTAGTGAAATCTTCTTGATTTTTGTAGGGATAAATCTTGCTATTTGGTTCAATGATTGGAATTCTTCAAAAACAACAAATTCCAATATCGAAATTGCTTTGGATAAAATAAAAGGCGAACTCAATACCAATTTAGAGCAGCTTGCAGAAAATAGGACAAACAATCAAGAAATCACTTTCTTTCTTGATGCTATTGAAGCAATACAGAAAGAGAATTCAGGTAAGTTATTGGTTTCGCCAAAAACCATGAGTGCCTTTGAAGATAAATACAAGGATTTTTTCACGGTAACCGATTCCACTTATGTTGACACAGATTTGTACAATTATGTGGGGGATACCTACATCAACCTTGATATTACAGAACTGAGCAGAATTGCATGGGAAACCTCAAAATCGACTGGAATATTTCATGAATTTGGGTATGAATGCCTTTACGAATTAGAGGGCATATACAATACCCAGAATTTGGTTCAAAATGAGATTGATAAAGCCACGGAAGCTTTGCGAAATCAATCTATTGATGATTTGGGTCGAATTTTAAAATTTGTGAACCAGTTGGAAATACAGCTAGAATCTCAATACAAAGAAATGATTAAGGATTTAGAAAATTGCAGATAGTTGAACGGATACTTCCAAAATGAAACTCCAAACCACAGTCCCTCTTATAAAATCTGAAAATTCAATAGATTATCAGAGTAAACTACTGCTGTTGGGTTCTTGTTTTGTAGAAAATATTGGTGAAAAACTGGAGTATTTTAAGTTTCAACAACTCCAGAACCCATTCGGAATCTTATTCCACCCTTTGGCCATCGAAAATTTAGTGGAACGTGCCATTGAAAATTGCAATTATCAAGAAAGCGAAGTTTTTGAACATCATGGCATTTGGCATTGTTTTGATGCTCATTCTGATAATAGTGCCACTTCTAAGAGTATATTACTTCAAAATTTAAATGAAGGTCTTAAAGAAACCAAGCAAGAACTAGAGCAGACTACCCACATCATTATTACTTTGGGTACTGCATGGGTATATAGGTACAATAGCACTAAAAAGGCTGTTGCCAATTGTCATAAGGTTCCCCAAAAGGAGTTTTCTAAAGAATTGTTGTCCATAGAAGTGATTAAAAATAGCCTCGCAAGATTGATTGAATTGGTGCATTCTGTAAATGAAAGTGCGCAAGTAATTTTTACAATTTCCCCGGTACGGCATTTAAAAGATGGCTTTACGGAAAATCAACAAAGCAAATCGCATTTGATTACTGCCCTTCATGGTGTTCTGTCATCTCGAGCGCAGTCGAGAGAGATTTATTTTCCATCTTATGAAATTATGATGGACGAATTACGAGACTATCGTTTTTACGGAAAGGATATGGTGCATCCTAACGAACTGGCCATTGATTACATCTGGGAGAAATTTAAATCTAGTTGGATTTCCTCACAATCTTATGCAGTTATGGAAGAGGTGGAGGCGATTCAAAAAGGCCTGCAACACCGAGCTTTTAATCCTGATTCTGAAGAACATCAAAAGTTTAAAAAGTCGCTTCAGACGAAAATTACGTATCTTAAAGAAAGGTATCCTTTTATGAAATTTGCCTAAATGAAAAAAGTACTCGTTGGAGCGATCATTGCCTTAGCATCTGTGTTGATTTATAAATCTTGTGCGGATGATAGGGTGCAGCAGTCGATTCTAAAGGAAAATACAATGCTTATTCAGCAAGAATTAAAGCAGGTATCCAAACTGATTGTAACCGAAGGGCATTTTGTTGAGGTTTATAACTATGCCGATTCTAAAGAATTGTTTGGTGCATTGATCACTGCGGATAAGAAAGCTTTGGTTGTTGTAAATGCAGAGGCCACAATTTCATATGATCTTTCCCAGATTGAATATGAAATGGATGAAGCTCAAAAAACGATTCATATTAAAGTTATCCCTGAACCTGAAATCAAAATCAATCCTGATTTTGAATATTATGATGTGACGGCAGATTATTTTAACCCATTTAAGGCTGAAGATTACAATGCCATAAAGCAAAATGTAACCACCTCATTGCTTAAAAAAGTAAGTGCTTCATCACTAAAATCCAATGCTGAAAATCGGTTGATCAGCGAACTTTCTAGAATTTATATGCTTACAAACACCTTAGGTTGGACTTTGACCTATGGTCAGGAAAAGATTGACTCAGCTAAAGCATTAGAGGCTATGGGAAAAACTCTTATTGATTAAACCTACGCCATCATCAATTAAATGCCCCACCTTTGGGTTATTCAGTTTAACCGTTTCCAAATGTACTAGTATTTCTTGTTGAAACTCCTTGTCATCGCTCTTTTTGGCCAACTCATAAAGCTCTGTAGGTAAAAGCCAATCATCTGGGTGGTCTTTCTTGAGTTCTTGAAAAACCTTATTTCTAGAAATAGTAGTATTTACACCCTCCCTAAAATCCCTGATTTGAGCGTAGTATAGCTCCAATTGTTTTCTTTCGGTGTTTTTTTCGGATTTAATGGTGGTTTCTGTTAGCTCATGTGAGGTAAGGTCAAAACTGTTTAAATCTGCAGGACCATTGAAAGCGGAAACTACTTTTTGGCCAACAGCCATATGGTATAGCCCCCAATTGGGCAGGAATAAATGCGTTCCATCATAGGTAACCTTACAATCTTTAAAGGTGATCAAGATGATTTTACCCTGTAGATTTCGGGTTCCGGTGACTATAGTGCCTTCTATGTTCACACCTCCTTCAAATTCTAATGAAATCTGTTCCCCTTCAAAAATTTTGTATGCTTTTAAATCACGAGGACCCATATCCTCAATAGCAAGGTTGATGCCTTTTAACTTGCCAATAGGGGAGCCAAAGCCTTCCGAATGTTGCTCAGTGCTGTGTCCAACGAGTTCTTTTTCGCGATAAGCCAATGCTGTAGGACCTACCGTTCGTATGTAAACGGGTTTGCCATTATGTTCAATAACCGAATTGAACTGTCCTGATACTTGAAGCCCCGTACTAAGCTCAATGGTTCCAAGAGCTTTGGAATCTATTAATTTTTGTATTCCAGATAGCCCTCCGGTACGTAAAGCCATGGTGTTTGCAAAATCCTCCAATACTTGGCTTAGATGGGCAAAATGAGGAGTGACAAAAAGTTGCGGTTGTGGTTTGGTAATATCAAAGGCTTTTTGGGCTGCTTCAATGGTGTAAGGTTCTTTAACTACATCACTTTGCATGCACCATTTACTTTCCCCAATAGATGATAGTAGACCAGCACCATAAATTTTTGGATTATCCAGCGTGCCAATTAAACCGTATTCCACTGTCCACCAATGAAGGTTTCGGATAAGGGCCATTTCACTAGGTACGCCCATATTTTCCTGTAAGTCTTCAATATGCTTTTCGGCCTTGTCTATTTCTTCTTGTGAGGTTCCTGTTGCTTCTTTGATAATGGAAAGATGCCTTACAGCTTGGTAGAGCTCATAATCTTTGGCACTTGAAATGGCTTTACTGCCAATTTCCCCAAATCGTCTTAAATATTCAGCGTATTCAGGATTTGCAATTATAGGAGCGTGTCCTGCCCCTTCATGAATGATGTCTGGAGCTGGGGTATATTCAATATTTTCGAGTTGTCTAATGTCTGAGGCAATGACCAATACGTTATATGCCTGAAACTCCATAAATGCAGAAGGAGGAATAAAACCATCAACGGCAACCGCTGCCCAACCAATCTCTTTTAAAATACGGTTCATGCCATACATGTTAGGAATATGATCTATGGAAATTCCTGTTTTCAACAAACCATCCACATATGATTTATGGGCCACTTTACTCAAATAGTCCACATTTTTCCTCATTACATAGCGCCACACTGCCTGATTAATAGCAGAATAGTCATCATAATTCTGAGGCTTTATGAACTGTTTTAGATGCTCTGGAAGCTTGTCTAGAATGGGATTGGATTCGTAATTCATTGCACTTTTTTAGTCACCATAAAGATACAAAATCACAATGTGTTTCTTGTTAGTTGGTAAGTGGGTATAAAAAAACCGCCTCAAGGGCGGTTTTAAATTTTTTAGTTTGCTGCAATCTCGGTAGATGGCGGATATTCTTTGAGAATGTTTGCTACGAACTCACGAATTCGTTCCTCTTTTTTATCAATATTTTTAGTGTTATTTAAGGTGCCTACACCACGACCTTGCCAAACCAATCCTTTGTTTTTGGCATCTATCAAATCTATGTACAAAGAACCTTCAGTTCTGGTACTCACATTATTTCCAAAACCTCCACCTGGGCCCCAAAGCCATGGGTTGTAAAAACCTCCGTAGCCCCAGCCACCCCAACCCCAGCCGCCCCAGCCAAAGTTATTGTTGTACACATCTACTTGCTCGCGTTCTTTCGTAAAAATATTCACCAATAAATCTGGTTGTTGGGATTTTACAAAACCGCGAGAACTCATTTCGGTATCAATAGCTTTTAGAATTCGTTTTTTGTCCAAATCAGATATTTGGGCCTTGTCTATACCTGTTTTATAAAAGGCATAAGTCTTATAGGTTTTAAAATCCGCTTCTTTATCATAGTCGGCAATAACCCTAACAGAGCTGCAGGATGCCAAGAAAGTAACTGCGAGAGCAGTTAGTGTTAATAGTTTTAAATTTTTCATAGTAATCTTTTTTTTGAGTTCATAGAAATGACTACAAATTAATCACAAATATTATGCCGAATATTCCCGTTCAACGTCTGCCATTTGTTTTTTTGTCGTAACCGTAGGGGCAATGTCTACAGCCGCTTTCACAACAATAACCTCGTTTTAAATGGTATTTTTCTGTAAATACTTTGTATCCCTCCTCAGAGAGATAAAAATCACCCTCTTCTAAGGGAATAAGCTCCTTCATATCTTACGAAACCAATTTCGTTACTTATAAAATTAAGGTATTCCAGTGAATAGGACTAGGATTTTACAATTTGAAGGCACCTTGAGTAGTTCACCGAAAATGTTAAGTGTATTATCGAAACAATTTAATTTTCACAAAATTTAGCTGTTATATTTGTAGGAATCTTATGATAGTTTTAGTGTGATATTAGTATTTAAACACTTTTTTTATCGAAATTATGTAGGCTTGTCCCTTTGGCCTTTCATCATCTTAAAAGAGGATGCGCTCAGAAATGATGAGGCACTCATTAATCATGAGCGTATACATCTTAAGCAGCAGCGAGAACTATTTATCCTCCCTTTTTATATCCTTTATATCTCTGAATGGTTGCTAAGAACATTACTTTATCTTGATAGCTATAGAGCATATCAAAATATAAGTTTTGAACGTGAGGCATATGCCAATGAGAATGATAAAGATTATCTTTCGCAAAGAAAAACCTTTGGTTTTTTAGATTATTTGACGCGATAAACTCACAACTTGTTAATCCCCAATCAAAAAGTACACTTACCTCTTCTTGAGGAAAAAGGCATAACGCTTTGTTTAAAGCGGGAGGATACCATACACCCTTTTATCTCAGGTAATAAATACCGAAAGTTAAAATACAATTTACTTGAGGCAAAAAGACAAGAACACACCGCGCTACTAACTTTTGGTGGTGCATTTTCCAACCATATTGCTGCCACGGCATTTGCAGGTAAAGAAGCAGGATTAAAAACCATTGGTATTATCCGTGGCGAAGAACTTAAAGATAGCTGGACAGAAAACCCCACTCTAAAACTGGCCAAGGAACATGGAATGGAATTTCATTTTGTGTCACGAAGTGATTACAGAGAAAAAGATACTTCAACTTTTTATGAAAGACTGAAATCTCTTTTTGGTGATTTTTATTTGTTACCAGAAGGAGGAACCAATGCTTTGGCGGTAAAAGGCTGTGAAGAAATTTTGACCGAAGCAGATATGGAATTCGATTTTGTTTGCAGTTGTGTGGGGACTGGTGGCACTGTGGCCGGTCTTATCAATTCAGCAAAGCCGCATCAAACCATTTTAGGGTTCCCAGCGTTAAAAGGTGATTTTCTAAAGCAGGATATTCTTAAATTTGCCCGTAATGAAAATTGGGAGTTTATTCCTGATTACCATTTTGGAGGCTATGCCAAGGTAGATGAACGCTTGATTGATTTCATCAATACCTTTAAAAAAGAAACCCAAATTCCATTGGATCCCATTTACACGGGGAAAATGCTTTTTGGTATTTTGGACAAGGTGAAGCAAGGGTTTTTTAAACCAGGCACCAGTATTTTGGCCATCCATAGTGGAGGATTACAAGGTATAAAAGGCATGAACCTTGTATTGAAGAAGAAAAAATTACCGTTATTGGACATATGATCAGGCGAATAGGATATCTAGTAGTGTTGGCTTTATTGGTTGCAAGTTGTGGAGCTAAAAAGCGAACCGCATCAAAACAAACAAAAACGGTGGTTAAGACCAAACCAATCCGTAACCCCAATACTGGAATTCCCAAAGACGGTACAAAAGAGTCAGAATTATATCCCTTGCCTGTCAACCCCGGAAGGTTTGTAAAATTCCCGGTTGCCAATACACAGGAGTATATTGAAACGTTCTCGGAGATGGCCCAATACGAAATGCGTGCCTTTGGCATTCCGGCAAGTATCACATTGGCCCAAGGTATTTTGGAGAGCGGTTCGGGTAAAGGAGAGCTTACCAAAAAAACCAACAATCACTTTGGTATTAAATGCCATACGGGTTGGGATGGCGAATTCGATTTTCATGATGATGATGCCAAGGGCGAATGTTTTAGGAAATACAACCACCCTATGTATTCATTCAGGGATCATAGTATTTTCCTTTCTTCCCGTTCCCGTTATAAATTCTTATTCAATTATAGACGGAACGATTATAAAAAATGGGCGTATGGACTCCGACAAGCAGGATATGCCACAGACCGTAAGTATCCTCAGAAACTTATTGCCCTTATTGAACGCTACAATTTGGATCAATACGATGAGAAAGTGGTTCGTGACGGATTGGAAACAGTACGAAAACCCAAACAATATGAAGTGTTTACCCATGTGGTGGAAAAAGGGGAAACACTATACGCCATCTCTCGAAAATATACCATTTCGGTAGACGAACTCAAACAAATCAATAATTTGAATACCAATACGCTGGCCATAGGACAGGTACTCAATATTCGAAAAGAAAAAACAAAATAATTTGTCACATCGAGCACAGTCGAGATGTCTTGTGCTTTGAATCGTTTTCGTCCTTCGATAAACTCAGGATGACAACTTAAACTGACAATTAAATAGAAAATAATCCATGCTATACCAAAGAAGTAGCGCCTTATTTACTGAGGCCAAAAAATATATCCCTGGTGGGGTAAATTCCCCAGTAAGGGCTTTTAAAGCAGTAGGGGGCGACCCTATTTTTGTGAAAGAAGCAAAAGGCGCCTACCTATATGATGAAGATGGCAACCAGTTAATTGACTATATCGCTTCTTGGGGTCCTCTTATTTTGGGTCATGCATACGAACCAGTAATCAATGCAGTGATAGAGAAGGCCAAAAAAGGAACTTCCTTTGGAATGCCCACGGAGATTGAAACGGAATTGGCAAAATTGGCTGTTTCCATGGTGCCGAATATAGATAAGATTCGCTTTGTGAATAGTGGTACCGAAGCCTGTATGAGTGCTGTGCGACTTGCCCGAGGCTATACAGGAAAAGATAAGATCATCAAATTTGCGGGTTGCTACCACGGCCATTCCGATTCTTTTTTGATACAAGCAGGGAGTGGTGCGGTTACTTTTGGTAGTCCTAACAGCCCGGGCGTTACACAAGGAACGGCCAAGGACACACTTTTGGCGGAGTACAATGACCTAGAAGGTGTAAAAGCGTTGGCTGCAGCTAACAAAGGCGAAATTGCTGCTATTATTTTGGAGCCCGTAGCAGGAAATATGGGTTGTATTATTCCTACTGATGAATTTATCCAAGGATTACGAAAATTGTGCACGGAGGAAGGCGTTCTTCTGTTGTTTGATGAGGTGATGACCGGTTTCCGATTGGGAAAAGGCGGAGCACAGGAAGCTTTGGGGATTGATGCAGATATTGTAATGTTCGGAAAGGTAATAGGAGGGGGACTTCCCGTAGGAGCGTTTGCAGCAAAAGCGGAAATTATGGCTCATTTGGCTCCTGATGGCCCTGTATACCAAGCAGGTACCTTAAGTGGGAACCCATTGGCCATGAGTGCAGGACTTGCTATGCTCACAGAACTAAACAACAAACCAGAAGTCTTTACCAGCCTGGCGGAGAAAACCGAATACTTGCATAAAGGTATTGCCAGTGTATTGAATGAAAAAGGTGTAGCAAATCAAATTAACCGATATGGTAGCATGATTTCGGTACATTTTTGTGAAGCGCCAGTGGTTGATTTTGCCTCTTCGGCAAAAGGAAACAACGATACCTTTAAAAAATACTTTCATGGCATGTTAGACCAAGGCGTTTATTTACCTCCTTCTGCTTTTGAGAGTTATTTTTTAAATGATGTCATCAGCTATACTGATTTGGATAAAACCGTTGAGGCAGTTAAGAACGTTTTTTAAAAGAAGTTTGCTCCTTTCTGTTGTGATCCTGAGCATAGTCGAAGGAATGACAAGGTGCTGGAAGATCATTTAGACATGTGAAGTGAAGCGACGATTGAGAAATCTAAGGCCTCAAAAAGTAATTCCTCACATTCGGCTTGAAGAACCACGTCAGTTTGAGTGGTGTTGAATTACGAATACTTCTCGATACGATTATGTAAAATCACTCTAAGTGACGATTGCTTTTAATTTCTACGTTTTTTGAACAATCCCCACAACCCTAAAATAGGACCCAGAGCTAAAACTGTAAAAAGATATTGTGTAGGGATAACATCCTGAAGTGCGGCAATCACCTGTAAGCTAACTATGGTGATGGCAAAACCAACACAATTGACAATGGTCAGTGCGGTGCCTTTAATTTCTACTGGGGCACTCTGCGCTACCATGGTAGAAAAGAGGGGTGAATCTGCAATGACTACCATACCCCAAAACAACAAGAATGCTATAAAAACGGGAGTGGAGGCGTAAAGCAACAGAAATGGAGATACCAAACAGCAAATCCCAGAGAGGAATAGGGAGGTGGCCGCAATACGTTTAGTGCCCCTACGCTGCGAAATATATCCCCCAAGCACACAGGCCAATCCACCAATCGCAATGACCCAAAACGACCAGAACGAAACCCGAAATAGATTATATCCCTGCCATTCCGCATGTAGCCCAAGCAAAAACGGAACAAAAGCCCAAAACGTGTAGAGTTCCCACATATGTCCAAAATAGCCAAGAGCAGCAGCCCTAAAATCCTTCTTTTTAAAAACAGAAAAACAAGCTGTAAAATTGAGATGTTGGCTGGGTTTTCGGTAGGGGCCATTGGGCACTAAAACTACCATAAGGATACCACCCAAAACGGCAAGTGCAGAGGTGGCATAGATTACATATTGCCACGGAAATACAGCGGAGAGCCATTTTAGAAAATGGGGCAGGGCAGTGCCCAACACCAAAGCACCTACCAAGTAACCTAGTGATTTGCCCAAACCCTTATCAAAATAATCAGCAGCGATTTTCATGCCAACAGGATAAATACCCGCTAGAAAAAAACCGGTCAAAAATCGAAATATTAAAATGCTGGTCCAACCACTACCTTCCCAAATAATACCTAGATTAAAGATAGCACCCAGAATAGCACTCCATAAAAATACTCTAGAGGGTGAAAAACGATCTGTTAATGTTAATACGGCAAAGAGTAAGGTGCCGATGATAAAACCAAATTGCACCGCCGAAGTGATGTTGCCTAAACTGTTTTCGCCTAAATTAAAATGGGCAATTAAAGAAATCAGTACGCCATTCCCTGCAAACCAGAGTGATGTGCAAAAAAATTGCGCAAGTACTATAATGGGTAGAATATGTTTGGGAGGTTTCACCCTTTTATTTTAAAACTGAAAAATAGTCATTTCGAAGGAGCTAAACGACTGAGAAATCTAAAATTGGAGGTAAGATTTCTCACATTTTTCGAAATGATAATAGAGAAACCTCTAGGTTAAAATAAAATCATTTTAATCCTTAATCACGGCACGTAAAAAAGCTTCCACTACAGGTGAGCGCCCCAGAGGTTCTAAAAAACAGGTGTAAATGTTTACCAAAACCGCCAAATAGGTGGCAGGGTGTTTTAGCTTTTTATACTTCCAGGCGGCCAAAAGTATCATCCCAATAATCAATATTTGTGTAAAGTACATGGGGAGCATGATATCTATATGGGGCCAATGTTTGGCTTTTAGTCCAACATACACATTTTGTATACCACGGCCCAAGGCAGGCATCATAATCAAAAACACTGTGGTAATTAGCCACCAGGCATGATCTTCCAGACTTTTTCGTTTTATAATACTCATGATGACGGCATAGCCAAAGGCCAGGATCATCACAATTTCCACAGCCGCTACACCAATAAAAAACCAAGGCTCAAAAGGCCCAAAGTTGTCACTAAATTCAGCAGCATCGTTGGCATTGGTAATATCCCTAAATAGCATACTAAAAGCAGTAATACAGACACCACCTGCCAAAAACATTCCTATAATGCCGTTGGTACGGTGTTTTTCCAATTTACCGTGTGTAGCGTAATATGGTTGTATGATTAGATATAGATACCAAATGGTGCCGGTCCAGTAATGTACATGCACGGACCAAGCTTTTTGGACAAACTCGCCCCAATAATCCCCAAAAATGCCAAATTGCATAAAGATCATGGGAATGATCATCCATTTGTACAAGCTTTTGTAGTGGTCCATTGCTGCAATTTTTAGTGGTTAAAATATAACATGGCTAATTGCTGCATACAGGATATGCAGTTAATACTTCATAAAAAAGGGGGAGTTTGTTGATTACAAGATAGTTAAAATTTGTTTTGGGAGATATCGAAAGAGTATAATTGGTTGTTAACTATGTTTTTTTGGTTGTAGCATCCTTCGACAGGCTCAGGATGACATTACTAAGTATGATGACTCAATGTGATAAACTCAGTATGACAAGTTGAAAAAAGTAATCAGTTAAAGAATGTTAAAATTTTACCGAACGTTTGGTAAAATTGAAAATAATATTACATTTGCCCCATGAGAGTAGCAAAAGTATCAGATCTAGAAATTTTAAACGGCTTAATGTCCGTGTTCCGTACAAAGGGATATGACGGAGCTAGTTTAAATGAATTGGCTGAAGCTACGGGTTTAAAAAAAGCAAGTCTATACCACCGTTTTCCAGGTGGGAAAAAAGAAATGACTTCGGCTGTGCTGGACTTTATGGAATCTTGGATTGACAACAAAGTCTATGCTGTATTGTCTGACGACAAAATACCCGCTGTACAACGTTTGGACGAAGCTTTGATAAACATAAAAGCAGTGTACAACAATGGTAAGGAAGTGTGTTTGTACCGCTCTTTGTCCATGGATACCGGAATGACACTTTTTGGAGAGAAAATAGAAAGAGGAATCAACCATTGGTTGGCATCATTTATTACTTTGGGCAAGGCGGTACGTTTAGATGATGCAACTGCAACGCAATTTGCAAAACAAACCTTTATAGATATTCAGGGGAGTTTGGTGCTATCTAAAGCAATGGGGACCACGGAATCTTTTGAGAATGCTATCAATCAAATTAAAGAACGCTACACCAATACCTAAAAAAATTTGAACAAAAAATTTACCGAACGTTCGGTAATAATATATGAATATTAAATCTAAAACAATGAAAACAAGAAAAACAATCGTAACACTTTTTACTTTGGCAGTAGTTTTTGCCATGAACCTTAACGGACAGACCAAGGAGAAATCCGTAACCAAAGATGATTACCCAACTACCTTTCACATGGCCAAAGTTGCCGGGCTGGATATTTTTTACCGAGAAGCGGGACCTAAAGATGCCCCTACCTTACTTTTATTGCATGGGTACCCTACCTCGTCGCATATGTTCCGAAATTTAATGGAAGATCTATCCTCAGACTATCATTTAATTGCCCCAGATTATCCTGGATACGGACGTAGCTCCCAACCTGCCATGGCAGATTTTGAGTATAACTTTGACAATTTCGCCGAAATCGTAGATGAGTTGTTGGTGCAGTTAAAAGTAGATCGCTACAGCTTATATTTAATGGATTATGGTGCACCAGTGGGATATAGAATTTTTGAAAAACACCCTGAGCGTGTAGATGCATTTATTGTTCAAAACGGAAATGCTTATACGGAAGGTTTGGCTGATTTCTGGGATCCACTACGTAAACTTTGGGCAGAAAATTCAGAAGCAAATAAAAAACCTTTGGAAGGATTCCATCAAATAGGTGGCCTAAAATGGCAGTATTTGCATGGTGTACAGGACAGTACTAAAGTGAGTCCAGATAACTGGAACCATGATTTACAACATTTAACACGTCCAGAAAACAACGAGATCCAATTGGCCATGTTCTATGACTATAGAACAAATGTGGGAAAATATCCAGGATGGCAAAAACTGTTTAGGGAGTATCAAGTACCTACTTTAATCGTTTGGGGACAGAACGACATTATCTTTCCACCTTCTGGAGCGCATCCATATAAAAGAGACTTAAATAATGTGGAATTCCATTTGTTGGATACCGGTCACTTTGCCTTGGAAGAAAAGGGTGATGAGATTGCAAACTACATCCATAATTTTTTGAAAAAGAATAAAATACAGTAATAACTTCACTGCCCGCAGTACTTTTTTTCATGGTTCTGCGGGTAGTGTTTTTTGTTTTTTTTCGACTTAATGTCAAACAACAACAAACAAACAACAACAAACAAAGAACATCATGCAACAAGACGAGATAAAATTACCTGTACCTCCTTTTACTTTGGAGACAGCCAAACAAAAGATTCAGTTAGCGGAAGATGCTTGGAACAGCCAAGACCCGGTAAAAGTTTCCAAAGCATACACGTTGGATAGCGAGTGGCGCAACCGTTCCGTATTTGTCAATGGACGTGAAGAGATTCAAGCGTTTTTGACCGATAAATGGCAAAACGAAGAAAATTATAAGCTTAAAAAAGAATATTGGGCACACGGTGATAACCGTATTGCAGTACGTTTTGAATACGAATACCAAAATAAGAATGGTGATTGGTTCCGAGCTTATGGCAATGAAAACTGGGAGTTTAATGAAAAGGGATTGATGAAGAAGCGCTATGCCAGTATCAATGATGTTGCTATTTCAGAAGAGGAGCGAAAGTTGAGGTAATCATCAGTTCGAATTGTCATCCTGAGTTTATCGAAGGGTGAGAACATTTTGAAACAAGGACTACAAGACATCTTGAATGCGCTCAATATGACCTGTGTTATGAATCTAAGGAAACAGCGCAAATCTCCACTTTGTCTTTTTTTCCTTTGAGTGGAATACTACCCATAGTAGTATAGGCAAAATCATTTGAATTCAATTGGCCTTTAAGACTTTCTGAAAGCAACAGTTCGCTCTTCAAGGCATTACATTGCCCCTGAATTCTGGCCGCAGTATTGATTGTATCGCCATGGTAGGCGATTTCCTTTTTATATTTTCCCACTTCGGTAACGGTGACGATACCTGCATGCAGACCCGCTTTAAAAAAGGGTTTGCAATCATACTTTTTTTGATAGTGGTCACTTTTTTTATGAAGTAGTTTGGTAAAGTTATAATACGCCCTAAGGCAATTTTCATTTTGTAATCCCTGTTTCAGTTTCCACGTAAGTACAGCTTCGTCTCCAACATATTGGTAAATTTCAGCTTCGTTCTCTACGGCTACACCCAAATCGTTAAAGCAGTCTTGTACCAGCATACTATATTTTACATGCCCCAACCGTTCTGCATGTGCTGTGGAGGACTGTAGATCCAAGAACATAAAAATACGTTCTTCTTCACGAGGAGTATAGAACTTACCGCGCAGTAATTTGACCAGATTACCTTCGCCCAACATTAAATTTACTTGGCGAAATATGGCCAAAAGCAAATCCACAACAATTACATAAAAGTAAACAGCAACACTACCTGTATCAAAAGCAAAGGTGATAATGTCAATGGGAACACCAAAATATAGTTCGTAGACTCCATAGGCAATGACTATAAGCAATACTATAAATAGTACTGAATATATAGCGTTTATTAGCAGTAGTCTTCCAATAGAAACATGTTTGTAGACACGTTCCTCCACTAATATTTGGGCAACTGCTGAACCTATCCCCATTATTGGGCCAAGGGTGAATGCAATCATTAGGCCAGAGATGAAATCAAATTTTAGGGTACCCAACTCCTCCGTTCCTACGCCCCTAACAATGCTGAGGAAAACGAAGGCAGAGGTCCAACCCATTAGGTAAAACCGAATGATGCGCCACCTACGTTTATTAATCAATTTTGATAAGAAGGAAATCATAGCTTTAAAGGTATCCTTTTTGGATAAATTACCTTATCCCTTATCATCAAAAAAGAAAAGCGGGGCAATTGCCCCGCTTTTCACAACAAACTAACTGAAACCTAACCAAACTAAATCGGTTTTATCCAAAGCAAATGTTTCCATTTAGCTCTTTCTTTTAATACTAAGGCAATATTAATGGCAAACAAACCTCCGGTTTGTAGCAGTTCTCCCATTTCATCCGACTCTAAAAACAGATGGAACAAAAAGATATGCAAGGTAATGGGCAATAAGAAAATTGCACCTACAAAACTACTTCCCTGTAAGAGTACCAATAAACCAAAAAAGAGCTCGCAAATACCTAGTAATTGCCAGAAATACCCTGTCTGTTTTGCACCACTGATGTACAGTATTTTTTGGAGTGTACTTTCCTTTTCTGGGACTTTAAATTTCTCAGCTTTTTCTACAACTTCTATTGGTGACGGAATCGGTTTTTGAAATTTTTGAACTCCACCATAAACCATCATTCCACCCAGAATGAGTCGTAGCACAATGAATAAAATATTGATTCCTTTCATCTTATTCTGCTAAAGAAGTTTCTCCCTCGTTAGGGTTGTAGATATAGTTGAACGTAAAATATCTGAAATCATTCATAGCTATTGTAGGAGTAATTTCAGTAGGAGCATCCTTATAATAGCTTAAGATTTCAATTTTGGCATATTTATCATCATGTGTGCGCACAACCAGTATTCTACCAGGAACGGGAGTGACAGTAAAAGTGGCGGGATTGTAGTTGTACCAACCATTGTCACTACCTGAGGGTACTGCAAGGGCACCATCCGCATCTTGAACAAAAGTCAGCCCATCGGCACTATTCACATCAGCAAAAGTTCCACTTTCTATGGCTATACCGGCATTTCCATTCCGTACGGGCTCATCACTGGTTCCAGTCTCTGCGCCCCCGTTAACTATAATGGTCAAACCTCGGAAAGCAATATCCCAATCGGTTTCACTGTCAGTTACTTGACCGGTTTCAAAGCTAAATTTTGCAAAGGGTCCACCAACGGGCTGCCCTTGTCCACCTGTTTGAGGTGCTTCTAGATTGCTCATGGCTTCCACAACCAAATCTGATAATACATTGAATGAAGTAGGAGCGGCTTTGGTAAAACCGTTGGCAACAATGCTAACTTCTCCACTAGTAGCTCCTGTAGGAACTTCGGTCACAATTTGGGTGCTAGTTGCAGATGAAATAGTGGCTGCAACGCCTCCAAAGGTTAAATTGATTGCAGTTGCATCTGTAGGGAAATCTGAACCAGTAATGGTAATCTCTGTTCCAACGGCACCAGAGGCCGGAGTTATAGCGGTAACGGTGAACTCGGTCAGAGGAACTTCACCATCATCGTCGCTGCAACCTACAAAGGCCACAAGCATAAATACTAAGCTAAAAAGTTTTAAAGTGGTTTTCATAATGATCTAAAATTTAAAATTGAATATTAAGTTTTGCGAATACCAGTATTCCTGGGTTTATAAGCACATCGTTATCTTGTGCTGCGAGGGGGCTATTCCCTTTAAAATCCAAAAGGTTGTTCGCCCCCAGTTGCAGACTGTAATGTTCAAGAAAAGTTTTTCCAAATGTTAGGTTGACCAAGGCATAACCGCCAACAAAGCTGTTGTCAAAATCATCCAAGAGATCGTTTCCGTTACGATCTGTTAAACCAAACCGACTACGGTATGTAGCTCTAAGATTGGCGTTTGCGCTCCATTTTGGGATGTCATAAAAGGCCTTAAAGTTTAGGGTGTGTCGTGAACGGTTTTCCAATCCAAAATAATCTGATTTGGACAAGCGAATGGTTTCCAGAGTTTCTGGGTCTCGAGCAAAGACCTCACCATTATCCAACGCATCTTCTTTGTCTTTGTCGAAAGCAAACAAGAGCTGATACCCAGCAGATAGATTAAGCGTTTTAAAAAGTTTATACTTCAGATCTAACTCAAGCCCTTGGGTGTACACGCTCTCGCGGTTAACATATCCAAATACATTTTGACCATTTGTTTTTGCAGCCAAAATCCTGGTATCGATTAAGTTTTTAAAGTCGTTTCTAAAGAAGTTGAGTTCGGACGATATTTTTCCTTCTTTATAGGCAACCCCAAAATTATAGCCGACGGAACTTTCAGCATCCAAACGTTCACCTAATTGCGAAGGATCCACTTGCAGTGTGGCAATTTCATCATTGTCTTGAAGGCGTTGAATACCAGCAGCTTCAACCTCCTTTCCAAAAACAGAATATCCGCCGCCTGCGGCGTTGGTAAAATCGAGATATAGCTGACGGAAATCAGGGGCTTTGAAACCGCTTCCCACGGATCCTTTTATAGAAAAAGAAGGGGTAATATCATATTTGGCAGAGACTTTTGGACTTAGTTGGGAGTTATACTCACTGTGATTATCAAAACGTGCCCCAGTGATGATATTTAGTTTTTCAATAGGTTTAAAATCATACTGGATAAAAATATATTGAGAATTAAAAGTGACCGTTTCAGCAAAAAGAGAACGGTCTAGGGTTTCAAAATTATAACCACCTCCAATGGTTAGTGTGTTGTTGAGGCTAAAAGAGTGATTGAACCGTATTTCTGGCCTAAAGAGTTTTTGGTCAAAATCGTTGGCAATAAGAAGTTCATTATCAATAGGGTCAACAACCTGTTCATCGGTAATATAGTTGGTATAGTAAAACTCATATTGTAGATTGGTTTTTTTTGAAGCATTGTGATTTACCCGCAACTGGGCATTTGCATCTTTTTCTTCACTAGTGCTGGGTTGTATATCAAATTCTTGATAGAAATATCTGCCCGATGCGAAAACATCTATATTCTTAGCGATATCAAAAAAGAGACGGCCGTTAAAAGTATAGTTGAAAAAAGGATTAACGGTTTGTCCATCTTGGGTAGGGGCGAGGTCATAACCATCTGTACTTAATCGGTCAGCAAAAATGGAATAACCTATTTTTTTGGTGCGTTGATTGAGGCTGAGGTTGGTATTTTGATTGTTAAAGGTTGCGGCTCGGTGCGAAACCTGTCCACTAATATTTTCAGAAGTAGGTTTCTCTGTGATGATATTGATGACACCGCCCAGGGCTTCTGAACCGAAAAGGCTGGATGATGGGCCTTTGACAACTTCTATTTGTTTAATGTTACCAATAGCAAAACGACTTAAATCCAAATTCCCAGAACTACGTCCCACCACAGGAACCCCATCAATAAGAACCAAAATATAGTCAGATGCTATTCCTTGAATCTGGACACCTTCTCCACCTCCAATAGTTGCATCTGGGGTCATAATAATTCCAGTTTGTTCATTCAATATCTCGTTTAATCGAGTTACTCCCGTTTGTTGTAACTGTTTTTTAGAAATTAAGGTTACGGGTAAAGGAAGAGAAGATAATTGGCGTACAGTACGTGTTGCGGTCACTATTACTTCATCCAAATTTTCAATGAAAATGGAGTCTTTCTCGTTTTCAACCTGTTCTTGAGCGACACTTAAAGCGCAGAAAAAAAGTAAAAAATAAAAGAGAATATTATTTTTATTTAGACTCATTCTAATTAGATTTGCGACAAATATATATTTATTTTAAATTAATCTAAATAAGAATAGTATAATTTTTTAATTTTTTTTCGAATCCAAAAAACAATACATTTAAAATGAAAAGAGTAGCGATTTTTAGCGTCTTTAGCTTAGCGTTTGTATTTGCCGCAATGGCTCAAAACAAGAAAGAACAGGACAAAAAAACCATCAAGGACATGTGTGGCTGTTATGAAGTCAGCTTTGACTTTGCAGAGACTTTTGAATATTCAAAAGATACCGCTTATGTACCCTCAAAGGTTAAACATGATAAAGGTCTTGAATGGGTACAATTAGTGGATGACACTGCTGACAAAATTGTGATGCAGCACTTACTTATTGTTGGAAAACCAGATAGTCCACATGTAATTAAGCATTGGAGACAAGATTGGTTATATGAGAATACAGATTTGTACACGTATGATGTAAATAACAAATGGAAGTATGTGCAATTACCCAGAGAAGAAGTGAAAGGACAGTGGAGCCAGAAGGTATTTCAGGTGGATGATAGCCCCCGTTATGAAGGTTCAGCTACTTGGGTACACGTGGATGGTAAAAGTTCATGGGAGAACACGACCGATGCACCATTACCCAGAAGGGAATATACCAAGCGAAGTGACTACAATGTAACCGTACGTACCAATAAACATGCTATCACCAATGAAGGATGGATTCATGATCAGGATAACAATAAGGTGATACGCAAAGAGGGGCAAGAAGATATCGTATTAGCTCAGGAAAAGGGTTTGAATACTTATAAAAAGGTTGACGATACCCGTTGTTTGGCTGCGCAAAACTGGTGGAAAGAAAATCATCAGGATTGGGCTTTGGTAAGAGCAAAATGGGATGCTGTGTTTGCTCGCAAGTCTAATCTTCATTTAAATGCAAAGGTCGATGACAAACCTTTATATGCCCACTTGTTCGCCAAAGAATTTGTGAAAAGTGAAGATAACATTGATAAAATAATAGAAACCTTTATTGCGAAATAGCATTAGTGGTTTGGTTTGTGAAAAACCACTCAATATTGGTTTGATCTATTTATGCAGGAATAAAAAAGCGAGGCCAAGGCCTCGCTTTTAATTTTATAGTTTTCTTATTGAATAGCTTCCCCAACTAAAAACACTAGATTTCTTAAACTGGCGTCCCGTTTTGGGAAAAGTGCCTGCATTCTTGGATCCTTTACCATATTTTGCATTCCCTCCTGGCTATCAAAATAGAATCTATGAATTTCATCTGGTTGTTCTTGAAGGTCGTTGGCAGATGCAAACGGAATTAAGAAGCGCTCAAAATGGGTTCCGAATTCAGGGATGATTTCACAAGCAGCATTGTGATATTCGGCGAACTGCTCCTGGTATTGCTTTCCTTTTTTGTAAAAGATCAATGCAACACCATAAGTTTTGGTTGCATCACCAATTTCCCTAAAGAATTTAAAGTCGGGGTCTTTTTTAGTAGCAAAACCAAACATTTTCTCTACAGATGTTGCTATGTATTCTTGTTTTAATTCTATGAATTCTGGATCTTTGTCAAAAGCTTCTTTGGCTGCTTTGTTCGGGTAAACAGCAAAGTGGATTTCATCTGGCAACTCCAGTTCTCCGGCCGCCAGCATCTTCGGTTTAATGACTCGTTCAATTTTGGCACCATATTTTTCCAACAAAACATTGCCACGACTTCTTAGTTTTTCAAAGTCTTTTTCTTTGCCCTTTTTCAAATAAAAGAACGCGGTATTGATGATTTGTTCGTCTTTAGCTACAATTTCTTCCACAGGTTTTGTTTTTAGTTTTTTAGAAATAATAAATCCGCTAAACAGCGCTAGGCCTGTCAGCATTAAACTTAGGGCGAGTACTTTTTTCATGATATCACTTTGTTTATTGATTGTTATACAATAGCCCAAAGATCTTTCTATAGAAGCACAAAGGTTTTTATGGGAGGGTCAACTATTTACTTAAGAGGTTCATTCTGTATGTAGAAGGTGAAATCCCGGTACTTTCCTTAAATTTTTTGGAGAAATGGTTGATGGTCTTAAAACCGCATTGAAAGGCAATGTCTCCAATAGATTGTTCTGATATGGCCAAAAGCTCTTTAGATTTTAGTAGTCGCCGGGTATGAATGTATTGCAATGGGGTGGTATGATAGGTACTTTTGAATTTTCGCTTAAAGGAAGAAAGGCTTTTATTGGTTAGTTGCGCCAGCTCTGTCAAAGAAATTTCAGAAAAGAGATGTGATTCCACAATAGTTTTGAAGTCAACAGTACTTTCGGTAAAAAGATTATCCAGAATCTGAAGGACATTAGGTGCATTTTGAGTCTGCATGAGCAACAGAATAATCTCTTTGACTTTCAAGGTTAGGATTTCTTCATTGGCCAAATGGGGGTTTTCAAAATAGAACAGCACATCTTCCACGTATTTTTCCACAGGAATGGAGGCTTTTACCAACGCCATATTAGAAAAGGGGATTTTATTTTTCTTATCCATCAAAAATTTTGGAAGGTCGTTGGTGTAAATTCTTCGTAGTACTTCAGGATGAAAGTGAACTGCGATAGCCTCATAAAGACCGGTTTGCTTATCTGGAAGCATCTTTCCAAGAAAGTTACCGCACTTCATTAAAACAGACTGACGTTTAAATACATTCAAAAACTCATTTTCCGAAATAGAATCGTAGGCCCCTTCACGAATATGAAGAAAACAAGCTTCGTTATTCATAGGATTCGGTTTTTTTAAGGGTGGTTTTATAATTGCTTTTTCAAAAAGCATTTTACCAAAAAGATCTATTCGTTTGTAGTCAATTATCATGGGTGTTTGAGAGTATTGATAAATTTAAATAAAAGCGGGGCTTCACGCCCCACTTCAAACACAAACCAAAAGAACATTCTCACTATCACATTAGAATGTTTTTGTAAAGATCAAGGTTATACTTTTAGTTTTGGGCAACTGTAAGCAAGTGTTCCATTTGTAATGTTTCTTTTACTAAAGAATCCTGAATGGGTTGGGTTTTTGCGTTATATTCCACTGTTCCATAATCAATGCCCGAGACTGTTCGTATTGGACGGGTTCCTTTTTCCATTCTAATAAGATCTAAGGTATCGTCCGCTACCAGTTGAGGATCAAGGGCATCTTCACTATCAAAGAAATCTTCAAAATTTTTCAGCATTGCATGGGGAACCTCTTTAAAGTCTCCGTATTCTTCAAATGTAGCTTTGTCCGCTTCTTCAGGACCAGTGAATAAGAGATTGGTTCCAAATGGTCCTGGTTCAACAATACTCACCTCCACTCCAAATGGGGCCAGCTCATAACGTAATGCTTGTGAGTAGGCTTCCACTGCATGCTTGCTGGCGCAGTATATTCCGAAGTATGGAAATGCCAAACGACCTGCCAATGAAGTGGTATTTATGATGAGGCCATCTCCAGCTTTTCGCATATACGGCGTTACCGCTTTTACCATTCTGGCAATACCTAAGAAATTAACATCGAACTGTTGCTTTACTTGCTCTAAGCTATAGGCTTCCGTGATACCAACGAACATTATCCCTGCATTGTTTACTAATACATCAATAGTTCCATCCTCTGCAACAATTGTGTTAATAGCATGTTCAACGGATGTTGAATCGGTTACATCCAACTCCAGTACTTTTAGTTGAAGGTTTTCATCCATTGCAAATTTTTCCAATGTCCTTTTCTTTTCTGCATTTTTACCATCTACGTTTCTCATGGTCGCCCATACTTTATGGCCTTCTTTTGCTGCACTTAATGCGGTTAAATAACCAAACCCACTACTACTACCTGTAATTAAAATATTTTTCATAATAAATAGTTGATAGTAGACTAGTCGTCTACTAATTGAATAAAAAAATTAGGTTAACAAATTATCTGTAAATTCTATGAAAAGGGATAAGGGTTTATCGTCCTTTCTGGACTTCATTCTAAGGATAGCCCCTTCCCAGTTGTTTAATATATAGGCTGCCAATTTTTTGGAATCGGTGCTATCACCTATACTGCCATCTGCTTGACCTTCTGCAATACATGCTTCAAAAAGTACTTCCCATCGGTCAAATTCATGAGCGACTTTATGGGCGTAGCTGACTTTTAAATCACTCAACTCTACACTGCAATTACCTAATAAACAGCCTTCTGTAAAATCTTTTTGAATATAAACCAATCTAATGTCTTTAAAAAAAGACATTAAGCGTTCTTTAGGATTCTTGGTTTTATCCTGTAAGTAAGAAGATAGGAGTTTAATGGAGGTATCCCCATAGTGTTTGATGACTTGTAGACCAAAATCCTCCTTGTTTTTAAAATAGTAATAGAAAGAACCTTTTGGGATTTCACATGCTCCCAGTATTTCATTTAGACCAACATTGTTGAACCCTTTTTGAATGATTAATTCTCCCCCAACTTGGAGTATTCTGTTTAATGTAGCTTCCTTATTAGTTTCCATTTATATTAGACCAGTCGTCTACAAATATATTATATTTTTTGAAGTACTAGCCTTGGGTAAGGCTAAAATATGCAGTATAAATTTTAACTAATTGATTATTAGTGCTATAAATGCTTTAAGAATTTTAGTGATATCCTTTTTCTACCAGACGTTTGGATATCCACCAGTAGTTGCCCGCAGGATCAACAATTCCCCCTTGACGATCTTCATACGGCATATCCGCTGGTTCAAATACTACCTCTGCACCTTGGGCCAATGCGTTTTGATAGATGGTGTCCACATCTTCTACATATAAATAGAAAGCAGTTCGCATTCCCTCAAACTGACCTCTTGCCTGGCTGATCATAATACAACTATTCCCAATTTTGAGAATAACATTGCCAATGTCACCATTTGTTTCGTTGATGGATCTATTTATTTCTTCAGCGTAAAACGCTTTTTGTAGAAAGTTAATTAAAGCCTCTGGATCTGCTACGAACAAATATGAGTTTACGTTGCTAAAGCCTTCAGGAGTATAGGTATTGAACACGGTTTTTATCATCTGATGGTTAAAGGATTCAAGGATTAGGTACAAAATAAGTATTTTTAGTTTATATCAATAAGACGAATGACAAGAGATATATTGGATATCAATGATTTTACCATTCTAATAGAGGAAGCAACCACAGAAAAGGTGACCGTAGACTCCTGTTTATTTGATGAACCTGTTATTGCGGTTGCGTTTTATGGTTCTGGAAATGTAGATCTTTCCGTCAAATATGGAGATAAACAAAAGGATTTTAAACATACTAAAGGATTGACGCTCTCCTTTTATGCGGATGAAAAGGTTGAATTTGAACATACAGTTTCTGCAAGTAAGCCTTTGGAATGTATTGTTATTGCTACTTCTCCACGAAATCTTGAAAAATTGCCCAATGAAGAAGGAGAGTTATTTTCCCAGATGCTGAATCAACTGGTTAACCCATCTGACCATTATGTGGAGGGCCCACAGTTTTTGATGACCCCAGAAATGCAATCCATAGTGGATAAGATCTTTCGTGTTTCATATGATGGAAAAACCAAGATGATGTTTCTTAGAAGCCAAATAACGGCATTGATAGCGCATTTTTTTGGTGAACTTGCTTCGTTGGACAAGGAAGTTATTAAACCCTCTGAAAAGGAAAAATTATTTGAAGCGAAAGAAATTCTTTCCAATAATTTGGACTCGCCCCCATCATTAACGGAATTGTCCAAACAAATTGGACTGAACACCTTCAAGCTAAAAAAGAACTTTAAAGAACTCTTTGGTGTACCTGTTTTCAAATATCTTCAGAACGAACGACTTTCAAAAGCACATCATTTAATTAGAAATCAAGAGGCAACTGTACAAGAGGCCGCTTGGCATGTGGGTTATGATAGTTTAAGTTCCTTTTCAAATGCTTTTGCTAAAAAGTATGGTTTTCGCCCTAGCGAGATAAGAAAATAGGGCACTTTTCTTAATCCGGTAAAACAGTATTAAATCCTTTTAGAACAAATCTTCCTCCTTTTCAAACAAATACATCCATCTATCCAACTCTAGATTTGCCCTTGTAATTTAAACTAGAGCAATATGAAAGTATTTAGAGCAATATTAATTGGAATCCTGATATGGGTTCTTGGAGTAAGCATCTTCATGGCGTCTTATTATTTGCCATTTATGGAAGACTTGGATCAGCAAGCTAACATTGTGCTGGCCATATCTATTGTGCCGCTAGTGTGGTTAGGAATGTTTTTGTACTACAAAAAAGGTGATAAAACACATGGTTATGAGGTTGGTGAGATTATGCTACTGACCAGTGTGGTTTTAGATGCCTTAATAACAGTTCCGCTCACGGTTATTCCCGCTGGCGGCAGTCATTATAGTTTTTTTACCTCTTTTGATTTTTGGTTCATTGCTTTTGAGTTCATTATCGTGGCCGTACTGTATTGGCGCATAATGGTTAGACCCAAGTTGGATTACCAAGGATAATAAGTAAAAACAGCAACTATGGAATTTTCTATAAACACCGTAACACTTTTTCTGGCCATAATGCTCACCGGCTTGGCAGCAGGACTATGCTTTACTTGGACAAACGCTATAACCCCGGGAATAGGGCAACTGGATAATCTGGGCTATCTACGATCCTTTCAACAAATGAACAGAACCATTTTAAACCCTTTATTTTTTATTGTATTCTTTGGGCCCTTCTTAATGGCGTTGTTTGCTGCCATTTTAAATAAAGCTACAGCGCCCCAGACATTCTGGATGATCTTGATTGCAGGGGGAGTCTACTTTGTAGGCGTAGCAATGGTAACCATATTTGGCAATGTTCCCTTGAACGAAATATTGGACAAAACGGACCTTATGGCTAGCAATGAACAAGAACTAAAGGAATTGCGAAAACAGTTTGAAGGTCCATGGAACCGTCTGCATTTGATAAGAACAATTACATCTGCCATCTCTTTTGGATTATTGATTTTGGCAGGATTCACTAAATAAGTATAAACATTAAAATTAAATAGAATGAAAAATAACATTTTAGTATTAGGAGGAAACGGAAAAACAGGTCGACGAGTAGTTCAAAGATTGAAAAAACTAGACCAAAACGTGCGCATTGGCTCAAGAAGCGAAAATCCCAATTTTGATTGGGAAAACCCAGAAACTTGGTCTGCTGCACTTGAGGGAATGGACAAAATATATATCACTTTTCAACCCGATTTGGCGGTACCGGGAGCTTTGGAAGCTATTGAAGGTTTGGTAAAAGAGGCCAAGCGAAAAGAGGTTAAAAAGCTGGTGCTTCTTTCTGGAAAAGGAGAACGGGAAGCAGAGTTATGCGAGCAAGTAGTGATTAACTCTGGAATAGATTACACCATTGTTCGTGCCAGTTGGTTTAATCAGAACTTTAGCGAAAGTTTCTTTTTAGATTCTATTTTAGCGGGTCATGTAGCTTTGCCCCAAGCAAATGCCAAAGTACCTTACGTGGATGCAGATGATATTGCCGATGTTGCGGTTGCTGTTTTAATGAACGATAAGCATAATGGTGAAATTTACGAATTGACCGGTTCCAGGTTTTTAACTTTTGAAGAGGTAATCAATGAGATAGCGGAAGCCTCTGGAAGAGATATCGAATTTACTGCAATTTCCTTACCGGCTTATACCAAAATGATGGAGGAACACGGTATTCCATCGGACTACATATGGTTAATTAATTATTTGTTCACCGAAGTTTTGGGAAATGATGATAACCAGGTAATTACCGATGGTATTGAACAGGTTTTAGGTAGAAAACCTAAAGATTTTTCGGATTATGTGAAGGAAACTGCTGCAACAGGAATATGGAATCAAACCGTACAGGTGTAATAAACCCAAGTGTTTGGAATTTAAAGGCAGACCAATTTGGTCTGCCTTTTTTATAAGATATCAGTTAGATAATTATATACTACTCCAGAAAGGATAGCCAGCCCAAAACTCAATAAAGTGCCTATAAGCACATATTCGGTTAGTTTTCGGTTTTTTCCTTTGTTTAAATCCCCAAACCTAAATACAGATTTGGCTGTAATCAGCAATCCAATGGCGGCCCATTGGTCGGTCAGGATAAATCCAAAGACAAAAAGGCGCTCCAGCATTCCAATGTATTTTCCAGCATTTTTTAAAGAACCACCTTCATCTGGATCTTCGGCCTTTAGGATTTCTGCAATATATGGAGCTAATAGCATCCTCATTAGAATGCCAGACACGTAGGTTACAAATACTAGAAAAGTGATGAATAGAAGATTTTTTTCTACAAAAAGAGTTTCAAAATCAATATCAAAAGGCGTTAGCAAATAAATAACTCCTGTAATTACAAGTAAGTGCAAAACTTGATCTACAACAAATAGCCATCGGTAGTTTTTTTCATTGGTAAAGGTTAGTTTGCCCAGATCTATTAAATAATGGGTGGCAATAATGATAGCGACGATTCCAAGGTGTTGAAATTGTAATATGCCCAAAAGGAGAATTAGGTGTACTCCAATATGCCAATACAGGTATTTTGATTTCCACTTTTTTTCAAGTTTATCGTCTACCCAGTGGCTGGGCTGCAACATAAAATCGCCAATAAAATGTGCCAGTAAAAGTTTTAACGTAAGTAGAATCATAACTGTGAGAGATGGGTTTTATAAAATTGAATCATTTTTTGTACTTCATCAAAACCCGCCCGTATTAGAGCCTCGCTAATATTACTCTGTGATTTTTCCAATACTGAGGCCAGTTCTTTTTGGTTGGCATTTGGATATTCCATGGCAGTTTTCACTATTCGCGAAGTTGCAGGTAACCAATTGTCCATACCAAGTGCTGCAAGTTGTAACATAAGATTAATTGGAGCATCAAATGTTTCTGAGTTGGATTTTAGTGCAAGGGTCTGTTTTTTCAAGTTTTCAAAACATTCCCCTGAATTTATAAAGGCAGAACCATTGGATTCTGTTATTTTTTCTGAGTCATAATCTTTTTCTCCAAGACCTATGGCCATGCGAACATCTATTCCTTTTTTCTGTTTTACGTTTGCTTTGATGTAGATAGCGGCTTCTAAGGCTTTTTCTGGCGAAATTTCCAGTTGAAAGCTATCCCCACGATAGATTTCCCATTGTGTAGGCTCTTTCCCATAAGTGTCCAAGGCCGTTTTTAGATAGGGTAACCAAACCTCTGGTGTTGCTTTCCGAGAGTTAATAATATCTCCGGTTATGATTGCGGTTGTCATACACATAAGCACAAATATCGGTAAAATAACCGATAATTAAAAATATCGGCTAAATAACCGATAATCATGAATATCGTTTAAATAGCCGATAATGAAAGAAAAGTTGTAAAGTAACAGTAATGAGCCCTTTTCCAATAGATAGAAAGGAGCCTTTTTATTTTTTTAATTTGAAACCCTCTCTCGATAATCAGGAACTAATTTTCCGTCTACCCAACTCAACATTCTGGTTTCCATAGCAGTTTTTTTCCATTGAGAAGCTTCATCTAAATTTTCATTGCGTTCTTTCTTGAAGAGGATTTTTTCTGGAATACCACCTTCATCAAAAGGGAAAACAAATTTTTCTGAATAATAGAATACCCCGGCATCTGAGATTTGTGAAAGTGAAGCAACTTTGGTGAGTTCATCGTTTTGAGCAAAAAGGTAAATACCTCCTCCCTCCATACCACATGCTTCTGCATAATAATCAATAAGCAATATTCCATCTAGGCCGGGAACACCCTTATCATCTAAAGCTTTGATGCGAATAGTCGAGTTGGCCAATGGAATCTTTTTTTCAATATAAGTGCCATTCTTTATATTTCTTATATTTAAAAAAGTACGTTTACCTTCCTTGGAATAAGCAAAAAAATAGTTCTGACTGTTCAATGTCTTTTTTTCTAGAGATAACAGACCTCCTAAGAGATATCCGGTTACACCATCATCATACTTTACCTTATAGAAAGGGGAATCAAAACCCCTGTAAGGCCAGGTGAACTCGGTCTTCTCTATGATTTTTACCCATTCTCCAATTTTCAGTAGTTCTAATACTTCAGATTCAACATCTGGTGCCGCTCGTAACTTAACATCATTGCCAAAAAGATATACCTGTTCTCCAGGTTTAAAATCACATTCTTCCAATGGACAGTTGTATCCATTCTGAGCTGTTATAGTGGAAAAAGTAAATAGAGTGGTAAGGACTGTAATATAAAAAACTGCTTTCATCTTTTTAATTTTAAGGATTAAACAGTTCTTAGGAAGGTTATAATATATACGGTATAAAACGACAAAATGGTTTACCGTAATAGATTTAGAAACAATGTAATTATTATAAATGGGGGAGATTATTTAGGGACGCAAAAAAAGAAGCCACGTACATGGCTGACGTGGCTTCTAAAATCAACAAAAAACATTATCCTCTTCTTCCTTTCTCCTGCATTTTCTTTTTGCTTTTTATTCCCTTTCTTAGCTTCAATTTTTTCCATGTTTGGTACTGCTCATCTGATAGTACCTTCTTCATTTTTTGATGATGCGCAATTTGATAGTCTAATCTTGCATTTTCTATTTCAAATCGTTCATCCGGTGTGGGTTTTCTCCACTCGCCACCTTCTTTTTTTGTCTTGATCTCTTCATGTTTGGCTTTTCGCATTTCAGCCTCTTCCAAACTGATTTCCATGACCTGTTTTTGTTGCCCTTCATTTAGGTCCAGTGCTAAAGTCAATTTTTTAGTGCGTAACGTTGCAATTTGGGCCGCGGTCATATCAGCCTTTGCACTTTTTGCTGTTCTAGGTCCTTCATGTTTTTGTGCTGTTGCACTCATTGTGGCCAATACGACCACTAATACTACGAATCGTTTCATATGTCTAAACTTTTAATGATTTGGTTATTGGACATAGGTTGTGACCAATGGTTTAATAGCCAATACATTATTTATAAAGCTTTTAACAATAAAATTTAGAGGGAGACCTACTCTTCTTTTTCTAAAGGATTTTCCTGGGATTTGTCAAGTTCGTTGGCGTCTTCAAAGTCGGCTTCAACTAACTCTTCAGAATTTAACTGAGTTTGGAACTCATCTTCCTGTTGTATACCATTATAGATAAAAGCGGCAACTACAAAACAGGACAAATAGATAAGACTTTTGATTTTGTAGGTCATGATACTAAGATTTGGGATTACTAAATTAGGGAAACCATTTAGCAATCTTTATGATATGTTGTGAAACGATCTTTTCTAGATGTGAAACGGTCAAAAAGTATGGTATAACCGACAAAATGCACTATTTGCCCAAAAAAGACCAATTGCAATCTCAAATTCCTACGAAATCACATAAACCTTAACTAGGGTCTAGAATAGCATCAATACGCTCCAGCGCATCTTGAAGATGATATTTGCTCATTTGATCACTAATACGGCCCATTCCGTTTCTAATGTCTCTTTTCAAGTTATTTAATTCAGCTCTTGCTACAGAACGAATATCAGATTGACTAGTATTGACTACTGTGGATTTACGATAACCTCCAAAATCTGAAAGCTTTTTCTGATTTTCAGCAGTCATTAGGTAAGCCAAACGATCAATATGCGCTTTTTGAAGATTCCTTCTATAGGTATCAATGGACTTCCCACTTCTTGTCTCTGACCAAATACCTTTGCGCAAATCACTCATCATATCTAACAAACGGTATGCCTTATTCCCATTTATAGCTTCGTTTTCAATAATACGCGCCATTTTACCTAAATGAAGAATGGTATTCAAATAGCGTTCTTGTGTTGCGCGAATCCGTTCAACAGAACCTGAGTATTGAATCTTATTGAAAATCTCTTGGTCGATTAGCCATTCTGGTGTTTTGAACAATTGTTCTTGCATAAAGAACATACAGTTTTTTTGATGTTCTTTATCCACATGAGTGTAAACAGCACCCTCTTGGTCAGCCGTTTTATGATATTCATAAACCCCACCAATATTATTGGAAACATGCCCCATATATCTTCTGTATTGACTCACTACTTGTCCATATAGCGTTTCTAAATCATCGTAATTCTTACCATCTTCCGTGGTCCATTCAGTCAAATTGGGAACAATTCTTTTTAGGTTTTCAATACCATATAAACTTGCCTTAATAGCATCGTCCCCTAAATCTTCTGTCTGTGAACTAGGGTCATGGATATCACCCACTTGCTGATGTCCAAAACGATAATTAGGGTCATTTTCATGAGCTCGAATCCAATTGTTTAAAATTGGTTTTTCCTCTTCCGCAGATGCATTCAAAATAGGTTTGTAACCCCAGCGAATGGCATGTTTGTCATAAATACCAATGTCAGGCATAAGGGCAACCCCTTCATCTCCTGGTTGGGCCACATAGTTAAATCGAGCATAATCCATAATACTTGGTGCTGTACCAAACTTTTGCGTAAATTTCTTTGAACGGAGTGAATCTACTGGATAGGCGACACTGCTTCCCATGTTATGGGGCAACCCAAGAGTGTGTCCTACTTCGTGAGAAGAAACAAAACGGATTAATCTACCCATAATTTCATCTTTAAACGCAACATTACGTGCTTCTGGGTTAATGGCTGCAGTTTGCACAAAGTACCAATTGCGCAATAAGGTCATTACATTATGGTACCAGTTAATATCAGATTCCAAAATCTCACCACTACGCGGGTCGCTCACATGGGGACCATTTGCATTTGGAATGGGAGAGGCCAAATACCTAACCACCGAATACCTAACATCTTCAGGCGACCATTCAGGATCTTCCTCTTTTGAAGGTGGGTCCTTGGCCAAAATTGCATTTTTAAAACCTGCTGCTTCAAAAGCAACTTGCCAATCTTCAATACCCTGTTTTATAAAAGGAATCCATTTTTTAGGTGTGGCTCGATCTACATAATATATAATGGGCTTTTTGGGTTCTACCAATTCACCTGCTTTGTACTTATCAATATCTTCATCTTTCACTTCCAATCTCCAACGGTCCAAATAACGCACAGTTTTGCTTTCTTGTGCGTCCAATCCATAATCTACTTGACCTCTTGCAAACCACCCTACACGTTCGTCAAAATAGCGACGCTTCATTGGTTTTTCGGGCAATAGGATCATAGAGTTATTTATTTCTATAGAAATGGAACCCAAACTCTGATTACTTGGTGCCGCCTTGGCCATATAGGTCTTTACATGCCGTGCTTCAATGTTTAAGGGGTAACTTTTTATAGATTCCACATAACTTCTTTCTGCATCTAAGCGACTTACCTTATATCGTTTTCTATAAAATTCAGGCATGCCAATAGCATTGACATCTTTGGTAAACATGGGATCAACCTCAATAACCGTGGCTGAGTTCAATGAATCCTTCGTATTAAATGCTTTGATGTTAAAAGCAAAGAGCACAGGTTCAAAATTGGAGTTGACAACGGCCTCATGAACAGGTAGGGAATCGGCAGCAACATTTCCATAAGAGACCACGCGTAATAGTACTTTTTTGGGCTTTTTTTCCCACCGCAGTACCTGGGTGTTGATTTTTCCTCCACCAAAACCAATTCCGGTGGCCGTTTTTGAGATTCTGCTCACCATTAGCATTTCGCGGTTAAATAGCGAATCTGGAATTTCATAATAGTGTTTATCATCTACTTGATGAACCTGAAAAAGGCCTTCATCAGTTTTTGCTTCTTTGGTTATGACCTTATCATAAGGTTGAATTTCTCCCTTTTTTGGTTTGGTTTCTGCTTTTTGCTCGGTGTTTTTCTTTTTCTTTTTGAAAAGTTGGGCCTCTGTAGTTTGAAAAGTACCAACCAAAAAAATAAGTACTAAGACTTTTGGAAGTAATTTTTGAATCATTTTTAATCAATTTGATTTGCTCAATGCGATCAAAGAACCTAAAAAACGTGAAAACAGACTGTTAAATAATTATTAACTCTCACTTTTTTTCTAAAGAAGGCCAACCTTTGGGAGTATTGCGTTTTACTGGTGCTTTCCGTTGAAACCCCACCTATAGCTGGGCTAAGAGAAAATATTTTTTTCCAAAAAAAAACAAAAAGCTGTAACAATTTAAAATTTGGGTAGTCTTATAAGCATATTACATCAATCAAAAAATTCAATCAAAAATGAACAAGTTATTAATGATTTACGGATGTGTACTATTAGGTAGTCCCGCCGTAGCAGAAGACCAACAAAGTACTACAACTGTTGTAGAAGCCAAAACAGAAACAGTTAGTACGTTTGAGAACAATTTTACAGTATTGAACCTCAATACTGAGTTAAGTGAGACAACTTCAAGATTTTACGGTACAGTAAATGAGGAGTTCTTTGAGTTAAATTTGAACGAAATTGAGTTTGTAGAAGAAGAATCAGAAATCGATTTAGGTTTTAACACCTCTGATTACCTTCCTAAGGATTTTAATCCGTATGAAACTTATTTTGATTTGAATTCCCTCATATACATCGAAGACGAAACCGAATTGAAGCTAGACTTCAATGCTAGTGACTATTTACCAGAAGGTTTTGATCCTTATACAGAAAGTGTAGATGTACATTCTATCAATTATGTTGAAGATGAGGATTTGAATCTAGGGTTTAACACATCTGATTATCTTCCTGAAGGATTCTCACCTTATGAAGCGTATATAGATTTAAACGCCATTCCTTACATTGAGGAAGAAGTGGATTTAAACTTGGGGCTGAACAGAAAGTATTCTTTACCAAAAGGTTTTGATCCTTATACAGACTTGGTAGAGGTAAGTTCCATCAACTTTATTGAAGAAGAAGAAATGAACTTAGGTTTTGATACTGCTGAGTATCTACCTAAAAACTTTGACCCGTATACAAGGGCAAACTAAGTAGGATGTTTTATTTTCATTTTACAAATTTTTGAGTTAGTTAGTTATGAAAAGCCCTCACCAGAGGGCTTTTTGTATATAGGTTGTTTTCTTTTGCCTAGTAAATTCATCGATTAAAAGTGCTTAACAAAAAAATAACACTAAAATCGACGAAGTGTAAATGGTAATAAAACCGTTTTAAAGCTATCAATCTGATAATATTTGAAGCTCTGGGCTAACAGTTTGCTAATTCCAGAAAGTGGGAATTAACAATTCGATGACACCAGTGTTTTTAAGGGTTTGTTAATAAAAAACCAATTATAATAATGCTCACTTTTTGTGGTTTTATCTTTGTTGTAAATTAAAAAACGACAGTTATGAAATACAAGAATTATATATTGACAGCACTTGGATTTGCCTTATTGGCATTTAATGCAAATGCCAAATCATTGGCCACATTGGATGAAGATTTTGATATAAGCAAAGTCATTTTCATTGAAGAGGACCAAGATTGGGAACTAGGGTTTGATACCACCAAATACCTACCTGAAAACTTTGACCCCTACAGTGGGAATTTTTCAGTAAAAGCTATCAATTTTGTGGACGAATGTGATGAAATTGAATTAGGATTTGAAACCGCTGGATACTTACCAGAAGATTTTGATCCCTATACAAGGTAAGTTAGTTTCTTACTATTTTTTGAGTTAGTTAGTTTGTCAGGAGCCTTTCCAATTTGGGGAGGCTCTTTTATTTTAGAATAATAATGGTATCACAAACTGAAAGACAAGAATTAAAAGTGCTACGGAGATAAGATTCAGAATAATGCCCACTCTGGCCATTTGAGGAACCTTTACATAGCCGCTGGCAAAAACTATAGCATTGGGTGGTGTGGCCATGGGCAACATAAAAGCGCAACTACTGGCAATAGTTACTGGAATCAATAAATAAAGTATCGGAATTTCAAGACCAATCGCTATACCTGCAACAACAGGTGCCAAGACAGCAACAAGTGCTACGTTACTCATGAGTTCTGTCATAAAAAGCATTAAAAGAATTAGAAGTGATGCAGTCAAAAGAATGCTGATATCACTGCTTGCAATTGCGATAGCCACCATATCCACAATCCCACTAGATGACATTCCTTTTGCCAGTGCCAGTCCACCTCCAAATAATATTAAAATACCCCAGGCCAGTTGCGAGGTGTCCCTCCATTGGATTATAAAATCTCCCTTTCTTAAATTGTATGGAACGGCAAAAAGAGTAATTGCCGCAAAAATACTGATCATGGTATCCGTAAGACCAAGACCAGGGAAAATATTATTGATTAATGTCCTAAAAATCCATAAGAAAACGGTAATTCCAAAAATGACCAGGACCATTTTTTCTTTCCTAGAGGTAGGACCTAACTTTTGAAGCTCAGCTTGAATAACTTCCTTAGATGCATTGAATTTTAAATCCCGATTTGGGAACATCCATTTTACCAAGACCAAATAACTAATGCCAATCATAATAATTGAAAAAGGCAATCCCAGCGTCATCCATTTTAAAAAAGAAATCTGAGTGTTATATTCATTTTCCAAAAGTCCAATAAGGATAGAATTTGGTGGGGTGCCAATCACGGTAGCTATTCCTCCTGCATTTGCAGAGAAAGCAATACCCAACATAACGCTTAAAGCGAAATTCTGATCGTTTTTAGTAAAGCCGTCTTCGTCATCAACCAACAAATTGATGACAGAAAGAGCAATGGGCAGCATAACCACTGTACTAGCCGTATTGCTTATCCACATACTTAATGACGCCGTGGCAATCATAAAGCCGAGAATCACTTTGTTTGGCGTGGTGCCTGTTAAGCGTATAATATTTAATGCTATGCGTTTGTGCAAGTTTACTTTCTCTAGAGCCAATGCCATTACAAATCCACCAAAGAATAGAAAAACAATGGGACTTCCATAATTTGCACCTACTTCGGCAATGGGCAATATTTTAAGCAGAGGAAAAAGTAATAAAGGTAAAAGTGCGGTTACTGAAATGGAAACAGCTTCAGTTATCCACCAAATCAACATCCAAACTGCTACTGCAATAACAGGGTCACCTTTTTGAGAGACAATGTCAAACGGTAAATTGCTTAAAATAAGAAAGACAATGGGGCCAGCAATAAGGCCTACTTTTTTACTCAATCTCAAAAAGTTTTAATCAGGCCTAAACTAAGGCTTTTTGGTAGAATAAAAAAGGGGGTATTTATTCTAAAGTGCCACGATATTTATTTGGAGCGACCGAAACATATCTTTTAAAATATTTTATGAAGTATGAAGGGTCATCGAAACCCACTCGGAAAGCAACTTCTCCTATTTGTAAAGTGGTGAATCTTAGTAACCGCTTTGATTCTAAAATTACACGTTCTGAAATAAGTTGAGTTGGAGATTTATTTGCGACAGTCTTTGTGATGGTGGTTAATGTTTTAGAAGAAATATGAAGCAAATTGGCGTAGTCACTTACAGAAAGACCATTCTTGTAATTTTCCTCTATAAGTTCTTTAAACTTGAAAAATTGAAGCTCATATGGACTTGTAAATTCTAATTTCCCATCTAAATCTTTAAGATGGGCGCGTTCAAGATTTATTAAAAGGCACTTTAGTAAAAACCTAACAATATTTTCAAAACCAAAGCGGTTTCTTTTGTCAAGTTCATTTAGAATTAAAGCCATATAATTTTTTGCTGTTTTTATGGCTTCAAAATCCATGGCATAGCATGGGTTTTGTTGTGTTTTAAAGATGTTGTATTTCAAAAAAATATCAACATCAGTATGCATAAAAAAACTTTCATTGAAGTGTATAAGCCAACCGGGAACATCCAGATTATCATCAAAATAATGGATTTGATCTTTAGAGATAAATAGGATGGTATTTTCGTTAATATCGTACGTCTTAAAATCTACGGTATGTGTTCCTCCCTTTTTGAAAAACCATATCACCTGATAATAACTATGCGAATGTGGTGTAGCTGCTTTTTCAATATTTTTGGCACGGTACTCCTTTAGGTCATATACTTCAAACTGTAGTTTTTTTGGATTAGCTTTATGCAGATGATATTGCGCTATTTTTGCCGAATTGTCCCTCACGTATTTTAATGCTATTTCATCTAAAATTAAACCAATTCTTTGTTTAACAGCTTTTTGGCAGCATTTAATCCACTATGGACCGCACCATCTAAGTATCCGCCATATACGTGAGAAGTTTCAGTGCCAGAAAACAGCAGTTTACCGCTATAATGCCATTGATTGAAAACTTCATGTCCATATTGGGGACTCATATATACTGACTTTAAGTTTTCACAAGATGTTTGTCGATCTTTTGACCAATCCTTTTCAAAATAGGCCGTATAGTTTTTGACCTCTTCACCTAAATACTTTTCTAGGTAACTTAGAATCTTTTCTTTTCTTATTTCTGCGGTGGTGTCTCTTAATCCTTCATTAATAAAGCCCATGAGTGCATAGCTGTTTCCTTGATAACTGCAATGGTCATATAGTTCTATAACAGGTCCTACTTGCCCAATGATAGTTCCTGAAAAGTTGTTTTCTTTCCAAAATGGTTGATCAAATAGAATACCCACTTTAATGGCATTACTCATCCATGTATGGGTAGATTTCATTGTTTGTAGCAGGTTCTCGGGTAACTTTGGGCTAAAATCGATTCCTGATGCCAGTTTGGGTGGTATGGTAATGATGACTTTTTCGGCAGAATAGGTTTTATACTCGGTTATTACGTTTAGAATGTCTTGACTTTCACTAATTGCAGTAACTATTGTATTGAGATGGGTTTTGTCCGTTAAGGCATTTGCGAGTTTATTGATGATGGCAATAGAACCATCAGCGATACGATATGCAGATGATCCGTTATGTTGACTTTCAAAATAATGTGCAGGGGCCATGGTGTTGTAAACCAGTACACTTTTACCTTTACTATATTGCTCAAACTTATTGATGGACAAATCACTCAGCAATTTAAATAAATTGGTGTGATGGTCTTGAAACCAGGTTGCCCCCAAATCGATACCGTTCTTTGTATGGATTCTACCCCCAATGCGATCTCTAGCTTCTAAAATGATAAAATCCTTCTCACCGTTTTCAATTAGAGCGTAAGCTGTGGTCAAACCAGATAATCCAGCTCCTACAATGATATATTTTGAATGTATTGTTTTCAAAAAGACAAATTTAATTTCTTCCAGACATTACACCACCATCGGTATCCCAAATAGCACCTGTAACCCAAGAAGCCTTATCAGAAAGCAAAAAGGAAATAGTATTGGCCACATCTTCTGCACGACCATTTCTGCCTATTGGATGGAATGCGTGAAAACTTTGAAGCGCGTCATTTGCCTCTTGTTTACCTCCAAATACACTCTCATAAACTGGAGTCTCAACTACCGCTGGTGATACCGCATTCACACGAATTTTATGGTCTGCCAATTCCATGGCCAGATGTTGTGTTAAACTATGTAATCCTGCCTTTTGCATTGAATAGGCAGAAGAAGGTGTGGCTTTCACGGATTGCTTAGCCCACATTGAACCTACGTTAACGATAGACCCACCTTCTGTTGCTGCCATTTTTTTAGCGGCAGTTTGGGTAATGAAAAAGAAACCTCTGTTTAAATCCAAATATGAATCATAATCAGATTCCGTATGGTCTAAAAATGGCTTTGGGCCAAAAATACCCGATGCGTTGACCAAATAATCCAGATTGTCCCAACCTTCAATAGCGCTTTGCAAAGCATCTACTTGAGCTTTATTGGTTATATCTACTTTATGGGTCACCAAATTATCATTGGCTTCACTTTTAAAAGAATTCAGTTTAGTATCGTTAGTACCTACTACGTGTACTTCAACACCTTTGTTCAAAAGATTTTTTGCGGTTGCTTTCCCAATTCCGCTACTGCCTCCTATTATTAATGCTCTTTTTTTCATTTTAATTTGATTTTTAAATAATTACAGAGCAAAATTATACCACCCTAATCCGCTATTTAAGCCATAAAAAGAGAACAAGTGGTAATTTTGGGAAACTGTTCGTTTTAAATAAAGAAACCTTCCGGTTAGGGAAGGTTTTTTTGATAAACTAAACTTGACTAATTAAAATATAAAGAACTATAAACTCAATCTTAATCTTGCAAAAAGAAAACGGCCACTATATCCAAATTGAGACGTTCTTCTTGAATACACAAATTGGTCTCCTGAGGTACCTCCCTCTCTATTTTCATCTGGGTAAACATCAAAAAGGTTATTGGCCCCAATGGTTAATGAAAGGTTATCAGTGAATGTTTTTGTCACTGTAAGATCGGTAATCAATTTTCCAGCATAAATGGCATCATCACTAACGGTGGTGCCTTCTACGCGGGCATCTCCATTAAAATCGTCAGGATCGGTAACTTCTCCGAAGTATACATTTCTTAATAGAAAATCCCAGGTATTTAAAGAAACCAGATTGGTCAGATTCAATTTTGTTCTTGGTTGGGCCAGGGTTAAAAATGCTTCTTCTTGACCATCAAAGAAAGACCCGGTTAGTCCGGCATTTTCTATGAGTTCTGGAACAAAAATGTTTTCAACTTCTGTTTTGTTGAAAGTGGCCGCTAAATCATTTTTTAATATGGCATCTCCCAAGTTTGTTTTATGGGAAAGAACAATATCCAAACCTGAAGATTTAGTGTCAATGGCATTTACAAAGAATCGAGCACTAGTAGCTCCAGCAGACGCAAAAATTGATGTAAGTTCAGGATCACCGCCGTTTCCGAAGCTTCCGCTATACACAATACGGTCGTCAATATAAATTAGGTATCCATCAACCGTGATTGAAAAGTCGCCAAAATTACCTGTTAACCCTGCGCTAAAACTATTGGAAGTTTCCTCTCTTAACTTATCAATACCGATAAGTGTAGCTGCCCTACTGTCATTGGTGAAAGTTCCTTGTTCAAAAGGCACATTATCCACAAATACCGTACTTGTTCTACTAAAAAACTGTTGGTGCAATGATGGTGCCCTAAAACCAGAACTGCTTGCTGCTCTTAACGCAAGATTTTCTGTGAGCTTTAATCTTGTGGCCAGTTTGTAGTTGAAGGTGCTCCCAAAGTCCGAATAATTTTCATATCTACCCGCTAAACTTAACAACCAGTTTTCGGTAAAGTCTGCCTCAAAATCAGCATAAAGGGAGATATTGTTCCTGAATTTTTCTGTTGCATTACCAGGGTCGTACCCACGGAAAACTTGAGACCCTCCACCCAATGGTGCGCCGGTAAAATTGTTTCTTACCAGTTGATCGTCTGGAGTTACGCTATTTACAGGATTTCCATTGATATCAAAGCTGGTGTATGATGACTCTTCTCCAGCTATAATTTCATACTTTTCAACCTTGTATTCAGCTCCAAAAGCAACGTTGAATCCTTCAAAAATATCTTCATGGAACCTGCTAAAATCCAAATTAGTTGTATTCTGTGAAAAGCTTAGTCCACCAGCATCAAAAATACGTGGAGTAGCAACACCTAAGGTTCCATTACTAGAGTTTCCTACCGTAATATCAAATGTATTTCTACCATAGGTATTTGAAAAATCCACATCCCACTCATTTACTTTTCCTTTAATTCCGATGGCAAGGGATTGATCTAGAATATCCGTCCCAATACTGGGTAAAAAGCCATTCGGGAATGCAGGAGTATTGGCACGACCATCACCTTGCGCAGGTCTTCTATAAAATCCTGAAGCCAATCCTTGACGATAGCTTATTCCCCCGAAGCCATATACCTCTGTTGTTTCTGAAACCGGGATTGAAAGGTTTGCAAAGAATTTTCCTTCTCTTAGTCTTGACGTACCTACTTTAAACCTAAAGTCTTCTCGTGTTAGTCCGCGGGCAGAAAGTTCATCCTCATCGGCATCAAAACCTAACAAACCACGAAATGTGGTAACATCGGTTTCATCATTTAGATTTAGACCTGCAATTTGATCCTTAACACCTTGATCAAGATAACCAATGCCTTGCGCAGCATTGGCATAGTCCTGCAAGGTCATATCGGCTACCGTTCCTCCACCAGCGGCAAAAACACGCTCTGCTCCGTGAAACCCTTGAAAAATGTCACCTGCGTAATCCTTGTTTCTTAGTGCAGGTTCTCTAGTGGAAAGGGAACCGGTAAAGTTAATATACCCACGATCTCCGATCGGAAGTCCAAAATTGGCATCTAGTTGAAATTTTTCACCATCACTTCCTCCTTCAAATTGATTGCTGTTTTCACTGAAATTTGCTCCAGAGGTCAATGAAAGATCAAGTTTGCCAGTAGATTTTTTAAGTACGATATTAATGACTCCAGCAATGGCATCAGAACCATATTGAGCTGCTGCTCCATCCCTAAGTACTTCTATACGCTGAATGGCTGCTACGGGGATTGCGTTCATGTCTGTTCCTACGCTTCCGGCGCCAACGGTTCCGTTAACATTAATCAGGGCGGTATTGTGTCTTCTTTTTCCGTTGATCAATACTAACACTTGATCTGGACCTAAACCACGGAGCGAGGCTGGATCTATATGATCTGTACCATCTGATACTGTTTGCGATTGAGAAGTAAAAGAAGGTGCAACATAGTTCAATATTTCATTTACACTGACCTGCGGCCCTTGATTGGCAATGGTAGCTATATCAATTACATCCACCGGGACAGTGGTCTCAGTTGCTGTTCTATTGGGATTTCTTGAGCCCACTACAACCACATCATCCAATCGGGCAGCGTCTTCTACTAGAACTATATTGACCGTAGATTGTCCATTCAGTGAGACTTCAGTTGTCTTGAAACCAAGATAGGAGATGACCAGGATAGCATTTTCGTCATCAATTTCTAGAGTGAAATTACCATCAAAGTCTGCTTGTGAACCATTTGTGGTGCCTTTCACCAGGACATTTGCCCCGGGCAATGGGTTGCCATCACTGTCCTTAACCGAACCTCTTACTTGCCGCTGGTCATTGACAGGGTTGATGGAGCTTTTATCCAACGACTGTTTTTTAAGTACAATCTGATTTCCATTTATGGAATAATCCAGTTTTTCTTGTTCCGAGAGCCTATCCAAAACTGCGAATATCTTTTCGTCTGATGCGGTCAATGAGGTTTTTTTGGTATCATTGATTTCGTTCATGTTATAGAAGAAATTGTAACCAGATTGTTTTTTAATCTCATTAAGAATGTCTTTTAAAGGAACATTTTCAAATTCGAAATGGACTTTCCTCTGCGAGTAAATATCACTGGCAGTAAGCTGACAAATAATGAATAAAGTGAGAAAAAAACTTAACTTCATTTTTAAGGTCAATTTTGTACAGGCCACCAAGAAAAAGGGTGACTTGAAAACCATGTTTTTTTTCATAATTTTGAGTGTTTGATTGTTAGTGATAATTCTTGTTAGCGATCTAATATGGGGGGAGGTGCTGCAACACCTTCCCTTTCTATTTTAAAATGGTGATTACATTGTTCTCTATTTTATAGGTAAATGGTGTACTGGAAGCTATTGTATTTAAAATAGTCTCTATGCGTTCGTTCTCAAATTCTCCTGTAAACATCTCGTTATTTAAGCTTTCAACCTTGTTGACAATTGAAACATTGTGAGCTCTTTCCAATTTGCGCAGGATTTGTTCAAAAGATAAATTGTCTATGATCAATCTGTTTTCCATCCAACTGGTATAAGTACGTACATCAACCTTTTGTTTGGTCAAAGTGCCGTTCTGTTTTATAAATGCAGCTTGATAGCTGGGGCTAAGATGAATTTTTGTATCAGGGTTAGAGTTCTCATAAACATTTACAGAACCCTCTACCAAGGTAGTAGAGATTTCACCATCAGATTTATAAGCGGATACGTTGAATTGTGTTCCCAGAACTTTGATGTCCACGTTTTCTGCATTAACAATAAAAGGCCTTTTTTCATCTTTGGTAACATCAAAATAGGCTTCGCCTTCTAAATAAACCATGCGATTTTGGGCAGATGTATTTAAGTTTTTTGGAAACCGCAGTCTAGATCCTGAATTTAACCAAACCTTTGTACCGTCAGAAAGTGTTATCCTGAATTTTTGACCATAAGGGATATAAACTTCGTTGAAAACTATATTATCATCAGATGGATTTGCTATTTGACTAAAATCCAACCCGGTTGATTCTTTTTCTGCTATAACATTGCCTTTCTTGTCAGTAAGTACTTTTCTGTTATCCGCCGCTATTACTTGTTTCGTTCCATCTGCAAGCGTAATTACTATTTGATTGGATAGACTGTTTACCAGCGTTGATTCAGAATTACCTTTATTGTTAAACTGGGAGACATATATAAAACTAGCAGTAGCTAAGAGGCCTATAAAAAGAGCTGCATAACGAACCAAGTGAAGTTTTTTTCTTCTTATGACCCTACCTTTATCCACAGCAATCATGAATTCTTTAAAAGCATCTTTTCCATCAAAGTGATGGTGTAAATTATTTTCCGACCTATTTTTTATCTCTTTTTTAAAAGTATTTAGGTTTTCCTTGTTGGCCAGCACCCACTTTTTTAATCGCTTTCTTTCGTTAGCGGAAATAGTTCGGTTTAAAAATTTCTCAATTAAATCTTGCATTTTTGATAGTCTTACATCTCTATGATACGAATTTGACAAAAAACCCCTACTTTTTTTATAAATTTTATACTTTAGCCTATATTTTTTTATGATGAACGAAAAAATACTTGTAGAAAATTTAAAGAAAGGTGACGTATCTGCCTATGAGTATTTGTTCAATGAATACTATGATTGGCTGTGTAATTATATCTTTAAACTAAGCGGTAATAGAAGCCTTTCCAAGGATATTGTTCAAGAGACAATGATTAAGATTTGGGAAAAGAAACATCAGATAACCATCCGAGAATCGCTTAAGGCATATCTCTTTAAATCATGTCATAATCAATTTTTACTTCAACTAAGAAAAGACAAAAAGAAACCAGATCTTTTAGATAGAATTCGATGGGAGACGATTTACGACAGCTATTTTGAACTTAAGGAAGATGATGATCTTATAAGAGCTAGCTACAACAAACTGGAAGAACTCATTGATAAGTTACCCCCAAAATGCAAAGAGATTTTTATCATGAATAAGTTGGAGCGCAGAAAGTATAGGGAAATTGCTGAGGATATGGGTATTTCTATCAAAACTGTAGAGAGCCAAATGTCCAAGGCCTTACGGATAATCAGAGAGAATGCTTCAGTGCTTTTGTTTTGATATTATCTAATTAGCAAATCTGTTTTTCGAGAGTCAATTCACAGGATTTACTGTTTACACTGCTGTAGGAGTTACTATGCCATCTTTGGAGCGACCTAGCTTGATATTTACCAATATCTCATGCAAAGTTTCAGTGGCAAGCCCATGAAGCACAAGTCGATACGCAGCAGTATAAGTTGATGTAGGGACCATGGGGTGCTTGTTGTTAACCAATCCTAAATGTCCAGGTGTTCCCAATATTTGGGTGGTATAAATTGCAACGGTCTCGTCTAACTGTAAGGAATTTGAAGCTCTTACAAAATCATTTGCAGTGAGAAAAAGTTGGTAAAAGGGGGTAAACAATTCTATGGCAGATCTTAAATCAAGGACGTTTGTCCATTTCTTTGGAAATTCAATATGCTTAAATTGATTTTCAGAAACCATACTTAGATTTAATGTATCCTGCTTTTGTAGTACCAATCCTTTTTCTTTCAATTCACTGTTTAATTTAATTACAAAATTGTACAGGTTTAAATCATGATTTAAGAAAAGATCATCTTTAACGTCATTGAAATCATATGGTTTTAATGGACTTGTGGTAACTTGAATCCCATCTACATTTTTAGCGACAAATTCCAATATTTCACTTCCTGCATGAAAATGACGAAAAATCAATAGATTGGCATCTGGGCTAACAAACCGCTTTAATCCCCACGCCAATATTCTATGGAGGGCCTTGGAAGAATTAAAGAATTTTGGAAAGAAAAACTTAAAAATATGAATAAAGAACATTGAAATTTTTGACCAAAACTTGATAAAAGGAAGCAGATACCTAGTGGATTTACTGTTGTTATCGCGCATTAAGGCCTGCTTGGTCAAAATATTAATCGGGATACTACTGTCCAGATACATTGCCAACCAAGGGTTGGGGTCTCTGGTATCATGATTTTTTATGTCAAATTGATTATCCATAGCTGTAAATTAATAATTACCCAGTTCTTTTAACTGCAAATGATACAATAGTGCTGTAGTTTTTGCTGTTTTGGCAATTTGCCTTGCCAGCTCCATATTCATTAAGGGGTGGTTCAAGGCTTCTTCCAAATGATGAAAATGATTTTCATCTGCTACACCATGATAGGTTAAAAATGAAACCTGATTGTCTTCAAGTTTGAGTTGATCCTGAATTAGGTTTCCCCAATATCCTGCAAGCCGCTTTCCAATGCCCTCAATAATGAACATTGCGCCCAATAGATCAATTGGATTTGGACTACTTGCTCTCTGAAACATAAAGGAGGACAAAGCCGCACTTCCAATGTTTTTCTCTCCAAGCTGAATTTTTTCCAAAGACTCCCCAAGTGCTACATAGTTTTTTTCCAAGAGCTGAAAATCTTTGTGTTCAGTGGCAGTATGTTTTATAAAAGCAGATCTAAGTTCAAATAAAGAAATATCGATATTGGAAGCTGCTCTAGAAATCCATTGAGAACCATCAATGACCTGTTGTCTTAGATCAAACAAAAGCAATTTGTAGTTTTCAATACTAAGAGTTCCCTGATGAATCTGCTTAACAATGGGAATTTCCAATAGTTTGTTTTCAAAATCAATCCAAATTTGGGTCAACTGTCTAACCAGCCATTCTGATGTTGGATTCCTGTCTATATTAAGACCTGGAGCCTCGACTTTTCTAATTGAATATTTGGGAGCTATTTTTTTTGCATTCCCAACCACTTTGAGTTTCATGAAAGAAGTTATAAACCTGCCGCTTTCCGGAACCATACATATAATGGTATCGCCTTCCTTCAAATTACCGGAGTACATCAATTCTTCAAGCATTATAAACATTGATGCTGAACCAGTATTGCCTTTACTGGTTAAGTTGCTAAACCATTTTTCTTCAGGAATATTGGCCCCGCCTTTTTTTAAAAGGTCTATTATGGGTTGTTTAAAATAAAGGGATGAGTAATGGCAACAAAACCAATCAATTTCCTCAGTGATTATTTTATCCTGATCAATTAAATTGAAGTAGTGGGACACCCCCACTTCAATAACCTTGTTTAAAAGCCTGGTATTTTGTTTCAAATTAATTGCACCATCTTTTGAAGCAGTTTCATAATCAGGATAATCTAGCCACCCTTTTACAAAATTATCCTTGCCCATGGCGCCAACATACATACAAAGCGGATTCTCATTTGCGTAAGATTTTATATCTATCCACTCTATCTTTAGGGAAAGCCCTTTTGTGTTTTGTTTATTTTCCAGAACCATTGCACCGGCACCATCAGATAACATCCATCTTAAAAAATCGGTATCGAAGGGGATGGACTTCTTTTCTTGGCCTTCAAATCTTGATGCCTTAAAGAGTCTACTGGCAAATTCACTTCCAACACAAAGCGCGTTTTCTTTTTCATCCGCTTTAATTTGAGAATAGGCACTTTTAATGGCCATCATTCCGCTTGCGCAAACACTCTGAAAACTGGCTAACTCGCAATGAGTAGTGCCAAGTTCTGCATGCACCAAACTAGCAAAACCCGGAACAGGGAGGTCACCTTGGGTTGTGCCGGCTGAAATCATTTGTAAATCTTGATTGAGCACGCTACTTTTTTTAAGAGCGGCTTTACATGCCATTGCAGCTAATTGAGCATTGGAGTGAGTGCTTTTCTGATTTTTATCCAAAGCATAAAACCTATTATGAATTCCATTCTGACTTAGAATTTTGGACTTGACCCTACTTGCTTTACCATGTATTTTTCCAAGATAATCTTCCATTTCTTCATTAGAAATTGGATTGTTTGGCAGATAAGCTCCTAGGGCATTGATATAAACCTCCTCCATAAATTTGATGATGAATCTTATGACAAGATAGGACTATTGCATAAAATAAAAGGAGTTTTGCCTGGTAGCTTTACCAATTCCACTGCTCCCTTCTATAATTGATTGCTCTTTTCATTTTAATTTGATTTTTAAATAAAATCGAAGCAAAATCATATCAGCGTAATGCTAAAAAAGATACAGCATTTTTATAATATATTTTGTGAAGAATTTCTTTTGAAAGTTGTAACCCTTGCGTTTTTTGTCCGCGTATAACCAAAGAGTCAGAACTGCTTAAATAACGCCATAATTGATTGTAGCTTTGGTCAAGATTCATTTCCTCTTCCTTAAGTTCGTCCGGGGACATCATGTTTTCGGGAGCAGAATTGCCATAATCCGAACCGAATAGTATTTTATCTTGATATTTTTCAAAAAACGCTCTTACCTTTTTAGAGTCTTGATTGGCTAAATCCCCAAACCGAGCTGCAAGCTCCACATACATATTTGAAAATCTATCAAGGCGTTCACTTACCATATCAACACTATGGGACATACTTCCTATATGGGCACACAGAATTTTTAAATCGGGATTGTTTTCAATCCACTTGTCCCTTGCACTGATAATGGTCTCATAAGAAGGTATTTCGGGAAATTTATAGGCGTGGTATTGTGGATTGTTTTTATAATATCCGTAATGTGGGTTGTTAGGATCTAATGGTCTCCAGGCTTGTTCTGGTTCACCTATATGTGCCATTACTGGAATATTTTTTTGCTTCAGAAAATCCCAAATGGGTTGCAAGCGGGAATCATCTATTTGAATAAAATGCCCAGAGGTGTCTTTGGTTACCATTCCAAAGTTCTTCCAAACTTTGACCATTCTTGCACCAGAATCGATTTCTCTTTTTAATTGTTGGATTGCTTGTTCCGCAAAATCAGGAGAATCGATTCCTACGCCGATTAACGAAGAGCAGAGAAAAAACAAATCGGAATGTTTTTGGGCATGAGCTAAATAGGAATCCCAACTTCTATTGATTCCTGTTGAGTCTTTAATGGAAACATCCACTAAAACCGATTGCATATTCCATTTTTCATGTAATGCGGGAAGGTATTCCCTAGGAAACTTATAGTGTGAATGCACATCAATTTTTCTGATTGACTGTTTGTTGGTTTCAGATACTGAAGTTTCCTTTGAATCACTATTTTCAGAATTTGTTTTGCAGGACGAAAGGACAATTGCCAAAGTCAAAAACCAGACACTAATTTTCATAACAAGACAGTTTAACCATATTTTACATCAGTAACAAATACGGGTTATTTGCCTTTAAATTAATGAATTAAGTCGTTTAATTCCTCTTTTTGTAAAGAAAGCAGTACTAATTTTTAATTCTGGAAATTAAACCGGTCTCAGTTTTTTCAACTTCAAAAAGTCCCAGTTTGGCCAAATTCTTGGAGCTCTTGTCCCATTTTTTTCCACTGAGACCGGCTTTTTCTTTTAGCTCTGCCAATGGCATTTCACCAATAGGTTTTAGAATATCCATGATAACTTTTTCTTCTTCTGTAAGCTCCACGGCTTTTTTCTCTGGTCGCATTTGCGGGAAGAACAACACCTCCTGTATGGATGAATTGTTGGTCATTAACATTACCAAACGATCTATTCCTATTCCAATACCTGAAGTAGGAGGCATACCGTATTCAAGAGCACGCAAAAAATCCTGATCAATGAACATGGCTTCGTCATCTCCTTTTTCAGAAAGCTTTAATTGGTCTTCAAAACGTTCGCGCTGATCAATGGGGTCGTTTAGCTCAGAGTAGGCATTTGCCAACTCTTTACCGTTTACCATGAGTTCAAAACGCTCGGTAAGCGCCGGATTGGTGCGGTGTTCTTTGGTCAATGGACTCATTTCTTTTGGATAGTCGATGATAAAGGTAGGTTGCACGTAATAGTGCTCACATTTTTCTCCAAATATTTCATCTATTAATTTGCCCACTCCCATGGTCTCATCAACTTCTAATCCCAATTTTTGAGCAACTTCCCTCAACTGAACTTCATTCATGCCAGTTACATCGTAACCGGTATGTATTTTAATGGCTTCTAAAATAGGAACACGTGCATAAGGCGCTTTGAATTCTATTTCATTTTCCCCAACAGTAACTTTAGTACTGCCGTTAGCATCAACGGCTATTTTTTCCAATAACTGCTCGGTGGTATCCATCATCCAGTTATAGTCTTTGTAGGCTACGTATAGCTCCATTACAGTAAACTCTGGATTATGGGTACGGTCCATTCCTTCATTTCGGAAATCTTTGGAAAACTCATACACACCATCAAAGCCACCCACTATCAATCTTTTAAGATATAATTCGTTGGCAATTCTCAAATACAAAGGAATATTCAATGCATTGTGATGCGTTAAAAATGGTCGCGCCGCAGCTCCACCAGGAATGGGTTGTAAAATAGGAGTCTCTACTTCTAAATATCCTTTTTCATTGTAAAACTCACGAATACTGTTTGTTATTTTTGTGCGTTTGATGAAAGTTTCTTTTACCGATGGGTTTACCACCAAATCCACATAACGCTGACGATAACGCATCTCAGGGTCATTGAATTCATCAAATACATTGCCATCGGCATCTTTTTTAGGTAAGGGCAACGGTCTCAGCGCTTTGCTCAACAAGCTAAAGTTTTTGACCATAACGGTCTTTTCTCCTACTTGCGTGGTAAACAATTCCCCTTCAACACCAATAATATCGCCAATGTCCAATAACTTTTTATAAACTTCATTGTAAAGGGTCTTGTCTTCCCCAACACAGATTTCGTCTCTATTAAAGTAGACCTGAATACGCCCTTCACTATCTTGCAATTCAGCAAAAGAAGCTTTACCCTGAATTCTTCTGGACATTAATCTACCGGAAATCACCACCTGTTTACCTTCTTCAAAATCACTTTTGATACTCTTGGAAGTAGCATCAACTGGATATAGCGCAGCAGGGTAGGGGTTAATTCCCATTTCTCTGAGCTTAGATAATTTTTCCCTTCGAACGATTTCCTGTTCCGATAGTTGCATAGTTTATAAAAAATTAAAGCGCAAAATTACACTTTTGCGCTTTAATTCCTTACTTGCTCTTGCTTAATGTGGCATAATTAGGGGTGTATGGTTTCCCGCTTACAATTTGTACCATGTCTTCCTCTAAAGATTCAATGGGAGTTTCCACTATTCTGTTAATTTCTTTACCATCCTTAAAGAAGACTATTGTAGGCACTTTTATGATGTTTAGTCCTTTTTCTTCACCCGTCGGGCTGGTCTTGACAAATCCCTTTCTACGATCAAGAGCAACAATTTCCAATTTGTTCATTGGGAAGTTGGCAGTTTCTAAAATCTTAATGATTCTAGGGACTTCTCTCTTGCTGTCACCGCACCATGTACCTAGGAACAACTTAATTTGATGACGCTTTAGCGGTTTTTTAATGACCTTTATCAAAGTTTCATCAACGTCATAAGACTCATGGCCTTGTTGGAACCAAACTTGATAAGGTTCCGAATTTAGGCCATCCAGATTAATTTTACCAAGCAAGAATTTTTTGCCATTTTCCAATGTGATTTCCTTGTTAAATTCTTGGGAGAAAATAAGAGAGGAACTAATAAATAATACCGTTACTAAAATTGATTTCATAATTCTCGGTTTAAAGTTTAGAACCGAAAATTCAATAAAATCAATAGGTAGTCAGGCTTTTCGCAGATGGAAATTAGGACTAGACCCTAGGTGGATTTTATGAAATTAGAGGATTGACCTAATCTCATCTCGTGAAGAAACACCAAGTTTTTTATAAAGATTGTTGATATGTGTTTTTACCGTACTTAAACTAATAAATAGCTCTGAAGCAATTTCTTTATTGGATTTCCCTTCAGAAATTTTGACCATAATATTTCTTTCTTGAACGGTAAGCATATCAAAGGGATTCTTCTTTTTCTCACGTTTTCGCCTTTTAAAATTGAAATAGGCAACTTGTAAAATCAAAAAAAGTACTCCGCCAAATAAAAAATACTTCCAATAGCTTTCAGTTGATGCTGTATCTGTTTGGTTCTGTATTACTCTATCTCCTTTTAGCTCATTTTCATATTGTAATGTAAAAGGGGCGTTGGGGTATTTCTCTATTAACCTTGTCAACAGTTCATCATAGTAACCATTGAGTTTTACATCGGTCATATAGTATGCATGAGTCTCATTTTTTCTGTCCGATAAAAAATCGTAGATGTATAATTCAGCCAAAGGCTCATCTGACCCTTCTGCAAAGTCCTGTAATATTTTAAACCATTTTTTTGAATTGAGGGAAGTACTTGATTCACTAGTGTAATCCATGAATTCGAATATCATTTCTTCTTTTAGGGCATCTATGTCCAAAAAAACAGATGATTTAGAGTTGGTTGAAGCAATGGTACATAACGCCTGATTTTCAAATGATGTGGGAAATTGAAGAGTATCTTTATTTTTGGCAATAAAAAGCACACTTTCGCTACTATCGCACTGTCCTAAAAAATGGTTGGTCTTTAATTCATCCGAACATCCATCCAAATGGAGCTGGTATACTCGATTGCTGTCTAAAAGATTATTTCCTTCAAATTGAAAATAACCTAAGGAATCCACTAAAGTTTTTTGGATAATTTGATCTAAATAGATTCGAGAAGATTTCCTGTAATCTTCTATCAATGATAGATATACTGTTCTGCCTTCGTTTTCCTTTGATACTTGCCCGGAGAAATGGTATTGTCCTAGCCCGGTAAAAGCGTTTAGAAGAATAAAAAGAAATATGAAAATCCGCATGTTACTTTTGTAAAGTGGTTAAATTTAATGGTTTTGTGTAACAAATCCAGCAAATTGGATACCTATAAGTATCATCAATCAAAATCAAATCAATGAGTTTTTGGAGAGTTTTATTGGCTATCATTTTTCCCCCTTTGTCGGTCATCGGAAAAGGTTGCGGTTCTTTTGTTATTGTATTACTTTTAACACTTTGTGGATGGGTGCCAGGCATTATTGGAGCACTTGTCATACTAAATAATACGAACTAAAAGTAACCACATGAAAAAAATCCAAATCATGTTATGGGCATTGGCAATTGTCCTAATCTCGTCATGCAATTTTACAGAAGAAATATTTTTACTGGAAGATGGTTCGGGAAAACTATCAATCAATTTTGATGGGTCTGAACTCATGGAAATGGCAGGAGAAGAAATGATGAAGAGCAATGAAAAAGCGATTGATTCCTTAATTTCTTTTAAAGATATGTTAGAAGAGAAAAAAGATAGCATAGCAGCTTTACCACCCGAGGAACAGGTCAAATTAAAGCGTTTGGAACCTTTCAACATGCATATGGTCATGAATCCAGAGGAGAAGTTGATGAAATTTGACTTATTCAGCGAGTTCAAGAATGTGAGTGAAGTTAATGATGCATTTAATGCTTTTCAAGGTGCGAGTGCCCTTGGGCCAAATAGTGGAGAAGGAAAGCCAGCTCCAATGGGCATGCAAGACCCAACTACCGAGGTGCATTATGCTTTTTCAAAGAATTCATTTTCAAGAAAAGCCAAGATTATTGACGAAGAGTTGTTTCAACAGGGGTTAGACAGTCTGCAAGGTGCAGAAATGTTTCTTTCAGGTTCTACTTACACCCTTAAATACCATTTTCCAAGGAAAGTAAAATCTACCAATGTTGAAGGTGCTACATTTAGTGCTGATGGTAAAACTATGTTCTATGAAGTTGGGTTCATGGATCTTATGAAAAACCCTGCAGCATTGGACCTTGAGGTAGAGTTGGAAAACTAGTTTTCAGTCACAGGTCTTTGTATCTTTGCGGGATGAACAAAAAAGTTATCCTGCAAGATTTAGGCTCAAAGGATTACAAGGAAACTTGGGACTATCAAGAAGCCCTTTTTAAAGGAATAGTTGATTTAAAAATCAAAAATAGAAGAGAGCAGGCCAATCTTGAAACTCCTAACTATTTTCTTTACGTAGAGCATCCGCATGTCTATACTTTGGGCAAAAGTGGAGATATTAATAACCTTTTAGTTAATGAAGCTCAACTTAAGGAAAAAGAAGCTACTTTTTATAAGATCAATAGAGGAGGAGATATTACTTATCATGGCCCTGGACAAATAGTGGGTTATCCTATATTGGATTTGGATAATTTCTTTACAGATATTCATAAATACCTCCGTTTTTTAGAAGAAATGGTAATTTTAACCTTAGCGGATTATGGCTTGAAAGCCGAGCGTTCTGAAGGTGAGACAGGAGTATGGTTAGATGTGGGAACCCCATTTGCTCGAAAAATTTGTGCTATGGGCGTTCGAGCCAGTAGATGGGTAACCATGCATGGCTTTGCATTAAATATAAATACAGATTTAGGTTATTTTGATTTAATGATTCCCTGCGGAATAAAAGACAAGGCCGTAACTTCTTTAAACGTTGAATTGGGAAAAAAGGAAGTAGACACAGAAGAGGTAAAACAAAAGCTACTTCAGCATTTTAAAATACTCTTTAAAGCAGAACTGATAAAACAAAAAACCGAGGTATAAGCCTCGGTTTTTTAATATATAAAAGTATGATTTACTTTTCAAGCTTGGTCAAGACCATGCTGTTGGTTAATTTCCCTTTTTGATTATAACTTTCTTGCTTTACCATGCCAATACCTTCAGCAAGCCAAATTCTGGACGGAAAGACCTTATTGCCCATCATTGCCATTTTAGTTTTGTTTTCACTGTAAATAACATAACAATCAAAATCACCCACAGGAGAAGATACTTTCTCTTTTTTCTCAACCTTCCTATTGATGGTTTCCACATTCATATTCATGGTCATACCACCCATATCAGCAGCTATTTTCACATTTGCATCTGCTAATTCTTGACCTACGGTTAAATTGTTGGGCAATTCAATGTCCGTGCCTGTAACATCAATTTCCACCGCGGCAAATTGCTGCATCATTTGCTGGTTCATTAAAGATTGGAAGTCGATCTTAACTACATCACCTTCGCAAGTAAAGCCATACTCGGATGACATAACTTCTTTGCCTTTATGGTCCTGGTATTTCATTTCCATTGTTGCAGAGGTCTTTCCTCCAGAATCTGAAACATTTGTTACGGTATAATCTGTTTTTCCTTGAAGTTTTCCTTTTCCATTGTAACTGGTGTATTGGAAGGATGCCCCGTCTTCAAGTGGATAGTATTTACTGCATTCAGATTGAGCAGTTCCAATTTGTGTTGAAAGAAAACAAATTACTGCGGATATTAATACTTTTTTCATGGTTATTGTTTTATGAATTCGACCCTTCTATTTTGTGCTTTTCCATCTGTGGTGTCATTATCTGCTAAAGGCTCAGATTCTCCTTTTCCTTCAGAAATTAATCTATCGGGTTGGATTCCATAGATGGAAACCAATGCATTTTTAACTGCTTCGGCACGCTTTTGCGAGAGAGATAAATTACTTTCGTTGCTACCATCGGCATCTGTGTGCCCAACTATTTTAAGGTTCATTGAAGTTTCTTGTTGTAATACCTGTGAGATTTGTCTAATAATTCCCATGGATTGCGGTTGTATGTTGGCCGAACCTACATCGAAAAGAATTCCGTTAGTAGATATCTTACCTTCTGAGATAAGTTTTCTTCGTAAATCAACACCACCCTCAGCCACTTTTAAATTGCTAATAAATAAACGCTCTATACCATCCCTGAAACCGTTTTTATGAAACTTAAGTGTTGTAAGTGCAGCTCCAGTTGGTACAATGCGAGGGATGTCTATGTGTTTTTCCTCATTTACCCATAACCGAAAGCGTTGTTTGTTTACGGCAATGGAAATATGAGGACTGCCTTGAAACTCATCCCTAAGGTCGGCTTTTACCACACTGTAAATTTCTCTCTTATTGTTAATACGATTGGACATAGTAATTCCTATTGGTGCGTATTGGCAAGCGGAAATCTGTGCATGAACAAAATTACTACCGTCTTTAAACTTATCATCGTTGCTTAAATCTACTCGAAGAATAGCATTGGATGAGGTTTTGTTATCAATTCCAACAGCCATTAAATCAAATTCAATGGTGTATTCTTCTGGGAGTTGGGGCACATCTGGAATGTAATAAAGCGCATATCCTGAAATTAATTCCAGCCATTTTTCTGGAGAATCTCCTAGTGTAACTACTTCACCACCGCCATTGGTGTTCCATTTAGATGGAAAGTCACCAACAAAATCAAAAGCGAAATCATCATAGAACATCAACTTATCTCCTGGAACGTAGTCAAATTTGCTGTATACCTGAATGGTTTTTGGGCCACTGGTTCCAGAAGTTTCTGGACTAGAGGAGCCTTGGTTGCTGTTTCCTGAATTGCCTTGATCACCATTACCTGTATTTTCGGGTGCTTTTGGGGCTTGTTTTCCGCCCGAGCCCGGTTCTAGTATGCTATCTAAGGCTTGATCTGTTTTTTTGGAAGTTTCGTTTTCCACACGGCGTTCCACCGTACGTTCTGCGGCTTTTTCAGCTTTTTTTGCCAGTTTTTTAAAGAATTGAGCATTACTGTTCATACTGAATGCCATAGCAAAAATCAATAGGATTTTGCTTACAAAAGAGGTTTTCATTTATGTAGTGTTTTGATTATGTGTTCGTTAAGGTAAAAATAATGTCTTTGAATCTACAAAAAGGACTTCATAGAAGTACGCAATATGTATATTCTGTTTAAACTAATGTATAAGCTGCAGTAAAGGTGCTGTTAATTCATCTTGTAGAGAATTAGAGAATTCTCTTGATCCTTAGCCACTAATTCTAGCTTTTTGTCATTGTCCATGTCTACCAAATCTATTAAAGAGTTTCCAAAAACAGGGAAATTAGGAATGGGTTTGGCTTGGCTATCGAACATGTATATTTTTTGATTTTGAATATCTGTTACACTTACGTAGATTTTGTCGTAGATATAAAAGATTTTGGGTTTTGTGTAGACACCTAAATCCAAATCCACTTTCTTGCCTCTTATACTTAGAACATTATCATCCATAAAGACCAAAGTATTACTGGTGGCGTACATTCCATGATCTTTGTTAAGATTAAAATTAGTGCTGGTAAGTTTTCCTTTGGTGTCAACCTGATGAAGCACACCTTTTTTATTTGTAGTGGAAAACTTGTCTTTATACAAAAAGACTTCATTGTCTGAAAAGTCAATTTTTTGAGTCACCTTAATACGGTCACCACCGGATCTATGTAGAATTTTAAAGCTTTTATCTTCTAATTGAAATATCAAATAATCCTTGTTGGAAACCCTAAAGTGTTTTGGAGCCTTTAAAATGGCACTCTGTGCTTTGGTATAGGTGAATCCATTAACTACCTGAGCCTTGTTATTGTACATAAAGACCTTTTCACCCTGGGTAATTATAAAGCGATAATCCTTTTTTCCTTCATAATCGAATACCGCTAAAGGATTTAAATTTCCGCCTTCAAATGTTTTATTAAAGGGAGGTACTTCATCTCCGTTTCGGTCTATGATCAAAAATTGATTGTTAGTGCAGAAAGCCAACTGCAAACGACCATTTTTGTAGATATCAACCTGTTGTATAGGGCCTTGTATTCTTCCATCCAATTGTTTTTTCCAAAGCACCTTCCCGTCAGTTGAAATTAGATACAAAAAGTTGTTTTGGTCTTGAACTACAATTTCTTGCTTGTTGGTTCTATGATTTTTCACAAACTGAGGATCAATTGCCAAATCTGTATCCAACTCCAAAGTAAACAAAGGTGTTACGGTATTACTTTTTACTGTTTTTTCAATTTTGGAGATTAGGAAGTTGATATGGGCAAAATCGGTATCCGCTACCACTTGGGCTGCAAAAGTATGGTCTGAGAAATCCCCTTTCTTGATTGGGTTGAAAAGTTTAGGGGTAAACTCTTCCTCAGCAAAGAAGTCTATTCCTGAGGAATTGGAAACAAATAAAATACTGGACTCATTGGCCAGCGTAGCTTTCGCAGTTTTATAGATAGGAGCATTGCTAAACGATGTTGCGTTCCTATAATTACTTATTACGGTTTGTAAGGGTTCTTTACTTTCTGCAAAAACAAAAGTGTTTTCAAGAATCGTACAAAAATTAGATGCAAAACCTTTCAATAAAGGAGCAAATCCTTCCGATAACAAGTCCTTATGCTTTAAAACCAAAATTTCACTTCCTTGATAGGTAGAAGATGAGGTTTTATCGGCATTTAAGAATTCGGATAAACTTTCAGTTCCAAAGGAGTTAAGCAATGCAACTTTTTTGTTGTTTAAATAGATGACACCAACTTCTTCAACAGTATTAAAAAGGGTATCAATTGGTTTTATTCTATCTAAGTAGACGTTTTGGTTTTTAGCAAAAACCTGATAGTCATCAAAGGTATAGGAAAGCACGGCCTGTGCATTTAATGGGGCAAAGAGAGGTGTTTTATTGGTTAACGGAGTTGTCCCTTTAAATAAATTGATGAAATTTTTGGTAGAGTCTGTTGCAACGGCAACTCCATTAAAACTAAAATTATCAGAATTGGCTGAAAAATCTACGGAGACCCAATCTGAAAAAGATTTTACACCATCATGATTTTCCTTTAGTTGTGAGGACAGTATAGAAGATGGCTCATTTAAATTAAAGAATAAAGTTGCTGATTTAGTAGGTCCAGCGGTATCATACAGCCTTTTCAATGTAGGGTTGACCTTTGAACTATTGGAACGAGCCATATTTTCCATAAGCATAAGTGAAGAGCCTACAATAATGGTATTGTCGACTATCATGCTATAGACTTCATAGTCCTCAATAGTATATTTGGTTATGTTTTTGTTTTGGTAAGTAAGTGTCTCAACGGTCTTGTCGGTTATGTTTTCCAAATCAAAAAAATCAGCATTTCTATCGGAAACAAGAACAAATTCGTAATTCTCTTTACCAATTTCATAAAAAGCCAAAACGCAAGTGGTTTTGGTATTAACATGCTCTAATCCACCTGTCTTTTTAAGAATCTTCTCATGGATTGGAAAATTGTTTGTTTTTTCAAGGAAAGCATTGTTTTTAAGCTCGCTCTTGAAATTGGATAAATTATTAATTTTTACAATTAGTGCAGAATTTGACGGTAAGTACCTTAATGGTGAATCTGTAATTTTTACCTCGGTCTGGCAAGAAATGAAGAAAAGGATGAGTATGGGCAGCAATACCTTGGATTTCATTTTCAAAGTTTCCAACAAATTTATGATTTTTAAATATCCAGTGTTAACTGTTCTGGAAGTTGTCTAAAGCTTTTTCTGTGATATTTGGTAAGTCCATGTTTTCTAATGGCTTCCCTGTGCTCTTTTGTAGGGTATCCTTTGTTTTTTTTCCAATTGTACATAGGAAATTCTTCGTGTATCCTTGCCATGTATTCATCCCTATAAGTCTTGGCCAATATAGATGCTGCTGCAATGCTCATAAATTTACCATCCCCTTTAATAATGCACTCATGTCCAACAGATGGATAGGGTTTAAATCGGTTGCCATCAACAATAATAAAACTTGGAACCTGTGCCAATGTGTCCAAAGCACGATGCATTGCCAAGATAGATGCGTTCAGGATATTGATACTGTCTATTTCATTTTCAAAAACATGACACACCGAAAATGCGACTGCTTCTTTTTCAAGGATAGGCCTTAAAAACTCCCTTTTTGATTCTGACAATTGCTTGGAGTCGTTTAATATTTTGTTTGAGAAACCTTTGGGCAGAATTATTGCCCCTGCCGTGACCGGTCCGGCCAAACAGCCTCTTCCAGCTTCATCTGTGCCCGCTTCATTTGGGTATTTATAAATGTGTTTGAGCATTTTCTATACAGACAAACATTTGGTGCTCTAAAATAAAGAATGAAATTTAAAGCAGAAAAATCAAACTTAAAACCCTTGAAGCTTTTTGCCAATGAATTCTCTTTTTTGTTAAGAAAGTGTTTTGACGAGAACTTTTAAGCTTCAAACTTTCACATTTCTTTAGAAACAAAACATATACCTTTGCTTGACGAATAACATGGAATGAGATTTTTATTTTTTGCCCTACTCTTTTTTCTGGGTCAATTACTTTTTGCACAACAAGACTCCTTACCCCCATTAGAGAAAACAGACTCTATAACTAAAGGAAAGCCCAGATTCATAAAACAAAAAGAAGAAGAGGAGGAGGAAGCTAGAACAGTTTCTATTACCGATTACAAGATTATTTCTTACGCAAGGGATACTATTACTTTGGATACTACCTTGACCATTTTAAAAGAATACAAATACAATTTTTTAAGAAAGGATGATTTTGAGTTGATGCCTTTTTCCAATATTGGCCAACCTTATAACACTCTTGGAAGAACTTTTTCCAATAATTCGTTCTATCCGCATATGGGGGCGATTGCAAAACACTTTAATTATTTTGAAACAAGAGATATAGATTATTATAATGTTGCAACCCCAATGACAGAACTTATGTTTAAAACTACTTTGGAGCAGGGACAACTATTAGATGCTTTACTGACGTTCAATCTGTCTGAAAGATTTAATTTTTCATTGGCTTACAAAGGATTTAGGTCTTTGGGGAAATACCGTTTTGATCAAGCTCAGTCAGGAAATTTCAGAACAACGTTCAATTATAGCAACAAAAAGGATAACTATAATTTAAGAGGACACATAGCCGCCCAGGAAATTGACACCGAAGAAAATGGAGGATTACTTAATAGGGAACAATTTGAGAATGATCCAGAAGGTGATTTTACAGATAGGTCACGAATTGATGTTCAGTATCAAGATGCAAATAACCGAGTATTGGGTAAGCGATACTTTTTGGACCATCAATTAAAACTATTGAACATAAAAAGAGATTCTACAGATAACGAACCTACAACACTTACAATTGGTCATGAATTTAATTATGAAACTAAGCTTTACGAGTTTATTCAGTCATCCCAAACAGATGCTTTTGGCCTAGACCCGTTTGTAACTCCTATAGAAGATAAGGCTCGTCTAAAAACAATGTTCAATAAAGTGTCCACAAAATTTTCAAACAAGACTTTGGGCAATGTAACGGGTAGTGTTAGCCTTTACAATTACAGCTATTTTTTTAATAGCATTTTGGTGACCGAGGCAGGTACAATTCAAAACCAATTAGAAGGAGAAGAAATTGCTATTGGGGGTGGTTATTCTAAAAAGTTTGGTCGCTTGTTTCTAGAAGGAGATATCAATTACAGTGTTTCTGGGGAGCTAACGGGGAACGCATTCAATGCGTCGGTGGCGTATCAAATAAATGATAATAATCAATTTTCTGGTTTTATTAATGCCTCCTCCCGAATGCCCAACTTTAATTTTTTATTGTATCAAAGCGATTATCAAAATTTTAATTGGCAGAATACAGCTGTTTTTGAAAACATTCAAACACAGAGTATCGGATTTGGTTTTGATTCAAAAAAGTTAGGCTCATTGGAAGCTGAATATAGCGCCATTGATAATTATACTTACTTCGAGTCCATTGCAACACAAGAACAGATTGATAGTGCTCAAGAGACAGCTTTTGTAAAGCCGTTTCAGGAGGCCACAACGGTAAATCATTTGCGCGTAAAATATACCAAAGAATTTAAGTGGAGAAATTGGGCTCTCAACAATACAGTTCTCTATCAAGATGTTACCCAAGACAAACAAGTGCTTAATGTGCCGCAGCTGGTGACAAGGAATACACTTTACTTCTCAACAGACGCGTTCAAAAAGGCAATGTTCTTGCAAACGGGGGTAACCTTTAAATACTTTGCTTCCTACAATATGAATGCCTATAATCCATTGTTGGGAGAGTTTTACATTCAGAACAGAGAAGAATTTGGAGGCTTTCCCATGTTGGACTTTTTTATTAATGCCAAGGTGAGGCAAACTAGGATATATTTAAAGGCAGAACATTTTAATTCTTCCTTCTCCGAACCTAACTTTTATTCGGCGCCAAACTATCCTTTTCGAGACTTTGTTATTCGTTTTGGATTGGTATGGAATTTCTTTTCTTAAAATTATCACAACATCAAAATAATTTGAACCTGAAAAACAGTGGTTTACAATTTTATTTATTTTTTTAAAGAAAAATAGATGAAAACTACTTGCGGAGGAAAAATAAGGTGTTTATATTTGCACCCGCTTAGCTGATAAGGCTGGGTTGAAAAAGAGGGGAATATGGGCCTTTTTTAGGGTTTATTTTTTTTCTTTTTGATTTAGAGAAGTTCATTAACATATTGTATAGACAGCGTAAAAGAGAATAACAAAGAACCATTTTGATGTCAAGGACTTGGTTGTTGTTTGGGAGTTGAATAGATATTTAACGA